>JAAUYI010230532.1_pt1 | contig 11661 bp, 9 predicted proteins | sample 7278041 | NCBI WGS metagenome assembly JAAUYI01 (sample SAMN14350216, study PRJNA611818) | marine sediment metagenome | isolation source: surface marine sediment (0.6m) | place: French Polynesia: Moorea | collected 2018-08
AGAAAAAACTACACACTGTTGAAACCCTTATCCTGCTTGGATTTGACTAGACAAGGGTTATAGCCTCTCAAAAGATCTTTGTGAGAAATGCGGGAATGAATCTCCGTATCTGGTGCGTCAACGCATAAATCACAATCACACACACATAAACCAAAAAATAAGTATTTAATTTAAAAGAGAAATCATGAATCAATCAACTAAAAATATTGAAGCTATCTATCCTCTTTCTCCCATGCAACAGGGAATGCTCTTTCATACCATAGAAGCTCCAAATTCGGGAATGTATTGTCAACAGTTAAGTTGTACTATTCAAGGCAATTTTAATTTGGCAGCGTTCCAGCAAGCTTGGCAACAAGTATTAGAGAGACATACAGTTTTTCGTACTCTGTTTGTTTGGGAAAACCGCAAACAACCATTGCAAGTCGTCCGTAAATCGGTAGAATTACCTTGGTTTATTGATGATTGGCGTCAGTTTACTCCTCAAAAGCAACAAGAATCTTTGAAGTCTTATTTAGAAAAAGATAGTCAACAAAGTTTTGCTCTAGATCAAGCCCCCTTAATGCGTTGTGCTTTAATTCAACTGGCAGAAGATACCTACCAATTTGTTTGGAGTTATCATCATCTTTTAAGCGATGGCTGGTGTTTATCTCTAATTTTTCAAGAAGTATTAGCTGGTTATGAAGCCTACTTAGGGGGTCAGAAATTAAATTTACCTCCTTCACGTCCCTATCGAGATTATATTACTTGGTTACAACAGCAAGATCTATCTCAAGCAGAGACTTATTGGCGAAAAGAACTCCAAGGCTTTACTGCGCCTACCCCCTTAACAGTTGATTTTCAGCAAAATTTTTCTAAAACAGAAAAAACTTACGCTCAACAAGATCGATTCCTATCGGCAAAGCTAACTGAAACCCTTCAGATTCTTGTCAGACAGCATCATTTAACTTTAAATACTTTGATTCAAGGAGCTTGGGCAATCTTACTACAACGCTATAGTAACGAGTCGGATGTAGTTTTTGGGGCTACTGTTTCTGGTCGTCCTACCGAGCTTGAGGGAGTAGAATCAATGGTAGGGTTGTTTATCAACACTCTACCAGTACGGGTACAAATTGAAGACCAAACCAAATTATTATCTTGGCTCAAACAGTTACAGCTAAGTCAAATAGAAAGAGAACAATATTCTTACAGTCCCCTGGTAGAAATTCAAGGCTGGAGTCAAGTACCCCGTGGTTTACCCCTATTTGAAAGTTTAGTCGTATTTGAGAATTATCCTTTAGATGCTGCTCTCAAAACAGGAAGTAGCAACTTAACAATTAACCAGCTTGAGACTTTCGATCGCACTAATTATTTTCTTACTCTAATAGTTATACCAGGGGAGAACTTATCTTTACAAATTAACTATGACAGCAGTAGTTTTGATGCTGATACTATTAGTCGGATGCTAGGTCATTTGCAAACTTTACTAGAGAGTATAGCTAGCAATCCCGAACAACCTATATCCCAATTATCTCTGCTTACTGAGGCTGAACAACATCAATTTCTATTTGAGTGGAATAATACCAAAGCAGAATATCCCCAAGATAAATGTCTCCACCAACTATTTGAAGAGCAAGTAGAACGAACCCCCGATGCTGTAGCGGTAGTCTTTGAAGACCAACAGCTGACCTACTGGCAGTTGAACCAACGAGCCAATCAACTAGCGCATTATTTAAGATCTCTCGAAGTTGGTTCGGGAGTGCTGGTGGGAATCTGTGTTGAACCATCCCTGGATCTGGTGGTGAGCTTGCTAGGTGTTCTCAAAGCTGATGGTGTATATGTGCCGTTAGATCCGAATTATCCGCAAGAACGACTGGCGTTCATGCTGGAAGATTCCAAGGTGCAGATCCTGGTGACCCAGGAGCATCTGAGCGAAAATATTTCCCCTCAACACGCCCATATCATCTGTCTGGACAGGGATAGGGATACAATTGGCAAGGAAAGTGTTGAAAATCCGGATCCTCAAACAACATCGGATGACCTGGCATACGCAATCTATACGTCCGGCTCTACCGGAAAGCCCAAAGCTGTTCTGGGTACGCTTCGCGGCATTCTCAATCGCTTACATTGGATGTGGGAAATGCTGCCATTTGCAGCAGATGAGATTTGCTCTCAGAAAACGTCAATCAATTTCGTCGATCACGTTGCGGAAATATTTTCTCCCCTGCTGAAAGGAATCCCGCTCGTAGTCTTTCCAGATGACATAAGGGGCGATATTTCCCAGCTAATGAGCCTGTTGAGCGATAAAAAGATAACTAGAATTGTTCTCGTCCCATCGCTGCTAAAAGCGATGCTAGAACATGCGCCGCAACAACTGACACAACTTCGATATCTCAAATATGTCTTTTGCAGCGGTGAAGCTTTGCCACTAACCTTAGCTAAGGAATTTCACCAGAAAATTAGCTCTGCCAGATTGTTTAATCTCTACGGCTCTTCAGAAGTTGCTGCTGATGTTACCTGCTTTGAAGTCAATCTGTGGGAAACGCGCCAAAGAATACTGCAATATTTCAAGCCAGAAGTTGTTTATGGTGCAACCGAAAATCAGGTTCTTGAGGTTCACCAGAAGCCTTTTACGAAGCCTGGCGTGAGCCCAGAAATGCTAGCTAAAACATTTCAAAGGAGCGAGTTACCCTTATCTCCTTTAACAGTTGACGATTATTACGATAAATTTTCCCAGGAGGTTCTTCCATATGCAATCAATACGGGATCTCCTACCTTCATTGGTCATATGACATCCGCTTTGCCTGATTTTATGCATGATATGAGCAAGATGATTTCGCGATTGAACCAAAATCTGGTCAAAATCGAGACATCAAAGTCTTTGATATTTTTGGAACGGGAAGCGATCGCGATCTTGCATCGTCTCGTATATGGCTTTTCGGATAAATTTTATGAGGAAAATATTCAGCAGAAAAACCGAAATCTAGGGATAATAACGACTGGCGGTACAACGGCAAACATCAGTGCCTTATTGTGTGCACGAAACTGGGGATTGTTAAGCAAAGAAAATTCCTGGGAGTTATTAACAGAAAGCCTTTATCAAGTTCTGAGTAAGAAGGGATATCACGATATAGTTATTATTGGCTCTCGGCTCATGCATTACTCCCTCAATAAAGCAGCTTCGATGTTAGGTCTGGGGACAGACAATATTGTTTTTATTGACAGTAATGATGACGGGAAACTAGACCTCAACCTGCTACAAGAAAAAATCCGCGAATGCAGAAGAAATAAGTTGTACATCCTGGCACTTGTAGGTATCGCTGGAACAACAGAAACTGGTGAAATTGATCCTTTAGTTGAAATGGGCGATATTGCGCAGAAATTTGGCATTCATTTTCATGTAGATGCTGCTTGGGGTGGCGGAATGATCTTTTCTGAAAAGCACAAAGGAAAATTGAAGGGAATCAACAAGGCTGATTCTATAACTATTTGTGGGCATAAACAACTATACCTACCTCAGGGCATCAGTGTTTGTCTGTTGAAAGACCCGCAGATGTTAAACTGTGCTGAAACCACAGCCCGTTACCAGGCTCAGCGAGATACATTTGATGTGGGACGATTCACGATTGAGGGTTCGCGCTCGGCGCTTTCGTTATGCTTACATGGAGCACTTCATATTATCGGTAAAAGGGGATACGAAATCCTGATTGACAATGGCATAGAGAAAGCGCAATATTTTGCCAGACTTATTGAGTTATTGGAACCATTTGATCTCATAATAGAACCGGTGCTGAATATCGTTAATTATCGATATATTCCTGAGGATTTAAGAGTAAAAGCACAACAAAAATCATTGAGTGACGATGATATCCAAAGAATTAATCAACTTAATACACAGATACAAAAAGAACAATTTGAACAAGGACTGACCTTTGTATCTAAGACCACTCTGATGGACAGTGCTTATGGTAAAGATCAAGAAATTATTGTATTTCGGGCTGTTTTGTCCAATCCGAATACAAACGCCGCAGATTTACACAGTGTTCTTGAGGATCAACTGAGAATCGCAAATCAAATTGAAGCAAGAAGTAAAGAGAAACTTAATGGTCTAAAAAATCTCCCTGTAAAAAGAATTGGCTCAGGTGATACGGAAGCTGCTGTCCTGCATAAAGAAACCATACATTTGCAGTTAGCGGATGATCCAAAAGTAGATTTAGGAGAAGCTTTAGAAGAATCTCTGAAAAAAAATACGATTTCGATCGGAAAACCGATTGCAAACACACAAATTTACATCCTGGACAAGTATGGCAATCTTTTGCCGCAAGGTGTTACAGGTGAGTTATATGTAGGAGGAGATGGGCTGGCAAAAGGGTATTTGAATCGTCCCGACTTAACGCAGGAAAAGTTTATCCTCAACCCGTTTACGAAAAACAATGGGAAAAGTACAAAGGCAGAAAACGAAAGATTGTATAGGACTGGAGATCTAGCTCGCTGGCTGCCAGATGGCAAGATTGAATTTGCTGGGCGTATCGATCGCCAAGTGAAGATTCGCGGTTTCCGTATCGAACTGGGAGAAATCGAATCTGTGTTCAACACCCACCCCCAAATCCAACAAGCTGTAGTTATTGCCACGGAAGATTTTACTGATAACAAACGCTTAGTTGCCTATGTAGTGACTAAGAATGAATTACTCACCACCAACCAACTACGTGAATTCCTCAAACAACAATTACCAGACTATATGGTGCCTTCTACTTTCGTGATGCTGGATTCTTTGCCTCTAACTCCCAACGGGAAAGTAGATCGTCGCGCTTTACCACAACCCGATGTTTCAGTAATTAGTCGGGAAGTAAAAACTATCGCGCCCCGTACCCCAACTGATGAATTAATCGTCGCTATTTGGTCGGAAGTTTTAGGAGTTGAAGTCGGTATAAATGATAACTTCTTTGATCTGGGAGGACATTCATTGCTTGCTACCCAAGTTATCTCTCGCTTGCGAAAGGCTTTTTCAATGGATTTACCTCTACACTGTTTATTTGAATATGATACTGTTGGTGAGTTAAGCAAATTTATTGAAACAACTCGCCAGCCAGTCAAAGAGGGACAAGAGTTGAAAATTGAGAAGGTTTCGCGCCAGTCAAACTTACCTCTATCTTTTGCCCAAAAAGGACTGTGGTTTTTAGACCAATTAGATGGTAAAAGTGCTACCTACAATATGTCAGTTCCTTTGCGCATAATTGGTTCTCTTAATGTAACTGCACTAAAACAGAGCTTGACAGCAATAGTCACCCGTCATGAAACTTTGCGCACTACATTTTCCATCCAAGATGGTTCGCCAATACAAACGATCGCACCAACTTCTGAAATAACTCTGGCAGAAATCGAACTAAACTCGTTGGCAGAAATCGAACAATTGATTCAATCAGAAGCTGAAAGACCCTTTGATTTAGCCCATGACTCCTTACTCAGAGTTAGCTTACTCAAACTAGAGCGAGAATCTCATATCCTATTACTGACAATGCACCATATTATTAGTGATGGTTGGTCGTTGGGCATATTTATTCGCGAGTTATCTACTCTCTACGAAGCATTCTCCACGCAACAAGATGTCTCTTTACCAGAATTACCGATTCAGTATGCTGACTTTGCTCATTGGCAACATCAAAAGCTCAACGAACAAGTACGAGCAACCAATCTATCTTATTGGAAACAACAGCTTGCTAATCTACCCGTAGTCAAATTACCTACTGATAAACTGCAAGCAAATCTCAACTCATCATCAGGAAAAAAACAAGTTGTAAAATTGCCCCAAAATCTGACTCAGGAACTCAAAGCACTCAGCCGTCGAGAGGGAGTTACTTTATTTATGACTTTAGTAGCAGGGTTTAAGGCGATGCTACATTACTATAGCGGTCAAGATGACATTGCGATTGGAACAGATGTAGCTAACCGCAACCGAATTGAAACAGAAGGAATTATTGGACTTTTTGTTAATCAACTCGTATTGCGTACCGATTTATCTAACAACCCCACTTTCAAAGAATTACTAGAGCGGGTTCGCGAAGTGGCTTTAGGAGCTTACGACCACCAGGATTTACCTTTTTACGAGCTAGTAGCAGAGCTTAATCCAGAACGTACTATCAATCGCACCCCTCTATTTCAAGCTAAGTTTGTGCTTCAAAATGCTCCCATGCCAGCATTACAAGTTGCGGATCTAGACCTAAGCCTGTTAGAAGTTGATGACGAAACAGCCAAATTCGATTTACTTCTGACCATGTGGGAAACAGAATCAGGATTAAGTGGCAAGGTAGAGTACAGAACGGATTTGTTTAAAGCTACTACTATGACTCAGATGTTCGACAATTTTGTCATAATTTTGCAAAATGCGATCGCTAATCCCAAAATCAGATTAGATGATCTCAAAGAACAACTTCAAAAAGCAGAATACCACCAACAGATCAACCAACAAAAACGATTCCAAAATTTCCGTCATCAAAAACTCAATTTACTCGCTAAAGATCTGCATAAAACTAACAACAGATAACTAGTGACTACTAATAGGAGTAGATTTATTTATTTACATCTACTCTTGATTCAAGTTGAAAGCCAAGTAACAAGTTACTTACTGCTATAGCAATCAGAAATTATATGTGAGAATTTAAGAATGAATGTCTTTTGTTGATGGCTGATAGTTGATGGTTAATCGTTGTTGCCAATGAACAATCAACAATGACGGTGGGGGATGCTGAAATAAATTCAGCATATCCAACCACCGTGTTTAACAAATATTTTAAATTTAGTATTTCTCATAAATCACTCCTGACTGCTATAGCTATAAGTTTGATTTTTAGACCGCCTTTTCCACTTTGCCAAGGCAGGGAACGGTTGACATCCATAAGATAAATTAGTCCTGTGACCATCATAAAAATGTTACAAACTCCAATTATTTCCGTAAAAAATCTCAACCATTACTTTGGGAAACGATCTTTACGCAAGCAAGTTTTATGTAATATTAATTTGAAAGTTAATTCTGGAGAAATTGTAATTTTAACTGGCCCATCTGGTTCAGGAAAAACAACTTTACTCAGTTTACTTGCTGGTTTAAGAACTGTTCAAGAAGGCAGTGTTAAACTTTTGGAACACGAACTTTATCGCGCTAAGGAGCGACAAGTATTAAGATTACGTTCTCAACTTGGCTATATTTTCCAGAGACACAATCTTTTACCATTTTTAACTGCTCGTCAAAATGTACAAATGTCTTTGGAATTATCTTCTCGTCTTCCCAAGCAACAGATTCGTCGTAAGTCAGAAGCAATGCTCGAAGCAGTTGGCTTAAAAGAACGAATCAATTACTATCCCAGTCAACTTTCTGGAGGACAAAAACAGCGAGTTGCGATCGCCAGAGCTTTAGTCAATCAACCCAAGATAATTTTAGCAGATGAGCCCACGGCATCTTTAGATAGACATAGCGGTCGTGCTGTAGTCGAAATTTTGCAGCGACTTGCCAAATATCAACGTTGTTCGATTCTCCTAGTTACTCACGACAACCGTATCCTTGATATTGCTGATCGCCTGATATATATGGAAGATGGTCATCTTTGCCAAAAGAAACAAAAATCGGCTTCAAATTCCAGAACTTTCCTGTAACGATAACCACCAAAATCCTAATTATCTTAGTTCGACTTTATCCAATTAAGCAGCATAAATACGACAAAAATTAAAGAAATACATTGGAATATTAAAGCGATCGCTTTAATAATTGTCCATTGCTACTTATACTTCTGCGTCCACCACACATGATACACGGGGCTTAAAAGCTTTACCTTTAAATCTAACTGAAGGTAGCATGATTTATTGTGACGCTGGTTATACTGACTATGACGCAGAAGATAACTTTCGGCAATGCGATTGCTTCGCAGTGCGCGGAGCGCAATCGAGTCTCTTTACAGGTTATGCAGAAAAAAAACTCTCGGCGAAAAGATGAACCTTGGGTTGCTTATATCAAGCAGCACCTACGCCATCCAATTGAAACTTTGTTTAGTCAAATTACCCAAAGTTTTCCCAAATCAATCCATGCTGTAACCATGGATGGCTTCTTACTGAAAGTAGCAGCGTTTATTGTAGTCTTCACTTTAGAATCTGCTTTTATGCACTAAATTTTTTCAGTATCTTGCCACGTTTAATTGACAGCTAATCTCTGCTGTTTCCATTTCTGATGCCTATTTTTTCGGTTTTTTTGGCAAACTTCAGTTTTATTAGGCAAGTGATATAATTCTTACCATAATCTTACTTTCTGCTGCTATGGAAACCACAAGGCTATCAAGTAAAGGTCAAGTAATTATCCCGAAAACATTACGAGATGCTCATCATTGGTTAGCTGGACAGGAGTTAATTGCGATCGACACAGGTGATGGTATTTTACTCAAACCCAAACAACCTTTTCAGGAAACTAAATTAGAAGATGTGGCGGGATGTATGCCGTATGAGGGAGAAGCGAAAACTCTAGCTGAAATGGATGATGCAATTCGCCAAGGTATTTTAGAGCAATGGCGGTGATTTCTGTTGATACCAATGTTGTTGTCAGATTGTTAACTAAAGATGATAAGTTACAGTATCAAAGCAGTTTTAAGCTGTTTCAGGAACAAGATATATTTATCTGCGATACCGTAATTTTAGAAACTGAATGGGTATTACGTTTTGCCTATAAGTTTTCACCATCGGAAATCTACCAGGCTTTTATCAAGTTATTTGGTCTATCAAATGTCTATCTTACTAATGCAAATACAATCGCTCAAGTTCTTGAATGGCATCGATCGGGTTTAGATTTCGCTGATGCTTTTCATCTGGCTCAAAGTCAACACTGCTCGCGGATGTATACTTTTGACCAAAAGTTTTTACGCAAAGCTAAGAATTTAACTGAATGCGAAGTTATCCAGCCTGAATCTGAGTAAAGCGATCGCTTTTTTTATGAATATTCGACAAAAAACAATTCTTATTCTGCTGCTTGAAAAATTGCATCCACGCTCAATTCAAGTTGAGGAAAAACGTTGGATTTTAGGCGATCTCCTTTAACAAATTTTTCCATTTGATATTCCCCTTCAATTAACTTGCAGATTGTAATAGTAGGTTGTTTGGGTTTGCCAATGTAGCGCACTGCGCCTAATGCTCGATAATCAACAATCCAATATTCGGCAATTCCCATTGCTTCGTATTCGACAAATTTATGTCCGTAATCATCTCGCCAGTTGGTACTAATATGCGAAGCGGTATCCTTTAGGACCACTTCAACAACTAGAGGAACAGTCTGACCATTTTGAATTACTGATGATTTGTTCCAAAGTGGTTCATCTTGAATATGTTGGCGATCGATAACCGCTACATCAGGTAGATATCCAGAACGAGGTGCAAGGGGTTTAAGCAAACAGTTTTTGGGAATGGAATAATCTAAATTTTGCTTGCGTATTTCAAAGTTTAGCTCGGCAACCAGAAAACCACTGATATCTTCATGGGAACCTGTGGGTAGCACTTCAACAATTACTCCTTCAATTAATTCATAGCGTTTACCGTCTTCTGGATACCAATCGATAAATTCCTCAAAACCGATGGGTTTGATTTGTGGTGCAACCATTTTTACTGCCTCGTTTAGCGTAGCCATACTTTAAGCTTGTCGCCATCTATAATTTTACCTTGTAAGAAAGTCGCGATCGCAGAGCTAGTCTAGCTTATTCTCTAAATACTTAATTGCTGCAACGGTAAATCGGGCTGATTCATTTCTGCACCCTGCTTAAGAGCCATTTGATAAGTATCCACCACATGATTGAGTAGAGTATCTTCTAACTGTGCCAAGAATGCCCATTTTTGACCGACATGAGTATATGAATTACCCATACTGACAGGAGGCACAAGGGGAACCGAATCAGCCAAATTAACAATGCGATAGGAATTGGGAATAAGTTGGCTATGAGCTTGGACAAACTTTGGTGAGCCAACTCTTGGCCCTGCAAAGGTATATAGTTGAATTTGGTCTTTAAGTTGGGGGACTTGTCGAACAATTTCCATCGCTACTAGAGTAGCAACGGCAGCACCCAAACTATGTCCCGTAATGTAACAAGGAATTGTGGGATCTAGTTGTTTGGCAATCGCAACAGGAGCGGGATTTAGTTCTCTGGTTAATCCTAAAAATCCTTCGTGTACCGCACCATAATCTTTACCATCAGGGGCATCATACTTAACCTGTTTGGCGTTTAAATTCTGAAGCCATTCTGCCTGGGTTTGAGTCCCTCTAAATACTAAAATATTGTGTTGCTTGGAAGTAAGGGCGATTCCAGAAAATATCTGAATGCGATGTTGACGCTGTAAAATTTGTCGTACCTTATCCTGAAACGTTAGTTCTACTTCTTGAATAATTTCGGTTAGTGCTTCAGAATTATTCTCAGTGGAATCTGATGTTTCCTTTTGTGCCTGAAAGTTTTTTAAATAGTTTTCAATAATGTCTTGTTCTTGCTGAAAACTGGTTAGCTGAGTATAAGATTTGATCGTGTCATCATAGGCAGGTAATAATTTAATATCTCCATCATAACCAGGATTACTGCGATTAGTTTTATATTGTTGCACCGATAATTTACAACAGTGGATCAGCCGTCGAGAAATGTCTCGACTGTAGGGCAATACTGGAGGAGTTAAATTATTTACGGATAATAACTGGCGACGTTTAGCCATTTCATCCTCCCAATCAGCTTCTGAGGCATAGGCTGCATCTATCAAACTAATTTCATCAGATAAAGAACTTGGAGCTATTTGATTTTGCTCTTGTTGTTGGCGGATGGCGTTAAGGCGCAAATGTTCTTGAGAACCTGCGATCGCCGTTCCGAGCCCAAAAGTTGCCCATAAAAAGTTGCGACGATTAAATTTCATTTTAATTGATTAATATATTTTGCGGTTATTGAGTATTTCTTCTAGAGTTTGCCGCTCGATTCTTTTAGCACTAAGATATAGCTGATTTACCGCATTCCCAAATAACAAGGTTAAAATAGCGTGACCGACAGAGGCATGAAGCACAATCATTAAAGGTATAAAGATACTTAAAATAGAGAATAGACCACGAACTAAAATGGCGAGCACAAATGAGCTCAAAAAGCTCAAACTGAGATGAGTTATGGTAACGAATTTTTTATCTTTAAAGGTTCTCCAATGGCGACTAATATGAATTGCCATTACTAAATTTAGTAACAACAAAGTTAAGAAAATTAGAATAGAGCCCGCGTTATAGAAGCGGAATAGACCTAGGATTGCTGCAATTAGGGCATAGTCAAAGATTAATTTTCTGACTGCATGATTGATCTGTAATACCGTATTGAAACCTGGCATTATAGACTCAACTTGTGTTAAAGATGGTGGTTCTATCGGCTTGTTAATTTTTAAATCTTGATAATCGGGTTCGTTCATCAATTATGGTGTTAGGTAACTTGAGTAATGCTGGATAACTATTTAAATTATTGGTAGCACAATTCAATTTCAGCCATGGGTATTCCCCATGAATGCAAGTCCCTTAACTTACTTTAGGGTTTTTACCTGTAGCCTACCACCATCGGTAACGTCTACACATTTATCCGAGTTATCAGGACTGCAAATAGTTACTTTTTGTGGATTCCCTTGAGCTAAAGTTCGATCCATATGAGCAACTTC
>JAAUYI010135725.1_pt1 | contig 11650 bp, 11 predicted proteins | sample 7278041 | NCBI WGS metagenome assembly JAAUYI01 (sample SAMN14350216, study PRJNA611818) | marine sediment metagenome | isolation source: surface marine sediment (0.6m) | place: French Polynesia: Moorea | collected 2018-08
AAAGGGGGCGTGCAAGCCTCTATGATGCCGCGATCCGGCTGCTGGCACGGCGCGGCTTCGCGATCGACCAGAAGGCGACCGAACGGGACCCAAAGGCAGCTTACGAGCATAATAAGAGTGTCGAAGCGGCATGGGCGGCGATCTATCGCGACCCTCAGGCGCATTGGGACCTGTACGAGCTCGCCGAGAAGCTGGTCGACCTCGAATACCATTTCCAACGCTGGCGGTTCGGACACCTGAAAACGGTTGAACGGATCATCGGTTTCAAGCGCGGCACCGGCGGGACGCCCGGCGTGCCCTATCTCGCGGGTGTGCTGAAGCAGGCGTTCTTTCCCGAACTGCTGAGTGTCAGGACGGCAATCTGATGGCGCGCCGCATCTGGGACATCTCGCAAAAGCTCCGACCCGGCCTCCCGGTCTGGCCGGGCGACACCGCGTTCGAGCAGGCGCGCACCTGGCAGATGGAGGAAGGCTCGCCGGTCAATGTCTCTGCGCTGACGCTCTCGACCCATTCGGGCGCGCACGCCGATGCACCGCTGCACTACCAGGAGACCGCATCCGACATCGCCTCGGTGGCGCTGGAGCCGTATATCGGGGAATGCCTTGTGGTGGACGCGCGCAATGTAGGGGCGCTGATCGAAGTCGGCGACCTGCCGCATCTCCATTCCGCCGACCGGGTGCTGTTCCGCACCTTTGAGCGCTTCCCGCATGACGAGTGGGCCGAAAACACCACCGCCATTGCCCCCGAAACGATCGACTGGCTCGCGGTGCAGGGCGTAAAACTGGTCGGGCTCGACGGCCCTTCGATCGACCCGCAGGACTCCAAGACGATGGACGCGCATAAGGCGGTGCTGAAGCACGATATGCGGGTGCTCGAAGGCTTGGTGCTCGATGACGTGCCCGAAGGCCGCTACGAGCTGATCGCTTTGCCGCTGCCGATCGTGGGCGGCGATGCCTCGCCGGTGCGGGCGATCCTGCGCGAGCTGCCCGATGCCGAATGACCTGACCACGCGGGCGCGCGAGCTCGACGCTGCCGATCCGCTGGCGACCTATCGCGAGCGCTTTATCCTGCCCGAAGGCGTGATTTATCTCGACGGAAACTCTCTCGGCGCGCTGCCTAAGGCTACTCCAGCGGCGATGCGGCGCGTCGTCGGGCAGGAATGGGGCGAAGGCCTGATCCGTTCATGGAACGATGCCGGCTGGTTCGCAATGGGATCGCGCGTCGGTGCCAAGATCGCCCCGTTGATCGGTGCGCACCCGCAGGAAGTGATCGCCACCGACACGGTCAGCGTGAACCTGTTCAAGCTCATCTCCGCCGCGCTCCAGATGCGACCGGGGCGCACAGCGATCCTGTCCGAACCGGGCAACTTCCCGACCGACATCTACATGATCGAAGGGCTGGAGCGGCAGGGACTGGCCGAACAACGCCTCGCCCCGCGCGATCGGCTTCTCGAAGCGCTTGACGAAGACGTCGCGCTGCTGATGCTCACCCACGCGCATTACAAGACCGGCGACCTCTTCGACATGGCGGCGCTGACCAAGGCCGCGCATGAAGCCGGGGCGCTGGTCCTGTGGGACCTGTCGCACAGCACCGGCGCGCTGCCGGTCGATTTGGGCGCGGTCGGCGCCGATTTCGCCGTCGGTTGCGGCTACAAATATTTGTGCGGCGGACCGGGTGCACCCGCCTTTGCCTTTGTCGCCGAACGCCACTTTTCCGAGCTCAGGCAGCCGCTCACCGGCTGGTTCGGCCACGCCCGACCCTTTGCCTTCATCGACGAGTACGAAGCGGCGCCGGGGATCGAACAATTGCAGTGCGGAACTTCGCCGATCCTCGGGCTGACAGCGCTGGAAGTTGGCGTGGACCTGATCGCGGAAATCGGGGTCGAGCGGCTGCACGGGAAATCGCAGGCGCTGTCCGAATTCTTCCTCGAATGCCTTGCCGAACGAGGCCTGACCCTCGATTGCGTCAGCCCACCCGACAGTGGGCGGCGCGGCAGCCAGCTGTCGTTCCGGCACCCCGAAGCCTATGCCATTTGCCAGGCACTAATCGCCCGCGGGGTGATCGGCGATTTCCGCGATCCCGATATCCTGCGCCTCGGCTTCGCGCCCGCCTATCTTCGCTTCGAGGACATTGCCGAAGCGGTGCGGCACCTCGCCGAAGTGCTCGAAACCGAAGAATGGCGGCGCGACGAATTCCGCCAGCGCGCCACGGTCACCTAGGCGGCGGGCCATTCTTCCAATACCGCTCCATGTGCAGGTATGTCATTGAGGCGGTCCAGGTCACCATCACCAATCCGTTGAGCGCTTCGATCCCGCTGAGTAGTCGGACCTGCCCGGTTGGGTAGATGTCGCCGATGCCCAGCGTCGTGTAGCTGGTGATCGAGAAATAGAATGCGTCGTTGAAGGCACCGGAGTCCGGTCCCGCGATTGCCCCAAAGCCAAACTGGTATTCGAGCAGGATAAACCCCAACGCATAGAGCACCACATGGATAAGGTGCGAGAACATGGCCGCGCTTAGCATCATCCAGAGCCGCATTCGCGGGCGTACACCCAAATCGGTGGCCCCAAGTGTCGTGAAGCGAAGAATCTCATAGTGAATGAAGATTGTCGCCGCGATCATGGCGAACGAAAGGATAAGCGCAGTCATTCGGACAGCGTCTGACCGATTTGCGGAATGGTCAAGCGCATCCGAGTACGCAGATCACTCTTCCAGCTCGATGTCCCAGTACAGCCAGTCGCGCCACGTCTCGTGGAGATAGTTCGGCGGGAATTGCTTCCCGTGTTGCTGCAACTGCCAGCTGGTCGGGCGGATCGGCTTCATCTGCACCGGCATGTGCGCCTGTTTGGGCGTGCGACCGCCTTTCTTCATATTGCAGGGCGCGCAGGCGGTGATGATGTTTTCCCATGTGGTCTTTCCGCCGAGGCGGCGCGGGATCACGTGATCGAAGGTCAGGTGCTCGCCATTCCCGCAATACTGGCACTGGAAGCGATCGCGCAGGAACACGTTGAATCGGGTGAAAGCAGGAAACTCGCTCTGCTTCACGTACTGACGCAGCGCGATCACGCTCGGGATCTTCATGTCGAGGCTGGGCGAGTGCACTTCGCGATCATAACTGGCGACAATGTCGACCCGGTCGAGGAACACCGCCTTGATCGCGGTCTGCCACGGCCACAGGCTCAGCGGGTAATAGGACAGCGGCGTGTAGTCCGCGTTGAGGACCAGTGCCGGGCATCCCGACAGGTTGCGCGTCGGATCTTCTTCGGCGCTGCGGAACGTGGCCGCCTTTTCGATCAGTTCGGCTTTGAACACTTTTCGCGCTCCTCCCTGATTGACTGCAACATGGCTTGGCATGAATCGGAGTCAAACCCGTGACACTGTGTCTATCCACAGGGACAGGCTGTTGAAGGCTTGTGGATAGCGTGTCGATTGTTGCTGTGGCATGGGCAGGGCCGTGCAGATTGTTACGCGCTTTGCTCCCAGCCCCAACGGGCACCTGCATCTGGGCCACGCCTTTTCGGCGATTGTCGCGCACGACCTGGCCAAGGCGGCGGGAGGGCCCTTCCTGCTCAGGATCGAGGACATCGATGGCCCAAGATCGCGCCCTGAACTGGCCGACGAATTTCGTCGCGACCTCGAATGGCTGGGGCTGGAATGGGAAGAAGTGCCAGCGCAATCCACCCGTTTGGAGAGCTATGCGGAGGCTGCGGACGACTTGCTCCATAGGGGCCTGCTTTATCGCTGCACTTGCACGCGAAAAGAGATCGAGGCTCTGCCAAAGCGCACTGGCGAAGATGGCCTGATCTATTCCGGTTCATGCCGCGACAAAGCGCACGATCCTGATGCGCCTGCCGCGCTGCGGCTCGATATCGACCGTGCGATGGCCGAAGCTGGCGGTCTGGTCTGGACCGACGACATTGCCGGAAGCGTCGTCGCGAATCCTCGCCAATTCGGCGATGTGGTGCTGGTGCGCAAGGACCTGCCCGCAAGCTATCACCTTGCGGTGACGCTCGACGATGCAGCCGATGGCGTCACTCTGGTGACGCGCGGCGAGGACTTGTTCTCCTCGACCCATGTCCACCGGCTACTGCAGGAATTGCTCGGCCTCCCCGTTCCGCACTGGCATCACCACAGGTTGCTGCTCGACGAAAATGGCGAGAAGCTCGCCAAACGGCGTGGCTCGCCCTCGATCGCGGATAGGCGCGAGGCCGGCGAAGACGGCCGGGTGCTTGCCGAGCAATTGCGGTTGCAGGAATTGCCGGTTGGAACTTAGCGGCGCAGCGCCCATTTATATGTCATGATCAATTATTTTCTCGCAGCCGTCCTCGTCATCCTTTGCATCATGGTCCTCGTCTCGCTGATTCGCGGGATTATCGCCTTCCTGCAAACCACCAAAGTCGATCTTGAAACCGGTGAGGGTGAGACCGCAACCGACATGCAGCTCGCCCAAAACAAGGCGATGTTTGCGCGCATCAAGTACCAGGCGGCGGCGATTGCCGTGGTTGCGATCATTCTTGCCGTCTCGCGCTAGACGTTCGCCCTGCGAGCGCGCATAGGGCGCCCCGATGGTCAAACTCACCAAGATTTACACTCGCACCGGCGACGACGGAACTACTGGCCTCGTCGACGGTTCGCGCTGCCCGAAGCATTCAGCCCGCATCGCCGCGATCGGAGCTGTCGACGAAGCAAACAGTGCGATCGGGCTTGCGATCTGCGCGATTGACGATGAGGCGCATCGGTCTCTTCTGACTCGGGTCCAGAACGACCTGTTCGACCTTGGGGCCGATCTCGCGACCCCGAGCGAAGACGGGCAATTCGAACCGTCCGAAATGGTGCTGCGGATCGTGCCGAGCCAGCCCGAGTGGGTGGAAGCGCAGATCGACGCGCTCAACGAGAGCCTAGAACCGCTCACCAGCTTTGTCCTGCCCGGTGGAAGCGAAGCGGCGGCCCGCACGCATGTTGCCCGCGCCACGACGCGTGCGGCGGAACGGGCGATGACCGCGCTGGCAGGAGAGACACCCGTCAATCCCGCCGCCCTAGCTTACATCAATCGGTTGTCCGATCTGTTGTTCGTCCTCGGTCGCGTGCTCAATGGCAACGGCAAGGACGACGTCACCTGGGTCCCCGGCGCAAACCGCTAGAACCTATTTGCTAGCCAACCACCGACCGCGCCGCTAACAGGCCCTTTGCTGCACTTGCGAAGGAATTGTTGCCATGCGGAATATTGCTGTGATCGGGGCCGGACAGATGGGCACGGGCATCGCCCAGACCGTCGCTCAGCATGGCATGCAGGTGATGCTCTCCGATATAGATCTCGCCGCCGCCGAAGCCGGCAAGGGCAAGGTCGAGCAGGCACTCGTCAAGCTCGCCGGGCGGGGGAAGATCGAGGCCGACGAAGCCGAAAAGGTGCTGGAGCGCATCACGCCGGTGGGCGACTACGCGCCGATGGAGGCGGCCGACCTCATCATCGAAGCCGCGACCGAACGCGAAGAGATCAAGAATGCGATCTTCGACAATGCTGGCAAGGTTCTCGCGCCAACCGCGATAATGGCATCGAACACCAGCTCGATCCCGATCACCCGAATGGCCAACCATTCGCCCGATCCGGCCCGTTTCATCGGGCTGCATTTCTTCAATCCGGTACCGGTGATGGGCCTGATCGAAGTCATTCCGGGCCTCGCGACCGCACAGGTCACAACTGATCGCGTAACGGCTTTCGCGCAAGGGCTGGGCAAGGAAGTGGTGTTGTCGCAGGACGAGCCGGGCTTCGTCGTCAATCGTATCCTGCTGCCGATGATCAACGAGGCGGTGTTTGTCCTCGGGCAATCGACAGCAGGGATCGAAGATATCGACAAGGGCTGCCGCCTTGGCCTCAACCACCCGATGGGGCCGCTGCAGCTGGCTGATTTCGTCGGTCTCGATACCTGCCTCGACATTATCAAGGTGCTCTACAAGACCACCCGCGACAGCAAGTATCGCCCCGCACCGCTGCTGGTGAAATATGTCGAAGCCGGCTGGCTCGGGCGCAAGACCGGGCGGGGCTTCTACGATTATTCGGGCGAAGCGCCGGTCCCGACGCGTTAGGCGCTACTTGACGTCAAGCGCGCGACTGCGCTCCGAGCTCTGCGGAATGCTGGGTCGCTGGCTTGGCGCCGCCGAGGCGCCTTCTGGCCGTCCACCGGGTTTGGCGTGGCTTGCTGCCTGTCGAGGGCTTGAACCATTTTCGCCACCACGTGCCGGAGCATTCTCGATGATCTCAACCGGCTCGTCCGGCGATGGATCGAACCCTTCGGCGGTGTCGATCAATTCCTCGTCGGACGCCCAATCGGCAATCTCGGGCTGCGGCGGCAAGGCTTTCGGAGCAGGCTTGGGCTCAGCGGCTGCAACCACCTTCTGGCTCGGTACAGGTTCCGGTTCGCCTTCGAGTTCGACACCGCTAACCGAGTTGTCCGTGCCCATAAGCAATCCCGCGCCGACAATCTTCACAGCGGCGAATCCAAGCGCAAACTAGCTGTTTTCGAACAAGAGTCTCGACATGGACCCGCCATAGCCCGATTTCGGTTAACGATTGGTAGAGATTATCGAGCGCTTGAGGTCGTAAAGCAGGTCGAGAGCCTCACGCGGCGACAGCGCATCTAGGTCCGTCTCGCGCAGGCGTTCGGCCAACGCATCTTCCGGCGTCGCTTCGCGTTCGGGTGCGGCCGCCGCGAACAGAGGGAGGTCGCCCAAACCCGCCGCGATTCCGCCGGTTTCGGTGCGCGCTTCTTCCAGCTTTGCCAAGACCTGTCGCGCCCGCTCGACGACCGGATCGGGGACGCCTGCCAGTTTTGCTACCGCCAGGCCGTAGCTGCGATCCGCAGGCCCTTCCGCAAGTTCGTGGAGCAACACAAGGTCGCCCTTCCACTCGCGCGCGCGAACGTGGTGCAGCGACAGCGCCTCGCAGCTTTCTGCCAGCCGGGCTAGCTCGTGGTAGTGGGTGGCAAACAGGCACAGGCATGCGATCCGCGAATGCACCGCCTCAACAACGGCCCAAGCGAGCGCCAACCCGTCATAGGTCGAAGTCCCACGCCCGACCTCGTCCAGGATCACGAAGCTTCGCTCCGTCGCCTGCGCCAGGATCGCGGCGGTCTCGATCATCTCCACCATGAAGGTTGATCGCCCACGCGCAAGATTATCCGACGCGCCGACGCGGCTGAACAGCCGGTCCACCATGCCGATCTGCGCCGATTGCGCGGGGACATAGCATCCGGCCTGCGCCATCAGCACGATCAGCGCGTTCTGGCGCAGGAACGTCGATTTGCCGCCCATGTTGGGGCCGCCGATCAGCCACAGACGGTCGCGGTCCGAAAGGCTGCAATCGTTCGCTACGAACCTCTCGCCGGTTTTCGACAAGGCCGCTTCGACCACGGGGTGGCGACCGGCCGTGATCGCGATGCCGGGCGCGTCCTCGATCTTCGGGCGGCACCAGTCGCCTTCGGAAGCGCGCTCGGCATTGCCGGCCGAAACGTCGATCCGCGCCAGCGCTGCGGCTGTGGCGGCGATCCGTTCGCGCGCGGCAGACACGTCGCCGACCAGTTCCTCGAAATGCGCTTCTTCGGCGGCGAGCGCGCGTCCGCCCGCTTCGGAGATCCGCGAGGCTTCTTCGTGCAGCGCCAGCGAGTTGAAGCGGACAGCGCCTTTCATCGTCTGCCTATGGGTGAATCCGCTGTCGGCCTCCATGAACCTGTCGGCATGGCGGCTGGGCACTTCGATAAAATAGCCGAGCACGCCGTTATGCTTGATCTTGAGGCTCGCGACCCCGGTTTCCTCGCGATAGCGCGCTTCCATCGCGGCGATGGCGCGGCGGGCATTGCCGGAGATTTCGCGCAATTCGTCGAGGCTGGCATCGTAGCCTTCGGCGACGAAGCCGCCATTGGCGCGTTCGGTCGGGGGCGAGGGGACGAGCGCGCGGTCGAGCAGGTCGGTGAGCGCACCGTGACCCGAGAGCCTTGGCAGCAGCGTATCAAGCAGCACCGGGCGATCGCCCTCGGCCTTGAGCCAATCGTGCAGCCGCCGCGCTTCGTTAAGCCCGTCGCGCACCTGTCCGAGATCGCGTGGGCTTCCACGTCCGGCAACGATCCGTCCGAGCGCTCGCCCGATGTCGGGCAAGGCGCGCAGGACGTCGCGCAGTTGCGCGCGCTCGATCGGACGGTCGCGCCAGAACTGCACCAGCGCCAGACGATCCTCGATCTGCGCGCGGTCGAGCAGCGGGGCGGAAAGATCTTCCGCGAGCAATCGCGATCCGGCTCCAGTGGCGCAGCGATCGAGCGTCGCGACCAGGCTGCCTGTGCGCCCACCCTGCTGGTTCTCGAGTATTTCGAGGCTTGCCCGCGTGGCCTCGTCCATCGCCATGCTGGCCTTGACCGCGCGCAGGACCGGGGGCAGCAGCAGGGGAAGAGTGCCTCGCCCGACATGGTCGAGATAGCCGATCAGCCCGCCCGCCGCTGCGAGCATCGCGCGAGAGAATTCTCCATAGCCGTCGAGTGTCGCGACCTGGTGCACCCGCTTGAGCCGCGCCTCGCCTTCGTCGCTGGTGAATTGGCTGCGCGAATGCAGGGCGGCGTCGTCCGGCCCGAGTTCCCAGCCTTCCGGTACCACCACTTCGATTGCGCCCAAACGCGCCAATTCTGCCGCGAGCATATGAGGCGCGCATTCTTCCATCACCATCATGCCGGTCGAAATGTCGCAGCTGGCAATGCCGATCGTCCCCCGTACCTCTGCCAGCGCCACCAGCACGTTGGCATGACGCGGTTCAAGCAGAGCTTCCTCGGTCAGCGTGCCGGCCGTAACAAAGCGCACGATGCTGCGCTTCACCAGCGCTTTCGATGCGGGACGACCGTCCTTCTTGGCCCGGACCTTGGCTTCGTCGGGCGTTTCGACCTGCTCGGCGATTGCGACTCGCTGACCGGCCTTGATCAAACGTGCGAGATAGCCATCGGCCGAATGCACCGGCACGCCGCACATCGGCACCGGATTGCCGCTGAATTCCCCCCGGCTCGTCAGGGCGATGTCCAGAATGTCTGAGGCGACCCTGGCGTCGTCGAAGAACAGCTCGAAGAAATCGCCCATGCGATAGAACAGAAGCGACCCCTCGGCCTCGCGCTTCAGCGAAAGGTACTGCTCCATCATCGGGGTGACTTTGGCGGTCATCCGACTGGCCTAGCCAGCGCTTCGATGATTCGGAACGGTTTCGGCTGCGCTTTCCCCTATCGCTTGTGGCGCGACCCAGCTAAGCGCACCCAAACCAGCGATTTTTCGAGAGGGATCATGGCCGACGATCGCACACCGTCATTCACAACGCGCGAGGCGCTGTTTTACCACGAGACGATCCGTCCTGGTAAGCTGGAGGTCGTAGCGACCAAGCCGATGACCTCGCAGCGCGACCTCAGCCTCGCCTATTCGCCAGGTGTCGCTGCGCCGGTCGAGGCGATCGCGCAGGATCCCGCGCTGGCGGCTCGCTTCACGGCGCGTTCCAACATGGTGGCGGTGATCTCGAATGGCACCGCGATCCTCGGTCTCGGCAATCTCGGCGCGCTGGCGTCAAAGCCCGTGATGGAAGGCAAGGCGGTGCTCTTCAAGCGCTTTGCCGACGTCGACTCGATCGATATCGAACTCGCGACCGAAGACCCCGACGCTTTCATCGAGGCCGTCGCGTTGATGGAGCCAAGTTTCGGCGGGATCAACCTTGAGGATATCAAGGCGCCCGAATGCTTCATCATCGAGCAGGCGCTTCGCGAGCGGATGAATATCCCGGTGATGCATGACGACCAGCACGGCACTGCGATCATCGCGGCGGCGGGCCTGATCAATGCCTGCCACCTGACCGGCCGCGATCTGAAGGATTGCCGGATGGTGGTGAATGGAGCAGGCGCCTCAGCGCTGGCGTGCACCGCGCTGATCAAGGCGATGGGCATTCCGCACGAGAACGTGATCGTCTGCGACCGCTCCGGACCGATTACGCCGGGCCGCGACAAGGTCGATCAGTGGAAGAGTGCCCACGCGGTGGCGACCGACGCCAAGGATCTGGAGGAGGCGTTAGCGGGCGCGGACATCTTCCTGGGCCTCTCGGCGGCGGGTGCGCTCAAGCCGGAATGGGTGAAGAAAATGGCCGACAAGCCGATCATCTTCGCGATGGCCAACCCCGTGCCGGAAATCATGCCGGACGAAGCCAAGGCGGTGCGCCCCGACGCGATCATCGCCACCGGGCGCAGCGACTTCCCAAACCAGGTCAACAATGTGCTCGGCTTCCCGTTCATCTTTCGCGGTGCGCTCGACGTACAGGCGACGACGATCAACGAAGAGATGAAGATCGCCGCCGCGCAGGCCATTGCGGAGCTCGCGCGCAAAAGCGTGCCCGAGGAAGTCGCGAGCGCCTATGGCCGCAACCACAAGTTCGGCACCGATTATATCATTCCCGCGCCGTTCGATCCGCGCCTGATCGAGGTTGTGTCTTCTGCGGTTGCAAAAGCGGCAATGGATTCGGGCGTCGCGCAAGCGCAGATCGCGGATTTCGATCAATACGCCCACGCGCTCAAATCGCGCCTCAACCCGACCACCTCGGTGCTGACCGGGGTCTATGAAGACGCCAAGAACAACCCGCGCCGGATGGTGTTTGCCGAGGCCGAGGAAGAAGTGGTTCTGCGCGCCGCGATTCAATTCCGCGATTTCGGCTACGGCACCCCGATCCTGGTCGGGCGGACCAAGGCGGTGGTCGACAAGCTGCACCAGCTTTCGGTGTCCGATCCCGGCAGCTTCGAGATCCAGAACTCGGCCGACAGCGAGCATGTGCCCGCGATGGTCGATTATCTCTACAAGCGCCTCCAGCGGCGCGGCTACACCGAGCGCGACGTGCGCCGGATGGTCAACCAGGAGCGCAACGTCTTTGCCGCGCTGCTGGTCGCGCTCGGCCACGGAGACGGGGTGATTTCCGGCCTGACGCGGACCTTCGCGCAGACTGCCAAGGAGATTAACCGGGTGCTCGATCCCAAGCCCGGCGCGCTGCCGTTCGGCATCCACATGATGATCGGCAAGAACCACACGACTTTCCTCGCCGACACCACGATCAACGAACGCCCGAGCGCCGAGGAACTGGCGCATATCGCCAGGGAAACCGCAGCGGTCGCGCGCCGGATGGGCCACGAGCCGCGCGTCGCGTTCCTCAGCTATTCGACCTTCGGCAACCCCTCGGGCCAGTGGCTCGCCAATATCCGCGAGGCGGTGGCGATCCTCGACCGGGAGGATCCGGGTTTCGAGTACGAAGGCGAAATGGCGCCCGACGCCGCGCTCAACGACAAGGTGATGGAGCTTTATCCGTTCAGCCGCCTTTCGGCGCCCGCGAACGTGCTTGTCATGCCCGGCCTGCAATCGGCGAACCTTTCGGCCAAGATCCTGCGCGAACTCGGCGGCAATGCGACGATCGGCCCGATGCTGATCGGGATGGAAAAGCCGGTGCAGATCGTCCCGATGACCGCAATCGCGCCCGACGTGCTGACGCTGGCGGTGCTGGCGAGCGCGGGGGTGGTGGGTTAGGCCACCAGTTCCTCGATCGGCAGGTAATCGAGATCGTATCCGAAATAGCGCGGGCTGAAGACGGCGAGTCCCGCTTCGGTGCGCC
>JAAUYI010025895.1_pt1 | contig 11648 bp, 8 predicted proteins | sample 7278041 | NCBI WGS metagenome assembly JAAUYI01 (sample SAMN14350216, study PRJNA611818) | marine sediment metagenome | isolation source: surface marine sediment (0.6m) | place: French Polynesia: Moorea | collected 2018-08
CAAATTGCTAAAAGCCTTGTCAAGATTGGCGTTTATCTCATTTATTAAATAAGTCAATTTAAAAATGAGCGAACGGTGAGAATTGAATATGAGTTCGGAGTTCGTAGTTTGGAGTTCGTAGTTAGGAAAAAACTTAGTTAAATATAAATTCTTTCCTCCTGCCTCCTGCCTCCTGCCTTCTGCCTTTCTCCACCGATATTATGGTTGTTTCAGAGGATTTGATATCTCCTGAATTAACTCTTCAGTCATTGCAAAATTAGCAGTAACATTTTGGACATCATCAAGAGATTCTAGGGTGTCGATGAGTTTAAGGAGCGATCGCGCTTGCTCTGGATCGTCGATCTCTATAGTATTATTAGGGATCCAGCGTAATTCTACTTCTTTGACTGGTAAATCTTGTTGTTGCAAGGTTTGATTGAGATTTTCTAAATTCCCTACTTCTGTGATAACTTCCGCACCCTGATGTTCTTCCTCGGTGATAATTTCGTAAGTTTCTGCACCTCCTTCCATAGAAGCTTCTAGGAGTAATTCTTCGTTTACTTCTCCTTCAAGGATTACTACCCCTTTTTGCTCAAACATCCAACTAACACAGCCAGTTTCTCCTAAATTTCCGCCATTTTTGCTAAAAGCAGACCGTAAGTCAGCAGCCGTACGATTACGATTATCAGTTAAGGCTTCAATTAAAACAGCTACACCCCCTGCACCATAACCTTCGTAGCGAATTTCTTCGAGGATACTATCATCATCTTGATAAGTTCCCGCACCTTTAGCGATCGCTCTTTCGATATTGTCGTTAGGAATACCTGCTGCTTTCGCTTTATCGATCGCCGTACGTAATTGAAAGTTACCATCAGGATCGGCAATGCCATTTCTAGCTGCTACGATAATTGCGCGAGATAACTGGGTGAAAGTTTTGCCTTTTTTGGCATCAACTCTAGCTTTTTGCCGTTTAATATTAGCCCACTTACTATGACCAGCCACTGCTTATCAAAACCTCCTAGTTATTAGTTATCAGGCGTGAGCGAGAAGACCTCAATCTCAGCATAGCGGATTGAGGATGAAAGCGAACTCGTAACTAAGAAATTTTACATCGAAATACTCTCTATGGTAAAATATTATCATGAAACAGTTGTGCGGATTTAAGTACCGGTTTTACCCCACCGAGTCGCAGCGATTAGAGTTGGCCAAGACATTCGGCTGTACTCGATTTGTCTACAATTGGGCATTAGCACTTAGAACTGATAGCTATTACCAAGAAAATAAAACACTCAGCTACACCGACACATCTAACGCTCTAACTAAGCTCAAAAAAGACCCAGAAAAAGCTTGGCTCAAACAAGTATCTTCCGTCCCTCTACAACAAGGACTGAGGCATTTAAATAAGGCATTTAAGAACTTTTTTGAAGGTAGAAGTAAATATCCCAGGTTTAAGAAAAAGAATAATCGGCAATCAGCTACCTACGCTAAAAATGCTTTTACTTGGCAAGATGGGAAGTTGACTCTAGCCAAGATGAATCGACCATTAAAAATTAGATGGAGTAGATATTTTACTGGTGAACCAAAAAGCGTAACTATCTCTAAAGACCCCAGTAATCGATATTTTGTCTCCTTTTTGGTCGAAGAAGAATTAGAACTATTCCCTCCTGCTACAGAAAAAATCGGGATCGATCTAGGGGTTAAAGATGTAATGGTTACATCAAAAGGATTTGCCTCTGGCAATCCCAAACACTATCAAAAATACCAGGCTAGACTGAAACTGCTACAGCGCAGATTAGCCAGGAAAAAAAAAGGTTCTCACAATAGAGATAAGGCTAGGTTAAAAGTAGCGAAACTACACGCCAAAATAGCCGATTGCCGAAGAGATTTTTTACACAAATTAACAACTCAGTTAGTGCGTGAAAACCAAACAATCTATACTGAGACGTTAGCTGTAAAAAACATGATGGCGAATCATAAGTTAGCCAAGGTAATAGCTGATTGTGGATGGGGTGAAGCCCTAAGACAATTAGAATATAAGTGCCAATGGCACGAGCGAACTCTAGGGGCAATAGATAGGTGGTTTCCATCTTCTAAGCGATGCCACCCTTGTGGCTACATCTTAGATAAATTGCCCCTAGAAGTTCGAGAATGGACTTGTCCTCGCTGCTCCTCCTTAAATTTGAGAGATGTAAACGCAGCTAGAAATATTTTGGCTGTCGGGCAGACAGTTGCTGCTTGTGGACTAAGCTCTGGCGGGGGTCGGTCTTTGATTGACCTAGCTATCTTGGGATGAATCAAGAATCCCCAGTTTCAGCTTAGCGGATTGGGGAGTGTCAATTGCTACTTTAATTTACTTTGAAGTATTACTGCCGAACAAATAATTAACAATCCCCCCAATGCTTGTCCCAACCAAAATTGTTCTTGGAGAAAAATAATACCCATTACTACAGCGAGTATGGGTTCTAAAGTGGAGAAAATCGCAGCAGGTAGTACATCTAGACGTTTTAGACCTAAGAATAAAGTTATAGTTGGTAAAGCAGTAGATATCAAGGCTAAACCAGCAACGATCGAGATAGATGATTTAGTGGTGGGGATAATTAAAGCTTGTCCTGAAGTTACCACTATAGCAATGGTAAAAGCTGACCCAAGTAACATATAAGCAGCAGCTTTAATTGGTTCGATCGTTTTAACTAGGTGAAAACTACAAAATAAATACAAACCATATCCTGCTCCAGAAGTAATGCCTAAAGCTATGCCTAAAGGTTGAGCCGTCTGACTGCTAAAGTCTACAGTTAGTAAGCAGCCCAAAAAAGCTAAAATTATGGCTTTACCTTGCCAAGATTTGAGGGAAGCTGGTTTCGCTCTAGTTAATAAGTAACTCCACACAGCAACAAAGGCTGGATAAGTGTAGAACAGTAGAGTAGTTATCCCTGCACTAGCATGAGTAAGAGCGCGAAAGAATAAGTGTGCTTGTAAGGCATAAACTGATGCACCTAAAAAAAAAGCAGCTACCGCACTACCCTTCTTGACTTGCCATTGTCGGTTGAAGAACAACCACATCCACAAGATAGCAGCCGAGCCGACTAACCGCCAACATAAAGTACTTAGAGGGTTAAAGCCTTGGATATAAGCAAGTTTAGTGAACAGTCCTAAAGTACTAAAACCTACTGCTGAAAGAATTATCAGTCCAACGCCAACCTTATCTATCCGCGATCGCTCTAAATTCTGTTGCTCGGGTTTTTTTGTTTCCGCTTGTTGCCAAGATATTAATTTTGATTTGCCCATCTTTGCGGATATCCAGCTAGACAATAATTAGTAGAAGTAGAATTGGTGGCAATCTTATATTTTTGGATTGCCTCTTCCAGACTTACTTGTCGGAAATTGATAATATCTCCAGGACGAGCTTGTCCAACTTTGCGGAGGCTATGGTTAATGACAGTACAGGGAGTTATGTATCCAGTTAAACTAGGACAATCAGCCAGCAGAATAGTGGGAGTTTGTCCACACAACAAGACTGAACCAATCGAACAACCGTAGTCTATTTGATTTGAGGGATGATAGCCACCTCGTGCAGACCGTTCGCGAACACTTTCTGTAAACTTAAATTCGGGCCCTTCCAAACGATAGCCGATCCGATTTGATTTAGGAGAAACAATCCAATCGAAATTAAGCAATTGCTTGATGTCACTAGGAGTAAGAAAATCATCGTGAGGACCAAGCAAAATGTCAACTACCCAACGATGAGTAAATTCGGGAATCATCTTCTTGGGTAAAGTTTGGCCAACAATTTGCCCTAGAGGAAGATAGGGTAAGAAGGTGCTAATTATATCTCCTGGTTCTAGACTGCGACCTTGAAAGCCTCCTAACTCAGCTTTAATAAAAGTAGAACGACTTCCCATTAAAGCAGGAACGTTGATGCCTCCAGCAAAAGTAATATAGCTACGCGCTCCCGTTTGAGGGTGACCAAAAGAAAGAATATCTCCTGGTCGAACTGCAAGAGTTTGCCATAGGGGTACTGGCTTATGATTTATGGCTGGATAGTTATTGGCACCAGTAATAACGACCGCTGTCTGGGCTAAGAATTTTAATTTCGGTCCAATAAATTGAATTTCTAATCCTGCTGTATTTTCTTGATTACCTAGTAATTGATTTCCTAACTGGAAAGATAGTTTATCTAAAGGCCCCGAAGGAGGAATACCAAAACCAAGGTAGCCTTTTCTGGACCAACCATCTTGAATTGTTGTTTCTATGCCTCCTGTAATTACTTCAAAAGTTGGTTTGCTAGCATTTTTTTCGCTTTCTAAAACTGTTAGTGTCGTGGGATTGAACATTCGATTGAATCTATTTAACTAGTTGTTTTTTTTCTAGGTAAGGTTTAAGGCTAAATGTTTCTTCTGTAGTAATTGAATATTGATATTTTTCTGTCTTGACTTCCTGCTCTATGGCTTCAAATTCTTCTTCGCAGATAGGACGAAATTTTACTCGATCGCCGATGCGGAAAAGAAAAGGACTGTCTCGAAAGGGCTGTAATGTTTGTTTTGGCTCGAATATTGGTACGGGAGTTCTACCTAGCATTTGATAGCCGTCAGGAATGACGATGGGGTAAATTGTGGTTAAACTGCCAGCAACACCGATAGTTCCTGGTGGTGTCCACATTCGAGGAGGATCGTATTTAGGAGCTTGCAGGTAAAAATCATCTGCCAGGGGCATTAAAGTTGGTAGTCCTACCACGAATCCTACTGCCCCTACCCACCATTCAGGAGTTGAGTGATAGGCGATCGTTTCTTCCAAACTCTTGAAATTATTTAGTCGAGCAACTAGCTCTAAGTTTGGCTCGATGGGTTTAATAGTTTGACAGTATTCCTGATAGCAGGCTTTAGACCAGCGATCGTTATAAGCTACAGCAATCTCAATTAAGCGAGAAGGAAGAGTTAGTTCTTCTATTTTGTCTAACTTTTGCCAGCAATAATTGCAGTACTCAATTAAACCATCAAGAACAAGAAAGCGTGGATCGTACTGAATTAATACAGTTGTAAAAGAAGGTATAACATCAGTAATTGCTTTTATTCCTTTCAATCCAAGCTCTGATGAGTTACTAATTTTCTTGGCTAGAGCGATCGCTTTTAGGTTATTTACTAAGCTGACATCATCTCCGAGTTCCATGAGAAGGTGTTGTTCGCCGGCTAAACGATAACGGGGTTCCGGGTAAATCATTGCGAACAATTAATTTAAAAAATATCTAAATAAAGATTTATAGTCAGTATAATCTCAGAGTTGATTTCCATAAATCAGTGATTTTACTGAGATTTTTTAGTTATTTTTAGAGATTATCTTCGTAAAATCTCTAATATTTAATATTTATAGATCGATTCAACTAAATATCCCCAGGTATTCTCGATTAATTCATAGCTCAAAAAAGTATTTTCAAAAGTAGACTTATTAAAGCAAGCAAATAATATGTCCCGATAAAAGGCTTTTTTAATCTCAAAAGTTATTTTTTTGTCAATGACAAAAAAAGTCAGAAAATTAAATATTTAGACAACAAGTCTAATGAAGACAATATTATACTTATTATTTAGTCTGGTTTTCCTGTTTTAATACTCTAAAATTCGTTTGCGTCTTCGGCAACTACTAAAGGTTTTTCCAAACTCATGTTGCTCAACATCGCGATCGCTTCTTCACACCACGCTACCCATTCTGTTTCGTAACGAATCCCCCGACGGAGAGTTAAATAAACGCATCTATCTTCTAAGGATAATGCTGAGGGCTCGCTAAAACTTTCTCGTTCTTTTTCTTTGCACGCAGATAGCTTTTCCCAGTGCATCTGACGGCGACGCTCTAATTCTTTGATAATTACTTCTGGTCGAATTAAACTCGCTGCTAAAACCTTAACTAACAACTCCTCGCGGATTGCCCTTGGTTCTGAGGGTTCTTCGATCCAGGCTGTTAATATCTCTTTTCCTCGATCGGTCACTCGATATAGTTTTTTGTCGGGACGACCTTCTTGGGGAATTATCTCACAGGCGATCGCGCCTTGATTTTCCAGTTTAGTAAGTTCGCGATACACCTGTTGTTGACTGGCTTGCCAATAGTGATTGGTACATTCGGTAAATTGTTTCCAGAGATCGTAACCGCTATAAGCTTTGTTCCCCAAGGTTGCCAAAATTGTGTGTGCTAATGCCATAGGTCTGTATCAGTTATGCTGTTAACTTTCCTTCCTTTTTTTGTTTAAATTTGGGTTGACATACTCAATTTGTTGAGTATATATTGAGTTTAATACTCAAAAAGTTGTATACAAATAAATTGTATATCAAAGTCCGAGCTTAAGTTGGGTATTAAGTTATTTGCTTAACTTCTCATCTTGCCTGGTATCGACTTGGTGATATTAGTAAGTTACAAGTATACATCTAAAAACTAGGACTGGGAAAAAAGCAATTTTGTCCCTACTCAAAATAAATTTACTGTTCGTCCAAAGTCCCAATATCACATAACCATTCAATCTAAAAACAAAATGGTGAATAGAGATGAAAGAGCGATCGCGTCTTAACCAACCCTTACTAGAATCAGAACCTATTGCCTCCAATGGGTCTATATCTTTATCTAGATTGAAGGAGAAGCAACAGGGCATTCAAGTCAAAAAATGGCAACTATTGGTAACAACCTTAATATTACTAACATCGGGTTTTATCTTGGGGCAAAAATATCAACCAGAACAGCCAGTCTCTACAAAACCAGCGGTTAAGACAGAAGTAAACATTCTGCCAGTAGAAACCATAGAGATTAAGCCAGTCACCTCTTATCAAACCTCTCAAATTTATACAGGAGAAGTAACAGCCCTACGCACTAGCGAAGTTGGTTTTGAACGTGGGGGTAAATTAATCTCCGTTTTGGTAGAAGAAGGCGATCGCCTGAAGAAGGGAACTCCTCTAGCAGCATTAGATACAGCCAACTTAAAAGCACAACGTCAGGGATTATTAGCGCAAAAAGCTCGAGCAAAGGCAATTTTAGCAGAACTTAAAAATGGTGCCAGAAGCGAACAAATTGCAGCAGCCCAAGCAACAGTAAGAGATTTAGAACAGCAATTAGAACTAGAAAAACTCAAAAGCGATCGTCGAGAATACTTATATAGAGAAGGGGCGATCGCCAGAGAACAACTAGACGAAATCGCCTTTAACCGTAAAGCTTTAAGCGAACGTTTAGCCAATACCAAAAGTAACTTAGATGAGTTAAAAAATGGCACTAGAGTAGAACAGATAGCTGCACAACAAGCAGAAGTCGATCGTCTCACGGCTGCAATTGCCGAGCTAGATATTACGCTCGACAAAAGTATACTCAGATCGCCCTTCAATACTATAGTTTCTGCCCGTAACCTCGATGAAGGAACAGTTGTAGAAGCCGGTCAATCAATTCTGCGTTTAGTAGAAGATAGCCAACCAGAAGTAAAAATCGGCGTTCCCATTACCGTTGCCAAGCAAATGCAGCTTGGTAGTAAACAGCAAGTAACCATTGGTAACGAAAACTATAGCGCGGTAGTTAGTTCTATCTTACCCGAAGTAGATCCTGCAACTCGTACTCGTACTGTCGTTTTAAAATTAGCACCAGCAGCAGTCACAAAAGTAGCACCCAAAGAAATTGCTCGTTTAGCAGTTACCCAAACAGTAGATACCGATGGTTATTGGTTGCCCATTACTGCTTTAGTGAAAGGCGATCGCGGTTTGTGGAATTGTTATGCGGTGGTCAAAACAGCAGATGGTAAAGAAACTAAAGTCGATCGCAGATATGTCGAAATTCTCAAAACCCAAGAAGACAGAGTTTTAGTAAGGGGAACGTTACAGCCAGGAGATGAAATTATTACTAACGGTACTCATCGTTTAGTTCCCGGTCAATTAGTACGTCAAGTCGCTTCACTCTAGTTCGGATGTAGGGGCGGTTCGCGAACCACCCCTACAGGAATTCGGGTCACCGTTACTCCGCCACGGGGCGTTGCCCGAAGAGCGGACGCAGGAGAATCCCTACCCGCCCACAGCCCCTTGTAAAACGAACGGGGCATACAAGCTCTTGAATTCGATTCAAGAGACAGCCCCTCCGGTGCCTGCGGTGACTGGTGTTCCCCAGTCAGCAGTAAATTACTTATTTTTAAACCCTTCCCTCATTTCCCCTCATCATTGGAAAATTGACAGACTACTAATATGTTTACTTTATTTTATCGCCACGTCAGATTGCTAATTCTTACTATTATCCTCATCTTTGTTTGGGGAATTTCTTCTTACTTAGCTTTGCCGAGACTAGAAGACCCCGAATTAGTATCTCGTTTTGCTACAGTTAAAACCTTTTTCCCTGGTGCCAAAGCAGAAATAGTAGAGGCTTTGGTTACCAAAAAAATTGAAGATGAGCTAATAGAAATAGAAGAAATAGATAATTATGAATCTACTTCTAGTACTGGTAGTTCAATTATTAGTATCGAGCTAAAAGATAGCGTCAAAAAAGAACAGGTAGACGCAATTTGGTCGCGAGTTCAAAATAAAATCGATCGAGTTAAGCCAGAACTACCTGGGAGTATAACTGAACCAGAATTGGAGAAGGGGAAAGTAAAAGCTTATGCCTTAATTACTGCTTTAACTTGGCAACAGAATGATTCGCCCAACTATGCTATCTTGCGTCGTCAAGCAGAAGCATTAAAAGATCGTTTAAAAACTATTTCTGGAACCGAAGAAATCGAGCTTTTTGGCGAGCGCGATGAAGAAATATTAGTAGCTATAAATCCCAGTCTAATTACTAGTTATAATTTGACTGCTGCCGATATTGCCCGACAGATTCAACAAAGTGATGCGAAAGTATCGGCAGGATTACTACGCAACAGTGATAACGATCTATCTATCGAAATAGCAGGAGAATTAGATACCTTAGAACGGATACGGAATATTCCGATTAGTTTTGGTAGTAATGGGCAATTTATTCGTTTACAAGATCTTGCTACTGTCAGTAAAGGTGTGAGTTTTCCCGCTAACGAACTTACTTTAATTAGCGATCGACCTGCGGTAACCTTAGCAGTTCATATCGAATCGGCAAGTAGACTCGATCTGTGGGCAACCAGGGCGGATAAGGTTTTAGCGGAATTTAAAGCGGGATTACCTAAAGGAATTGGTTTACAAACGGTTTTTGCTCAAAGCAACTATGTGGAAGCGAGATTAAATGGTCTGATTTTTAATCTAGTATTGGGTGCTGGTTTAGTATTTGTTGTCACTCTGTTAATGATGGGTTGGCGGTCGGCAATTATTGTGGGAACCGCTTTACCGCTATCGGTTTTGATGGTGTTTGGCTGGATGAATGTAATGGGTATTCCCCTACACCAGATGTCGATTACAGGGTTAATAGTAGCACTGGGAATTTTAATTGATAACGCGATCGTGATGGTGGATGAAGTAACTAATCATCTCGAGCGTGGTTTTAAAGCTAAAGATGCCATTACTAACAGTATCGATCGTTTGGCTGTTCCTCTTTTAAGTTCTACGATTACAACAATTTTGGCTTTTCTGCCCATCGCTTTATTACCAGGTGCGACAGGGGAGTTTGTCGGCGCGATCGGTCTGAGTGTTATTTTAGCCGTCTCTTCGTCTTTGTTTTTGGCGTTGACGGTAATACCCGCATTAACAGCAAAATTTTATCGGCAAAACACCCTAGGGGCGATTCGTGAGACAGTTGCGGTGGTGAAGCATTGCGGTCTTGGGGAGCCAGTCCGTTGCGGAGGTGTCCTCCGTTGTAGGAACTGGCGTGGTCTCCCCCATGAGCAAATGCTGAAAGGTTTCACCGACATAAGCAAACTGTCGAACCCGAAGGGCGAATCCCCCTTACATAGATCTTTGTGGTGGAAAACTGGCGTTTCCATTCCCATCTTGACCGAGTTGTATGGCAAAACCCTAAAATGGACGATCGCTAGACCAGTTCTAGGAATATTCCTGGCTTTATTATTACCTGTATGGGGTTTTATGCAAGCAGGTAGTTTAGAACAACAATTTTTCCCTGCTGCTGATAGAGATCAATTACAAATCCAGCTAGAATTACCCGCAGCAACTTCTATTACTCAAACTCAAACTATTGCCCGACAAATACGCGCTCGCATTATTAAAAGTCCTGAGATAACTGATGTTCACTGGTTTATTGGCAGAAGTGCGCCCAGATTCTATTACAATGTGGCAGGAAGTCGAGAGCGAGAAGCAAATTATGCCCAAGCTATAGTGCAACTAAATTCTATGGCATCGGCATCTTTTACCAAGCAGCTACAAACAGAATTAGATCGAACCTTCCCTATTGCCCGTATTTTAGTCCGTCAGTTAGAACAAGGACCTCCCTTTGATGCACCGATCGAAATGCGAATCTACGGTCATGACTTGGACGTTTTGCAGCAAATAGGAGAGCAAACTCGAAGTTTATTGGTGCAATTAGGTCAAATAACCCATACTCGCGCTAGTTTAGACGAAATTAGACCCCAACTGCAAATTCAAGTAGATGAAGAAGAAATATTGTTAGCAGGTTTGACCCGCACTACTATCGCCCAACAATTAGACTCTACCCTTGAAGGTATTACAGGAGGCTCGATCTTAGAAGCAACAGAAGAATTACCAGTTAAAGTGAGGTTGGCAAAAGAGAATCGCACCAATGTCAATGACATTACTTCACTAGATCTATTACCTACTGCTTCTGGAAGATCGAGTGATAATCCTAACTCAGTTCCCACTGTTCCCATCTCATCTCTAGGGCAAGTATCCTTAGAAACAGAAATCTCTAAAATTACTCACTATAACGGACAAAGAGTAAATACCGTTCAGGGTTTCTTAACCGCAGGAGTTTTACCCGATGGAGTCCTATCCGAGTTTAAACAACTTCTGGATCGAAGCAACTTCCAACTTCCTAACGGCTACACTTATGAATTTGGTGGAGAAGCAGAACAGAAAGATGATGCCATTGGTGGTTTAGTTTCCACAGTCGGCGTACTGGCAGTATTAACGATCGCTACTTTAGTTTTGTCTTTAGGTTCTTTTCGTTTAGCAGCCGTTATCGGTATCGTCGCGACCGCTTCCTTTGGTTTGGGGTTATTTGCTATCTGGTTATTTAACTATCCCTTTGGCTTCAATCCTATCATTGGTTCAGTTGGTCTTATTGGTGTAGCAATTAACGATTCTATTGTAGTTCTCGCTGCCATCCAACAGCATCCTGTCGCTAAAATAGGCGATCGCCGAGCAATTCGAGCGGTAGTATTACATTCTACTCGTCATGTCATCGCTACTACTCTAACTACCGCGATCGGATTTGTACCTCTATTATTAGGCGGTGGTGAATTTTGGCCTCCTCTAGCTATAGCGATCGCGGGTGGAGTTATCGGTGCCACTTTACTCGCCCTTTATTTAGTTCCTTCAGCTTATCGGTTACTTCAGGGAAACTACTTTAGTTGGGAATTCGGAGTTAGGAGTTTGCAGTTAAAGAGCGATCGCCAGTAAATTTTATAATATAGCTAAGTAGGTGGACATAATTAAAGATGAATATTTCCAATTTAGCGACGGGCTTATTTACCAGCCTTCGATCGCTCGCTTTTCTCTGTACGGGATTAATTATCACTACCCTTAATATTCCCGTGACTAATGCAGTTCACTTCCCCGATAGTGGCAGAGTTG
>JAAUYI010000388.1_pt1 | contig 11646 bp, 11 predicted proteins | sample 7278041 | NCBI WGS metagenome assembly JAAUYI01 (sample SAMN14350216, study PRJNA611818) | marine sediment metagenome | isolation source: surface marine sediment (0.6m) | place: French Polynesia: Moorea | collected 2018-08
CCCCCACCACCTCGGCCAGCACCTCGCTGAAGCGGTTGAGCTGGTAGAGGGCATCAGGCGTGACGACCTGTTCGATGACCAGCTCGTCGACGCGAGCGCTCAGCTCGTCGAAGGCCGGGTCGCCCGCTCCTCCGGCCGCCGCTCCCTCGATGAACCCGAAACCCACGGACCGGATGAGCTGCGACGAGAGACCGCCGTCGTACTCGTAGACGTCGGGAAGCTCGGGTGTGACGACGATCTCGGTCCCGTCGTCGAGTCGGAGCGTCGTGGTGCCGAAGGCCTCGAGCCGGTAGGTCTCCGCCTCGGCGCCCGACTCGGCTGCCGCTGCGATCGCCTCGTCGAGCTCGATGGTGGCCAGGTCGACGCTGCCGTCACCGCCGGAGCAGGCCGATGCGAGGACGACGAAGGAGGCCACGGCGAGCGATGAACGGCGCACGGACGTGGAGGCTATTGGTCTGCGAGTCAGCGCCCACCGCACGACGATCCGTCAGTAGCCTCCGCCCCCATGCGTCTCTTCGGGGTGCTCAACGCCTCGCCGGACTCGCTCCACGTCGAGTCGATCGTGACCACACCCGACGAGGCGGCGCGTCGGGCCGACTGGCTCCTCGCCGAGGGCGCGTGGGGGTTCGACGTCGGTGGCCAGGGTTCGACGTTCGCGGCGGGCGAGACCACCGTGGACGAGGAGTGGGCCCGGCTCGAGGCCGTGCTGCCCACCCTCGTCGCCTACGGCGTGCCGATCAGCGTCGACACGTGGCGGCCCGAGACCGCTCGCCGGGCGCTCGACCTCGGCGTGACGTGGCTGAACGCCGCCGACGGGCTCCAGCAACCGGAGATGATGCAGCTCGTCGCCGAGCGCAGGTGCCCGGTGGTCCTGCCCTTCCTGTCAGGACCCGATCCGCTCCGCATGGAGGTGGTCACCGAGGACGATCCGGTCCAGGTGATCCTCGACTTCTTCGACGCCCGCCTGCGTGAAGCCGACGACTTCGGCATCAGGGACCTGGTCGTGGTCGACCCCGGCACGGGCTTCGCGCCCCACGACTGTCCGTGGGAGCGGCGCTTCGTCTACCAGCAGCAGGTGTACGGCCAGCTGGATCGCCTGCGGGTCTTCGACCTGCCGCTCTACATCGCGTTGCCGTGGAAGGAGACCGACGACCACGCTCGCCTCCTCGACATCGTGATCGACGGCGACCCGGAGTACGGGCGGGCTCATCACCCCGATCGGATCCTGGCGGCCGCCTCGGCCCGCCGCTCGGCCAGCCAGGAGCGCTGAACGTCGTTGCCGGCGTGCTCGATGGCCCGGTCGTAGGCCTCGACGGCAGCGGCGTCGTCGGCGATGCGGAAGAGGAGCTCGGCTCGCGCGGAGTGGAAGTAGGGGTAGTCGACGAGCGTCTCGGCATCGAGCTCGTCGAGGGCGGCGAGGCCCGCCTGCGGCCCGCGCCACTCGGCGATCGCCGCTGCCCGGTTCAGCGCCACGACCGGCCCGGCGCCGCTGCGCAGCATCGTGTCGTAGATCGTCACGATCGCTCGCCAGTCGGTGTCGGCGTAGGTGGGCGCGGTGGCGTGTAGCGCCGCGATCGTGGCCTGCAGCTCGTAGGAGCCCGTGGGCCCGGAGGTGTGCGCAGCGAGCAGGTGTCGGAGCCCGCGGTCGATCTTGTCACGATCCCACCTGCTGCGGTCCTGGTCGGGGAGCAGGATCGGTCGGCCCTCGTCGTCCTCCCGCGTGCGTCGGCGCGAGTCGGTCAGCAGGCAGAGCGCAGCGAGCCCCCTGGCTTCTCCCTCGTCAGGGAGGAGCACCGCGAGGGTCTCGGCCAGGAAGATCGCCTCGTCGCACAGGTTGCCGCGGACGAGGCCCGCACCCGACGAGCTCGTGTGGCCCTCGGTGAAGATGGCGTAGATCACCCCGCAGACCGCCGCGAGGCGCGACGGCAGGTGGTCCGGCTCGGGGACGACGAAGGGGATGCCCGCCGCCCGGACCTTGTGCTTCGCCCGGACCAACCGCTTCGCCATCGTCGCGGTCGGGACGAGGAAGGCGTGGGCGATCTGCTCGGTCGTGAGACCGGCCACCGACCGGAGGGTCAGCGCCACCTGCGCCTCGACCGAGAGCGCCGGATGGCAGCACCCGAAGACGAGCGCGAGCTGGTCGTCGACGAGGCGCCGCTCGTCGGGCGGGCGCTCGGCGGCCTCGGCCAGGGCCGGGAGGCGATCCTCGAAGCGGCGGTCGCGGCGGATGACGTCGATCGCCTTCCGCCGGGCGGTGGTGAGCAGCCAGGCGCCGGGGGCGCGGGGCGCACCGTCGGTTCGCCAGCGCCGGGCGGCCTCGGCGAAGGCCTCCTGGGCGACGTCCTCGGCGAGCTGCAGGTCACGCAGCTCCCGCGTGAGCGTGGCGACGAGCCGGGGCCACTCGGTCCGGAAGGCGGCATCCACCGCCGACACCGCGCTCCGTCTCACCTCACCCCCCGGCCCTCGCCGATCTCGTCCTGTCGCCGGCTGTCAGTCCAGTCAGTCCATCTCGTACGCCATCACCGGCCACACCTCGACGGTGCCGTAGGTGACGTTGGGGATCTTCTCGGCCCAGCCGATCGCGGCGTCGAGGTCGGCGGCCTCGATCAGGTAGAAGCCGCCGAGCACCTCCTTGGTCTCGGCGAACGGGCCATCGGAGGTGATGGTGGAGCCGTTGCGGACGCGCACGGTCGTCGCGGTCTCCGGTCCCTGGAGGCCCTCGCCGCCGAGCATCGAGCCGGCCTCGGTCAGCTCCGTCGTGTAGGCGAACCACTGCTGCATCTCGGCGTCCATCTCGGGCGAGCCCTCGGTGGGGGCCTCGGACGGGTCGGCGTACAGCGCCAGCAGGTACTTCATGGTGTCTCTCCCTTGTCTCCGACGGCCGGGGCTCCGGCCGCTCGATGACTCGACGAACGGGTTCGTCGGAGATGGACACCCTGTCAGAGATCGAGTGGGTCGACCCGCTCGATGCCCCCCGTCGGGAGCCGCCGGTCCCAGTCGTCGGGCAGCAGGTCGGGGGCGAGATCGGCGAGCGGTTCCAGCACGAACCGCCGCTCCCACATCCTGGGATGCGGCACCGTCAGCTGCTCGGACTCGATCGTCGCGTCACCCCAGAGCAGGACGTCGAGGTCGAGCGTGCGGGCTCCCCAGCGGACGGTTCGCTCACGACCGGCCCCGGCCTCGATGGCGAGGCAGGTCTCGAGGAGCTCGAACGGGTGCTGCTCGGTCTCGAGCCGGGCGACCATGTTGAGGTAGGGGCCCTGCTCGGGACCGCCCACGGGCTCGGTCTCGAAGACCCCGGAGGTCGCGACCACGTCGGGCAGGTTGCGCACGGCGTACCGGAGGTGCGCACGGCGATCACCGAGGTTGGACCCGATCGCGACGTAGGCCGTCGTCGGTGCGCGTCGAGGACGGGCGAGGTCGACCCGCGTCCGACGGATCCGCACCCCGGTCGAGCTGATGTCCTCCGGGACCGGTGGGCGCAGCTTCCGCACGACCACCTCGACCGCATCGACGCGGGCGAGGCCCAGGATCTCCTCGGCGATGCGGGTGGCGACGCGCTCGAGGAGGAGCGCCTCCTCGCGCTCGACGACCTTCACTGCGAGGCCGATCGCCACGCCGTAGTCGACGGATCGCTCGAGGTCGTCGGTCCGGCCCGCTTCGCGGGCGTCGACCTCGAGCACGAGGTCGATCTCGAACGGTTGGGGTCGAGCCTGCTCCTCCGGCAGCACGCCGATGGTGCCGACGGCGCGGATGCCGGCGAGCTCGATGCGGTCCACGGTCAGGGACATGCGGTCAGCCTACGGAGCAGACCGGCCGGCCCGGTCGTGGGGGCCACGTCAGGCGTGCGACCGATCGGCGCTCACGGTCGGAGCCGGCGGTCGAAGTGCTCGATCAGCAGCTGCTCGGCCTCGAAGGTCGGATGGCCGGGTTCGGCCCGGTACTCGGCGGTCAGCACCGAGTGCGCTCGCCGCCCGAAGCCGTGCTCGTTGCCGTCGGAGGAGTCGATCTCGACGCCGATGAAGGCCTCTCCGAGCTCGCGCCGCAGCGCCGCGAAGCGCTCGCCGGGGCTGAGCGGATCCTGGGTGAAGCGCAGCCCGATCGCGCACAGCTCCTCGGCCTCGAGCCGCTCCGACACCGCGGCGAGGTCCGACGGCGAGAGGTGCAGGTCGGCTCGGCCCCTCCTCCCGAGCGGGAGGCTGGGCTGGCTCAGGACCGGGACGAGGACCGACGGATCGACGGCGACCCCCAGCGCGAAGCCACCCGTCCAGCACATGCCGACGACGCCCACCCCCGGCCCACCGCACCGCTCGTGGGTGTGCCGGGCCAGCGCACGCAACCAGTCGACCACCGGCGCCGTGCGGCCGCGGGCGAACGCGGCCCACTGCCTCGACACGCACGCCGGGACGATCGATCGCAGGTACGCGACCGACGTGGCCGGCCGGCCGCGATCACCGAACAGGTCCGGCAGCACGACGGTGAAGCCGGCACCGGCCATCCGGCGGGCGAACGCCGCGACCTCCGGTGTGATCCCCGGCATCTCCGTCATGATCACGACACCCGGGCCGTCCCCGGCGCGTAGCACCTCCCGGCTCGTGCCGTCGTGCTCGAACGGTTCGACGCGGAAGTCCTGCAGCGAGTCGGTGCGCATCCGGGTCATGCTGCTACGTGGGCGACGGAGGACGGAACCCACCGGTCGAGCACTCGCGCCGTCGCACTAGCTTCGGCAGCAGCCATCACGACCTGGAGGAGAGGGGACCTCGTGGCCGTACCGCTCACGCCCGACGAGATCACGACCGAGTGGCTGGATGCGGCGCTCCCCGACGTCCTGCTCGGCGGCGGCACCGTCACGGGCGTCGAGCTCGCCAACATCGGTGAGGGCACCGGGATCTTCGGCGAGATCGTCCGTGCCCGCCTCACGGTCGACGGTGGCTCGGCACCCGAGGCGGTGGTCGTGAAGATGGCCTGCACCGAGCCGGCGAACCTCGAGGTCGCCAAGGCACTCGGCATCTACGACCGTGAGCTCGCCATGTTCGAGCACGTGCTCCCCGATGCGCCGCTGCGCACCCCGGCCTGCCACTTCGCCCACCGGGCCGACGATGGTCGCTTCGTCCTGGTCCTCGAGGACCTGTCCGTCGAGTACGAGGTCGGCGACCAGGTCGTCGGCGCCACGCTCGCCCAGGCCGAGGCCGTCGTCGACGCCATCGCCGAGCTCCACGCTCGCTGGTGGGAGCACCCCGACCTGGATCGACTCGACTGGCTGCCCGCCGGTGACGCACCCGCGTACCGTGCCGCAGTCCCGGGCATCTACCGGGCCGGGCTGCCGGTCCTCGAGTCCGACTGGGCCGACCGCGTGTCTCCGGAGGCCGTCGACGTCGCCCGCCGCCTGGCACCGGGGTTCGAGGAGATCCTGCTGCGCAACGCCGGTGGGCCCCACACGCTCATCCACACCGACACCCGGCTCGACAACGTCCTCTTCGCCCGTGACGGCTCGGACGAGGTCGCCTTCATCGACTTCCCGCTGGCGCTGAGGGGCCGGGGCGTCGCCGATCTCGTCTACCTGATGAGCAACAGCGTCCCCACCGAGATCTCGGCCGAGCACTGGGAGCGGCTCCTGCGGCGATGGCTCGACCTCATCGCCGACCTGGGCGTCCGGGACTACGGCTTCGACCAGGCGGTGTCGCACTACCGGCAGTCGGCCCTCTACTACCTGTCCGGCGCGATGTCGCTCATCGGGACGTTCGACTCCGGCAACGAGCGTGGTGCGGCGATGACCGAGGCCTACACGCTCCGGTCCCTGCAGCACGTCGTCGACGTCGGTGCCGGGGTCGAGGTGCCGTGACGTCGCTCAGCATCCCCGGTCTGCCCGAGCTCCGCTGGCTCGACGGACCGGGAACCGGTGTGGCGTCCGTCGGCACCGATGCGTTGACGATGGTGGCCCCTCCCCGGAGCGACTGGTTCAACGATCCGGGCGGACCCGAGCGGCACACCAGCGCTCCGGCGCTCGTGATGCCCGCAGACGACGACCTCCAGCTGTCGGCACGGGTCCACGTCGGGTTCGCCAGCGCGTTCGACGCCGGTGTGCTCTTCGTCCATCAGGGCGAGGACGATCACGCCAAGCTCTGCTTCGAGCGATCGCCGCAGGGTGAGCCGATGGTCGTGACCGTCGTGACCCGCGAGGTGTCCGACGACTCGAACGAACCGGTCGTCGACGGCGACACCGTGCATCTCCGCGTGTCACGGATCGGCGAGGTCTTCGCGTTCCACTTCTCGGCCGACGGGACGGCGTGGCGGTTGTCGCGGCTGTTCCGGCTGCGTCATCCGGCGGCGCCGACGACGGTCGGCTTCCTCGCGCAGTCCCCGACCGGCGACGGTTGCCGCGTCGTCTTCGATCGGATCGTGCTGAGCGCGTCGAGCCTGGCCGATCCCCGCGACGGGAGTTGACCAGGGCCGTCGGGCGACGAGCTCAGGCCCCTGCGCGCGCGACGCTGAGGTGGTGAGGCGGGCGATCTCGTTGGCGGCGGTGCTGCTCGTCGTCGCTTCCTGCGGCGGCGATGGCCGGACGTCGCCGCTCGCCGGGTCCGTCGTCGCGGTCGAGATCGAGTCCTGCCGGCCCGGACCGGTCGGACGGGCCACCGCCACGGTGGTGTCGACCTACGGTCTGATGACCGTCGCCCACGCGTTCGAGGGGGCGAGCGACTTCCGCGTGCTGGGCCCTGACGGTGACCTGCTCGACGCCGAGCTCGTGCACCTCGACCACGACCTCGACGTCGCGGTGCTCCGCCTCGACGAGCGCGTCGCCGAGCCGCTCGCCTTCGGTTCCCCCGTCAGCGACGGCCTCGCGCTCCTGGTGTCGGCCGGTGACCTCGACGGCACCCGGGTGGACGAGGTCCTGGTGCGGCGTCAGACCGGCGTGCGGCTCGACGGGGGCCTCCGTCGTCAGGCCATCGAGCTCGACGCCGACGTCGTGCCGGGTGACTCGGGCGCCCCGGTCGTGGTGGAGGGCGAGGTGGTCGCGATGGTCTTCGCGTCCTCGCAGCGCAGCGCGAGGGGGTGGGCGCTCGACGTCTCCGAGCTGCGATCGGCGCTCGTCGCCGCCGACGTGTCGTCGACGGTCCCGCTCGTCTGCCCGTAGCCGCGCGGCTGCCGGAGGTTCAGGCGACGCAGAACTCGTTGCCCTCGGGATCGGCGAGCGTGATCCAGGTGTTCGGGCCCTGACGGCCCTCGTAGAGGACCGTCGCGCCGGCCGCCACCAGCCGCTCGACCACGTCGGCCCTGGCGTCGTCACCGACGTGGACGTCGACGTGCATCCGGTTCTTCACCGACTTGGTCTCGGGCACCTGCTGGAAGAACCATCGCGGGCGGGTGCCCCCCGGATCGCTCATGGCGGCCCCGTCGCGCCAGACCAGCCGGCCGTCGACGGTCATGACGTCGTCCTCGGTGGCGTGTCCTTCGTCGAGCAGGCGACGGATGAGCGCCTCGTCGTGCTCGACCTCGTAGCCCAGCGCCATCGCCCAGAACTCGGCCTGGGCGTGCGGGTCGTTGCAGTCGAGGGCGATCTGGAGACGGGCCGTGGCGCTCATGGTCGCGAACCCTACGCCTCGATGCGGACAGTTCCCGACCGCGATCGGCGTGGACGGTTCAGCTCTCCAGGGCGCTGAGATCGGGCGGCACGTCGACGGCGTGCTCGCGGAGCGCCTCCAGCGGGACGATGTCGAGCGCCCGCTCGTGCGTCGACGCGAGCACCACCGGCGCGGCGACGCCCTCGCGATGGGCCCGCAACCAGTTCGCCGCGGTCACGCACCACCGGTCGCCGGGCTGGAGGCCGGGAAACCGGTACTGCGGCATGGGCGTGCTGAGGTCGTTGCCGATGCTCCGCTGGTGCTCGAGGAACTCGGCGGTCACGACCGCGCAGATCGTGTGGCTGCCGAGGTCCTGGGGGCCCGTCGAGCAGCAGCCGTCCCGGAAGAACCCGGTCATGGGGTCGGTCCCGCAGGGTTCGAGCTCGCTGCCGAGGACGTTGCGTTCGGACACGCGGTCGAGTATCGCCGCTGCTGCGGCTCGGGGCCACGGCGTGGAGGTGCCCGGCGCGACCGGCGTCTGGAACACTCGCGACGAGGGACGGACGGGGAGGCACGAGCATGGTCCATCGACCGACGAGGGGGACGGTCCCGGCTCGGGCCGGTTCCGACGTGCCCCTGGTCCCCGAGGGCACGACCGGGGCCCTGCTCGACCGGACCGTCTACACCGACCCGATGCGCTTCGAGCTCGAGCGCGAGCGGGTCTTCCGGATCTCGTGGTTGATCGCGGCCAGGAGCTCCGAGGCGCCCGCCGCGAACGACTGGGTGCACTACGAGGGCCACGGCGAGACGGTCATCATCAGCCGGCAGCCCGACGGTTCCCTCACCGCGTTCCACAACGTGTGCCAGCACCGCGGTGCCCGGCTCAGCAGGGGCGAGGACCGTGGCTGCCAGCGGCGCTTCACGTGCCCGTGGCACGGCTGGGTCTACGACACGACCGGCACGGTCGTCGGCGTCCCCGAGCGCGAGGACTTCGAACAGGAGCACCTCGAGGGGTTGCGGTCGCCGAAGGTCGCCGCCGACGAGTGGGGCGGCTGGATCTGGATCAACCTCGCCGGCGACGACGCGCCGCCGCTCCTCGACTGGATCGGGCCGGAGATCGTCGAGGACCTCGGACGCTTCAGGATGGAGGAGATGATCGTCCACGAGAAGGTCGTGGTCGACGTCCCGTGCAACTACAAGGCGATCGTCGACGGCTTCAACGAGGTGTACCACGCCACCGAGCTGCACCACACGCCTCCGGAGTTCACCAAGGCCGCTCGCTCCACCCACTTCCACGTGGTCGAGCCGCACTCGATGATGTTCGTGCCCCGGGCGGATCGGCTCGATCGGCTCGCCGAGACCGGCGATCACCACCAGAACACGATCTGCCACTACGTGCTCTTCCCGAACGCCGTCTTCAACAACAACCCCGAGCACATCCAGCTCTTCCACCCCGTCCCGATCGACGTCGACACGACCCGGTTCACGTGTTGGGAGCTGATCTACGCGCCCGAGGGTGAGGACGACCCCGACTACGAGGCGTACCACGCGAAGACGATGCAGCACTGGGAGACCCTCAAGGGCATCGTCGACGAGGACCTGTTCGTCTTCGGCGAGCTCGCCGCGACCCGGCAGTCGATGGGCTACCGGCGCAACGTGCTGTCGACCCGCGAGTGCAAGATCGCCGCCTACCACGAGCAGATGGACGCCCGGATCCGGGACTGACGGCGCTCAGACGCCGCTGGGCGCTCCCTCGAGCAGCTCCTCGACCGGTCGGGCCTTCGACCACAGCCAGCCCTGGCCCACGGGGCAGCCCATCTCGAGCAGCGTCCTCGCCGTCTCGATCTCCTCGACGCCCTCGGCGACGGCGTGGATGCCGAGCGCCGTGCACATCGACAGCACCGCGCCCACGACCGAGCGATCGTCGAGCACCTTCGAGACGAAGCTGCGGTCGATCTTCACCTCGGTCACCGGGAGCCGCTCGAGGTAGGTGAGGCTCGCGTAGCCCGTCCCGAAGTCGTCGATCGAGACGCCGACGCCCTGCTCGGCCACCCGGCCCAGGGCCCTGACGAGCTGCTCCAGGTCGTTCGCGAGCGCCGTCTCGGTCACCTCGAGGATGAGCGCCGACGGCGGGAGGCCGGACTCGGCGAGCGCGTCGGCGACCTCGGCCTGCAAGGCGTCCTCGTCGACGAACCTCGGTGAGAGGTTGACGCCGAGGCGGAGGTCGCGCCCGAGCCGCTGCCGGAGCCTGACGGCGTCGAGGCAGGCCCGCCGCAGCACGATCCGTCCGATCGGGTGGGCCAGCCCGATCTCCTCGGCGAGCTCGATGAACTCGCCGGGGAGCACGACGCCGCGCTCGGGGTGGTCCCATCGGACCAGGGCCTCGACGCCGGCGATCTCGCCCGAGCGGAGATCGATCTGCGGCTGGTAGTGCACGATGAAGCGCTCCGGCTCCTCCTCGATCGAGTTCCGGAGGTGCTGCTCGGTCGAGAGGCGCTTCTGCGCCGCTTCCTCGTCGCTGTCGTCGAAGAGGTGGATGGGATCGCCGCTGCGCTTCGCCGCGTTGACGGCGATGTCGGCGAGCCGGATGGCCTCGAGCCCCGACGTGCCTGCCGGCGCCATCGCGATGCCGATCGAGCTCGATGCCCGCACGGGCCGGCCCCAGCCGACGTCGATCGGTCGGTGCACCGCCGCCGACAGGTTCGCCGCCATCGACAGCGCCTCGGCCTCCGAGCTGATCGCGGGCGCCACGACGAACTCGTCGCTCCCCAACCGGGAGACGATCGCCTCGGGGCCGGCGACCTCGCGCAACCGGGAGGCGAGCTCGACGAGGACCCGGTCGCCCGCCTCGTGGCCGAGGCTGTCGTTGACGAACTTGAACCGGTCGAGATCGATGAACAGCAACCACCGCTGCTCGTCACGGGCCTCCTCGAGCTCGTGCGTCAGGGCCGCCCGGTTCGTGAGGCCGGTCAGCTCGTCGTGCAGCGCCTGCCACTCCACGCGCAGCTCGGCCAGCTTCTGGGTGTGGATGTCGGTCAGCGCGTAGACGACACCCCTCACGGCCGGATCCTCCAGCAGGTTCGTCGCCCGGATCTCCATCCAGGTCCACTCGGCTTCGAAGCCCGGTGCCCGGACCCGCACGTCGTCGCGGATCGACCCGACGGTCCGGATCTGCTCCTCGATCCGTCCGAACCAGGAGGACCGGTCGTCGGGGTGCACGAGTCGTACGAGCTCGCCCGGCGACACGTCCTCGTTGGCGACGCCGAGGTAGGCCTGGGTCGAACCGGTCGCGTGGACCACGGTGCCGTCGGCGTCGACGATGAGCACCACGTCGGCGATCCGGTCGACGACCCGCTCGAGCTTGGCGTGCTGCCGCTGCTGCTCACGTTGCGCTCGCCGGCGGAACGACAGCCCCGCAGCGGCCGCGATGGCTGCCACGGCGGCCCACGCGGCGACCAGCACGGCACGGATCAGCAGGGAGCGGGTGGCCTCGGCCTGGCTCCGCTCGTGCTCCTCGTAGGCCTGGGCGACCGCGATGTAGGGCTGGTCGGCGGAGTTGATCTGCTCGAACACCGGGAGGAGGCCCAGCAACTGGCTCGGATCGAGACCCTCGAGCTCGAGCTCGCCGTCGAAGAAGGGCTGCAGGTTCTGGATGAGCGCGCTCGTCTCGGGGTCGAGGATGTCGTTCTCGGCCAGGAGCCGGCGGATCTCCTCGGTCGGCGGGGGCGAGAGCACCGACTCGCCCGGTGTCCCGTCGGAACGGAGGTAGGCGCCTCCCTCCAGGAGCGCCCGCTGGTTGGTGACGAGGATCCGGAGCTGGTCCTCGTAGGCGATCGCGAGGTCCTGGGCGAAGAACTGATCCCGGTACCGGTCGAACAGCACCGCGAAGAGGATCACGCGCTGGGTGGTCGAGGCCTGGCCGAGCGCGACGGCCGCCTCGGGGGAGGAGGTCACGCTCACCGAGTCGACGATGCGGGCCGACCCGACGATGCCGCCGACGAGCAGCGCGAGGACGACGACCACCGCAACCGTTCGTCGTGCCCACGCGCCGAAGCCCATGCGCTCACCATCGGACGGACGGGGG
>JAAUYI010037706.1_pt1 | contig 11644 bp, 8 predicted proteins | sample 7278041 | NCBI WGS metagenome assembly JAAUYI01 (sample SAMN14350216, study PRJNA611818) | marine sediment metagenome | isolation source: surface marine sediment (0.6m) | place: French Polynesia: Moorea | collected 2018-08
CAATGTCCTGGCGTCCGTCGCCATTAACATCAGCTAGCATACGCGGATGCATGTTCGTGCGCCAACTACCGGCGTTGTAGCCAAAGCTCCTGAGTACCAATCGCGGTGCGGTAAATCCATTGCCGGTGGAAGTGGAAAGGTATACCCCGGCATTGCCAAAACCGACAATGTCCTGGCGTCCGTCACCATTAACATCACCTAGCATACGCGGATGCATGTTCGTGCGCCAATTACCGGCGTTGTAGCCAAAGGTTCTTAGCACCAATCGCGGGTTATTCAATGATAAATTGCCGTCAGTTAAAGTTGATGCTGATTCTGAAAAACTACTCCTAGACAAAGCACCCGCTAAGGGATCGACTAATCCCGGCTCGATTCCTGAGGATGTTACTGATGGATTCAATCCTACAGATGTAGATACTCTAAAGTTAGTTGTAAAAGATTCTAATTCTCTTTTAGTAGATGTACCAAATAACATAATTTTGGTACCTCCTTTTCTTTGTATAACGCGAGTTCAATCACAAGCCCCTGCTAAGGAAGTCATTAGGAGGAATATAGGCTCTATTAGCTTTGCAACTTTTTTCCAAACTCACGTTGGTATACTATTTTCAATCTGGTTGCTACTCGGTTGCTTTTTTGGTTTTATGCATTTTGAGGAGGGTTTTCGCAATAAAAATTAACGATATTTACACTCTTTGAGTTCTCAACCAGAAATTTTTCTGTCTATCTATTAAGTTAGACTCTCATTTAATTGTAGCTAAAACACTTAATTATAACCTATAAATACTGAAAAATCTGTAGTGTTTTTAACAAAAATTTATATTTAACTATGATCCCAATTCAAGCCCTACAGGAATTATCGGGTTTTTTCTCAGTTAAATCACGCAGGATTATTCCATTCTTTGTTGCTGACGCTGGTAGAGTGACCAATACAACCCCTTGTTCTGAATCAACTCTTGGTGAGTACCTTGTTCCATCAGGACTCCTTTCTCTAACACCAGTACCAAATCAGCCCGTTGCAATGGCTCAAATCGGTGGGCAATCATAAACACTGTGCGACCTTCAAACTGACGTTGGAGGTTGTGGAGTACTTGTTGTTCTGTCTCGCTATCAAGTGCCCTTGTGGCTTCATCTAAGATTAAAATAGGAGCTTGGGAAAGAAACAGGCGTGCTAAGGTAATCCGCTGACGTTGACCGCCAGAGAGGGTTGCACCACGTTCCCCAACTATGGTTTCATAGCCTTGAGGAAGTTCGCTGATAAATTCGTGGGCGACTGCCAGTCGGGCTGCTTCCACAACTTTTTCCGCAGTCATATCAGGATTCCCCAGGGTAATATTTTCCAGGATGCTGCCGTTAAAGAGAAAATCTTCTTGGAGAACGACACCAATTTGTTCTCGCAAGGATGCGATATCTGCACTTTTAATATCAAAGTCGTCAATCAAGATGCGCCCAGATTCTGGTAAATAGAGGCGTTGCAGCAGCTTGGAAAGGGTGCTTTTCCCAGAACCACTCCTCCCCACAATACCCACAAACATTCCCGGTTCTACCCGAAAGGAAATCCCCCGTATAATTGGTTGTTGTTCTGGGCGATAGCGGAAGAAGACTTGGTCAAAGGTAACTTGACCCCGCAAGGGTGGTAAAACTAAGGCAGTCCCTGGTTCTGCTTCTGGTGCCACATTGAGAATATCCCCAATCCGGTCTACAGAAAGCAAGACTTGTTGGAGATTTTGCCACAGCTGTACTAAACGCAATAGCGGACCAGTCATGCGTCCAGAAAGCATTTGAAAGGCGACTAACTGACCCACTGTAAACTTGTGTGAAATGACCAATTTGGCTCCAAACCACAACAGCAGTAGGTAAGAAAAATTGGAGAGGAAATTGCTGATATTATTACTAATATTAGAGGTAGTGGAGGCTTTAAAGCTAGTGCGCACAAAGCGAGCAAACAAGCCTTCCCAGCGTTCCCGTGCTACTTCTGTGGCACTGTGAGCCTTAACAGCATGAATTCCTGTGATGGTTTCCACCAGAAACGATTGACTGTCAGCACCACGGTTAAAGGTTTGATTCAGCCAATAGCGCAGTACAGGTGTTGCTACCAGGGTCAAAATGGCAAAAAATGGGATTACCGCCAGCGCTACAAGGGTGAGTTGGACATTGTAATAAAACATTAATGCCAGGTATACCACCGCAAAGATGCTATCTAATACCACCGTCAGGGCAGTACCAGTCAGAAATTGGCGGATGTTTTCCAACTCCTGCACTCTGGCTACAGTGTCTCCTACCCGTCGTGCTTCAAAATATTGTAAGGGTAATCGCATCAGATGACGGAATATCTGTGCTGATAAACTCAAATCCAAGCGACGGGCTGTGTGGGTAAAGATAAACAGCCGCAAGATACCCAGGATAGCTTCAAAAACGGCAATAGATAGAAGGGCGATCGCCATCACATCTAAAGTTGCCAAACTCTCCTGTACCATCACCTTGTCAATAATTACCTGGGTGAGGACGGGTGTACCCAAGCCCAACAATTGTAAAGTAAAAGATGCTAGCAGTACTTCTGTTAACAATCCCCGGTAGTGCCAAACTGCTGGTAAGAACCAACTGAGGTTAAATTTTTCCTGTTGCTGGATGAGTTCAACTTGCCACAATTTGCCATCCCAAGCTGCCTCAACTAAAGACTTGGGAACCAATTCGCAACTTTGATTTATACTGAGGGGATTAGCGATGATTAAGCGATCGCCCTTAACACCATAAACCACTACCCAATGTTCTTGTTGCCACTGTGCTAAAGCTGGAAAAGATAAATGTCGTAAATCATCCCAAGTTGTCTGCAAACGTCTTAGCTGCAACCCCAATTTTTCTGACGCTTCTACCAAATATTTAGGACTCTCTCCACGCACCTGTCGTTGTACCCACTCCAGTTGGATTGGATTTTGCAACTGTTGTGCCACCATAGTTAAGCAAGCAGCAGCGGCATTGATGCTGGAGACAAAGGGGTAACCCGACACTGGTTCCGGTAAATTCTCGATTTGCGGTTGGTAGCGCAAGTGAATTTGATGCCAGAACTGATTCATCTGTGGGGATAATACCTCAGCCCAGAGAGTCCCTTGCCAACACACTACCACTACTTCTCTGCTGGCAGCTATGGCTTTCACGACTCCAGAAAGTTCTAATAACTCACCAAACCAATCCCCTGACTTCAGGAGTGCCAATGCTTTAGTCTTGCCTTCTTCCCGTAAACGCACCTTACCAGAAACGACAAAATACTGGTATCCATGGGCTTGTGTTGACCAGATTTTCTCCCCTAGATTGTAGCGTCGAACCTCAGCCTGATTTTGAAATCGAACTTGTTGTTGGGAACTCAACCAGCAAAGGGGAGGCTGATTCCAAGGTAAGTTCGGGAATTGGGGATCAAAAATGCTCAGTTGACTTGAAGCTTGACGTTCAGCTTTTGAATCTTTTCTGCTAACCATTGCTCAAACAGCTCGTTTTTGAGAGCTCCCTCTAATTGACTATCATCTAACGAAGCTGGTAAAAATTGTTCAATTCGCAACAAACCGAAACGTCCCTCAAGTTCTACTGGTCCCAAAATTTCTCCAGGACTTGCCTTATCTACCACTGCCCTGATTTCATCTGGCAAAGTTCCCCGACTAATCGGTCCCATCATGCCGTTAACAATCCGGTCTTCTGTTAAGGAATACTCTCTAGCTAGTTGTTCAAAACTAGCTCCTTCTTCAATTTGGCTGTACAACTCTTCAGCTAGTTCTCGATTATCAATTATAATCCGGGAAAGCACAACCTGATCCAGGAAAATTTTGCTTTCAATAAAATATTCCTGTAATTTCGACTCGCTTACCTGGACTTTGAGTTTTTCCAACTTCAAATCAAAAGCAACTCGATTGTGGAAACTTTCAAAATCCATACCATTACTGGCAAGCCATTCTTGAAAAATCTCCGGTTCTGTTAGCTGGTTTTGCAAGCGAAAATCGACCACAGCCTGCTCAATTATTGCTGGATCAATACCAACTTCTTGCCGCTTTTGCAGTTCCTGTTCGATTACATATTGGCGCAGAATTTCCCCGATGAACTCTGCCAGCCTTCCAGAGGTTTTCAGATAGGTAATTGCCTGCTGGAGAGAAATGGCTTGTTCATCAACGATTAATAAGGGCTGAGACTCCATCAATGATTTCCTCTTTGTTCTAAATACAGGATTTCATAAATCCGTACTCAGTGATGATGCTGTCTCAATTAAACTCTAACTATAACAGGACTTACGCAAGTGTCACAAAACTCGGGTGGTGCGTGACACTAAAAGCCGCATTATTACCTTCTTCATCAGTTAAAGTGTCACAGCACCCTACAAGAAAAATATGCCAGTTGCGTAAGTCCTATATAATTCAAGTATTACTGTCACTCAGAGGTAATTTTTGCAAGTGGGAAGAGTCAATAACCCATGCCTAAAGGCAAGGGGCTTGCAAAGAGTAGTCTTTGCCGTGTTTGACTAGACCGCGAGCCACTAACTGATACAGACTGCTGGACGCTTCCCCAATCCGGTTTATCTCTAAGCCCAATTACTGGGGCACTGGGTAATGCCAGGACATTTTGTTAGTGGTGGTCGAAGGGACATTATTACAGGTTTTCTGGTTCCTGGGATTATCTCCATTTAAAAACCAGACCCTTTTAAGGGTGTTAAAAGGGTCTGGTTTTTCCTCCGTGGTCTAAAGACCCACGGTTTCCAAACACTATCGAGGATTCTCAAGATGAGTCAATTGATGATTGTCCTTAACTGGTGCTGCTAATTCTTGGGCTACAACTGCTAAACTTCTTTTGTCTGTTAACATCCAAGGGTGCAACCCTACTGGTAAAATTTCCTCTCGTCCCACGGGCATTTGGGAACTTTTTGCTGGTACAATCATTAAATCAAAAGGCGTCCAAATAGAGGTGTAATTTAACCTCTCTAATATTTCTACATCCCGGTTTAAGTCTTGCAAAAAATCGCTTTGGGGACGCATTTGTATTCCACCGGAATTTTGGGGAAAGTAAGCAATTACGGTACCATGGTTGGGTGCAGAAATAGTAACAAACCGCTGCACACGCTGAATACCCCCCAATCGCTGCACATAGTAGCGACTGACAATTCCTCCCATGCTAAAACCAACTAAATCTATAGTTTGTTTGGGTGCAAAGGAGACGCTAATATAGTCTGCTACTTGCTGTGCTAATTTATCAAGTCCTACATCCCCATTATTCGGTACTAAGTCCAAACAATATACACTCCACCCCTTTTTTTCCAGGTAAGCAGCCATTTTATGGAAAACTCTTTGGGTATCAAAAATTCCATGCACTAACAGCACGGGGTTGCGCGGTTGCGTTACATTATCCATCTCAATTTATCTACACCATGGGCTTGATCTAGTATCTAGAAAATGTAACCTAGTCAGATTGCGATCGCAATCACGAGGGTATTACACTTTCCACAACTGCTGAAGAGCCAATTATTTCTTAACTTGAGTATATATTTTTTTCAGTAATTGTAAATTTTTATTAAGCAGTCTTTAATATACTTGCTCTGGGATAGGGGAAAATTTCATAATTAAGTTTAGGTATATACAGGTTGTCAGTGCTGTGAGAAACTACTGAAAGCATTTTCCCTGTAGGATTACAACAATATCGATTCCATACCAGCGTACAATGGTTGTTACCAGAAGTGGTAAGTCATGCACTTGGGGTTTGGTAAAGATAACTTGGTAAAAGTTTACGTTATTCCGTAATTTTTAATAATTGCGGTTTAATTTCAGGCATAAAGGGCAGGAGAAATTTTCATGTTAAAGAAACTTTTCGGTGGAAACAAAAACGATTTCTATCTGGAACTAAAGGAAGAGTCTGAAGGTAAGCCAGCAGAAACTTCTAAGGCTACAACATCAAATGGTACAAAGGCTGCTGCACAAGCACCAGCACCAGAGGCTAAGACTGAAGCATCAGCACCAGCACCAGAAGCTAAAACTGAAGTAAAACCAGCACCAGAGGCTAAGACTGAAGCATCAGCACCAGCACCAGAGGCTAAAACTGAGAAAAAATCGAAAAAAGTATCGATAAAAGAACGTAAAAAAGCAGAAAAAGCTAAAGCACCAGCACCAGCACCAGCACCAGCACCTGTTGCTAAAGCTAGTCCCAAACTACCAGCGGAAACTGCTTTTGCTTCTAAATATCTTATACCAACAAATACTAACGGTCGTCGGCGTCCAGGTGCAAATATGAATGCTTTCTTGGATATGGCACGTCAGGTGAAAACACCGAAGAAGTAAGTATTTATTTAAACTGGACTATAACTGGTATGACTGGTTCCCAGTCTCTGGCTGGGAACCCCTAAGGAGGAGGCTCTGCCTCCTGACTGAACGGGAGGCAGAGCCTCACAAGATGGGTTTCCAGCCTGGAGGTTGGAAACCAGTTAAACCAGTCAATTTGGGATGTTACCCAGGTTTAATGAATACGTAATTTCAACATCACATTGCCCTTCACGGATGGAAAAATTACCCAGGAAAGGAGTGATTTTTTAATCATTTCTACTACAACTGCTTCTGTGAGAGTAGAGGCTTCTTCATCTAACATTACCCTCCTTACACGACCTTGATTGACGGTAAACTCAAATACAATTTCCCCCGTGAAACCTTTAGGTAGATTTAACTGCTGTAGATATTCAGTAAGATGAACCGTTGCAGTTGCATCTAATCCTGTAATTTCCAGAATCTCCAACTGAGAGTAAGCAGGTGCATTTGTTCCCAAAGCTACTTCTTCATTACCAAAGGCTGTTTTTTTTCTTGATTTTTTTGCTTTTTTCGGTTTTTTGGCTGGTGGGTTTATGCTACGGGTGAGAAACTGTACTTCCTCTGCACTACTGTCGATTGTAATACCCCGTGCGCGTTCTTCGTGCATAAAATCCATTACTGGTGCTGCTTGTGGCGTTGCAGCCATTAGCTTCACATCCGCAACTAATTCACCAACAACCCCTTTATAGCTTACAGCTTCTGGCATTTCCACTGGTACTTCCATAGAAATGGATTCTTCCTGGGGATTCACCCGCACATCATCGCTAACAGCCACAAAAGCAGTGTATTGGGAAAGCAGTTGATAAGTTAAAGCTGTTTGTGTAACTGCTTCCACACCCGCTTTAGTTTCACAGCCATACATCTGCTTCATCAAGTCATGAATGCGATCGCGCCCCCATAACTGTGCTACGCCTTGGTTTCCTGTTTCTTCCTCAAAAATGAGGTGAAAGGTCTTGTGATAGGGTTTAGCGCCTGCAGCAACACCGCTGATGTGCAGATTACCCGCAATACCATCCTGCTTGCGTCCGCACAAAACTAATGGTTGTTCGGCAAACAAATCGGGGGGTGCGCTGGGGTAAATTACGGGTGGTTCTCCAACTCCATTCCAAGTGACTTCAATATCTGTCAGCACCGGATTATTAATTTGCTGGAAGAATTTTTCTGCAACTTCTTGGGTGGGTTCATCGTGACGGATAATGGTAGATATTCCCCGTCCCACCTCTGCAATCCGATTCAGCAAAAAGCGGTTAACTGAACTACCAGCACCAAAGCTGTAAAGCCGATTTCCCCGTTGCAGGTGTTTGTGTACTTCGGCTAAAATCTGATTTTCGTTCCCGATATAACCATCGGTTAGCAAGACAACGGTTCTTAATCTTCCTAGGGGTGTAGGGAAGTTAATTGCTGCACGAATACCACTCAGCATTTCTGTAGCTCCATGGGCACGGAGGTTGTTAATATAATTTATAGCCTGAGTGCGATTTTCTGGGGTATTTGCTAGGGGTTGAGGGGATAATTGACGAACGGTATTGGAAAAATCCAGAATGGAGAAGGTATCGTCAGGATTTAAGCCGTTAATAAAGCGTAGCATTAATTCTTGACACTTTTGCAGTGGTGCACCAGATTGGGAACCGGAGGTATCCACCAGAAACACCACATCTTTGGGGAGAATCTCATCTGTGCGGTATTCCACTGCGGGGATGAGATAAACTGCGAAATGTCCCCCACGGGAGTCTGCTTGAGTTAAAACGGTGGATTGAGTTTCCCTACCAGCAACTTGATAGCGGATAATTAAATCTTTGTTGGGAATGTTGTCTTCTCCAGCCAATTTTACCCGTAAGATGTTACCCCTTTCCATAGCGATTTGATGGGAGGGAGAATAAACGTTGTTAACGGGTACTCCAGCATCTATTTCCACTGTAACGTTGATATCGTGACGAGAACGCATTCCTGGGGGAATTACTGGGGGTGTAATGCGGGAAGCGTCAGGAACTTCGTCTGTATCACCACTACCATCAATGGGGTTTCCAGGAATATATCTCGGTCCCACCACCATGGGAAAGACAAATTCGTAATTTCCCCCGGTAAATTTCAAACTGTCGGTGTAACGAATGGTGACATCAATCTGTTCTCGGGGTTTGATATTAGCGAGGGACTGGGTAAAGATATTGTCTCTGTTCTGTTCTAGTAAACCCGCAGTGCGTCCCTGTTTTTTGGCTTGTTGGTAAATTTGTTGTGCTTCTTCACGTTTTTTTATATTACCTTTGATGATGCGATCGCCGATTTTGATTTCCATCTCGTCCACCGCAGCTTTATCGGGTAAGGGGAAGACATATTTTGCTTCTAAAGGCTGAGTAAAGGGATTTTCAAAGCTTTGGATAACCTCCACCCGTGATAAATTACCAGCAATTTGGGCTTGAACTTCGGTATGCTTCAGGGGAAAGACTAGTTGTTGTTCATCGGCAGATTGGACGTATAATCCTCCGATGCAACGATCTTCGGTGATTGCTGTCATTGCTTGTTTCCTATATTTTCTTGATTTATAAATACAGGCTAACTAAAATCTGTCGTTCAAACAAAACAGGAATTGAAATTAAAGGAATAGGTATAATTTTTTCTCTTCCTGATGTTGTTTGTAATTTCTCAGCTGAAACTGTGTGAATATGCGCTATTTCCCAGTTGTTAACATTGCTAAGTTCTAGCTGTTGCATTATGGCAGGAGGTCAAAAGTTTCTGGTTCATCAGCAGACACCATTAACAAGTCATAAAAATCATTTGGTAGATATAAAAAAATGTCGTTCATTACACAATTTATGGAGTAAAGGACACTCGGTTACCAACTTCTTTTGCAAAGTTTATAATGTTGGTTTGAGCTTTAATTGCTTTGACTACGTCTTCATAACTTTCTAAACCTGCCTGATTTGAACCAAAGGGAGAAGATTTGGTTGACTGACAAAAGTCTTGGAAGTGTTGAAATTTCCTAGCCCCTCCACCCAACGCAATCGGTTGCGGTTGTTGGGTTGTAGCTTGCTTCCCCGGAGGGGTAGCATGTAGACGCGCAAGACAGGTCATGGCTTAGAGTATGCGTAAGCATTGCCGTAGGCTAGAAGTGCGGTTTTGAGCAGAGTAACCCAAGCTACATCAAAAAGATTTGTCAGTCAATCAGCTCTCCCCCTTTACCATTGACCATTTACTATTTACCAATTTTCGTAATCATCACCCCAGCTAGTGTAGAAGTTATGAAGAGTTAGTAGGAGTGGGGTTACCCCACCCCATCTATTGAATAACTATAGTCGCACGGAGAAATCAAGGTAAAAAATACTTTGTGTAAAATTATGAACCTGCGACTTATCCTGCTAAAATCTGGCAGCAATTATACTAAATGTTGAGGTAATAAATGAGATACGAAAAAATCTCTCCCGGATTGCTATTAGCCTTTGAGGACTATCAACGGGAAGGACAGGAGGGTTTAACAACCCATAAGCGATCGCTGGGTATTGTTTCCCCCAAAACCACCATTAAGCCAACCCGTAGTGTCATTTTTATCTACTGTGACGAACAAGCTGACCTCAGCCACCTATCACAGCGAGGTATTGAAATTAACCAGACTACGGGCACTGTACGCACGGCTTATGTACCCATTGAAAGTATAGATGCTTTATCAGAAGAACCTGCAATTAAGCGGATTAAGCCATCCCGAAAATTGCAAGCACGGATGGATGTAGCCCCCCAGAAAGTTAACTTACCCGAGTTTAAGAACAAATCTGGACTAACTGGTAAAGGAGTAATTGTTGGGGTTGTAGACACTGGTATCGACCCCAAACATCCCGCTTTTGCCGGACGGATTCTGAAAATTTGGGATCAAACCCTACCCGGTTCGGGAGTAACAGAAGGTGGATATGGGGCAGAAGTTAGTGGAGAAAGTCTCAGTATTTCTCGGGATACCAATGGTCACGGAACTCACGTTGCTGGTATTGCTGCGGGTGAAGATGCTACCTATGGGGGTGTTGCAAGGGAAGCAGATTTAGTAATTGTTAAAACTGACTTACAAGATGCCCATATCGCTGATGCTGTACGCTATATTTTCCGAGTAGCCACAGAAATGGGACGTCCAGCGGTGGTAAATCTCAGCTTGGGTGGACATGCTGATGGTCATGATGGTACGGATTCCCTTTCCCAAATCATTGATGCTGAGTCTGGTCCTGGACGCATTGTTTGCTGTGCAGCAGGGAATGAAGGTAATGACAACATTCACGGTCAAACCACGGTAAATAGCAATCGTCGTCGTACCATGCGCTTTAGCGTTCCCGCTAATCAAGTAGGCATAGTGTGGTTAAATGGCTGGTATAGCAAAGATGCTCAACTGGAAGTTTCCCTGCGAGACCCCAACGGTTTTGTCACCCCCTATCAACCAATTATTGCAGACGGCAATCCCTCTCAAGAATACATTTTGCCCGGTGCCAAAGTAGAAATTGTTACCCCTGGTGGCGATCCCATGAGTGGTGATTACAATTTCTTTGTGCAAATTCGCGGTCTGGGTCTGGGTCGTTTTAACTCACCAGTACCCGGTGGAGTTTGGCAATTGCGAGTACGCAACACTTCATCCACTGATACGCGCTTAGACGTGTGGAGTTTAGATGATGCCGCTTCCGTATTTTTTACTGGTAGGAGTATAGCAGATAATACCAAAATTGGTTCCCCAGGAGCTGCCAGCAGTGCTGTAACAGTGGCTTCCTATACCACGAAAGTGAAGTACGCTGACATCGATAATGCTGCACGACAAATGGGATTGGAATTGGATGATATTTCTGAGTTTAGCAGCGAAGGTCCCCTACGTAATGGCGCTCAGAAGCCAGATATAGCCGCACCAGGAGCGATGATTGCTGCTGCTCTCTCCTCGGATGCTGATTATCCCCGCTCAATGATGCTCAATTCCAAATTTGTGGTTTTAGCGGGTACCAGTATGGCAACACCCTTTGTCACTGGATTAGTAGCATTATTGTTACAGCACAATCCGGAACTTGACCCAGTTGCAGTTAAAGAATTACTCAAGAAAAACAGTTCCATTCCTGGAAAAGAACCGGGAACTTTTGATAATAAATGGGGTTTTGGATTGATTAATGCCGAAAATCTGTAATTAACCCAAGTTGTTATAACTGGCAACTTTAGTCCTGGAAAAGGTAATTGGTAATTGTTAAGGCTATTACCTATTACCTACTAGTGTTCTGTCCCATTAGTTTTGATGGCTAGTTTTATAGTCATATTTATATGACTTTGACTATTAGACTGGGACTTATAGTCCCAGGTGGGTGTGATGGAAACCC
>JAAUYI010058225.1_pt1 | contig 11637 bp, 7 predicted proteins | sample 7278041 | NCBI WGS metagenome assembly JAAUYI01 (sample SAMN14350216, study PRJNA611818) | marine sediment metagenome | isolation source: surface marine sediment (0.6m) | place: French Polynesia: Moorea | collected 2018-08
AAAGTGGCAAATACTAGGCGTGATTGGCACTTTAAGTTGGCTTACCAAATCACTCAAGATGTAGATAATATCTTTGTTGAAGACCTTGATTTTAAGTCTTGGTCAAAAGGCTTGTTTTGCAAGCAATCCCTTGATTCTGGTATTGGTGGATTTATCAACACTGTTTTGCCTTATGTAGCCTGGAAACAGGGAAAATTTTATCTAAAAGTAGATAAAAATGGCACGTCTCAGGAGTGCTCGGGGTGCCATGCTCATACTGGCAAAAAAGAACTAGGGCAACGCATTCACGTCTGTACTAATCCAGCTTGTTTGCATACTGAGCCGAGAGACACCTGTTCGGCTAAAGTAATCCAATATCGTGGTGAAAAGGCGGTAGGGCATACCGTCCAAGAAAACGCTTGCAGAGGCGATGCGACAGGGTTCATACAATTAAGTTTGTTTGAACTAGTTGGCAGCCGATGAGTCAAGAATCTCCCGTTAAACCCGTAGGGTTAGCGGGAGAGTGTCAAAAGATTTTTCCTTAATACTAAACAAGTGCTGCACGTAAGTACTTGATTGAGTAAACAAGTGGTTAAGTGAGCAAGTGAATACGTAATTTCTAATTCTGAAGACTAGCTCAATGGTTCAAAGGCGAAAAGCTAGGCTTCGTGCGTTCGCCTAATTAAAATCTTTGACCATCTACCATCTAGACGAGAATACCTTGGCAACGATCAATCTAGCTAAACTCATCATCGGCAAATGGGCTATCATCATACTCTCCCTCTCCTGCAATTAAACTCGAAGGAACTAAATCCGACTCATCCTCTTCATCCAGTTGAGGTAGTTCACCCTTACCATCAGGCTCAAGAATTGAACTTGGAGTCGAAACTGCTCTCCGCATAACAGCCGAATGCCACTGTGGTTGAGAAACCTGCAAAGACTGGCGCAGATTAACTCCATGCTTATCCAACATATTTTGCGTTTCCCAACAGCACCTTTCTATCTCAGTATTAGAAACACCCTGACTGGCTCGTGCATAGGGCAAATAAGCCATAATCACCGCCTCAGCAATCAGGTTATTCTTTTCATCGTTCTGATGCTCATTCAACCACTCAACCACCTCAGCCAAAAGAGTACCCGAATAAGGCTGCAAACGGGTACTCAAACTCACTCGCTTTTTTTTACTCATGAAGCAATGCCCCCTTGTTTCATACTTTGGCGCGAAGCCTTCTTGACTCTCTTTAGATTTTTAGAGATTAGAAGATCGAACAATCCATAAGCATCAACCAATCGATAAGACAAAGAGTTTTCTGCTTCTTCTTCACCCTCCAGGGCTAAAATCTCTTCAATTTCTTTTGTCAAACCTGCTCCCCAGACCATCGGAGTAAAATGTTGGTTGGCTTTTAAAGGCTGATATTTTCCCGTACGTGAGTAAGGGCGATAGTAAGAAGATTCATCTTTTTCATATATATGTTGACAGTTAAAATACTTTTCTAGATCGGGTTTCAAAAACCTCGATGCTCCGCCTGAAATTACCACGGAGTCTAAATTAGTAGGGAAAACTTTAGCTAACCATTTACTTACTGTTATCCAATATTCCTCTGTTGCTATCTCTATAGCTTGACAGACATCTTTCATTTCAATCTGGCGTAGATCGCTATCTTTAGCGTTGGCTAATTGGTCAATCTCATCTAATTTAGACCATTCTGGATAAAATGTGTGGCTAGCAGAACGAGGAGATTCATAACGTTTGCTTTTAGTTGATTCTAATCCCTTAAAAATAGCTGATGCAATTCGAGCTCGATCTAATCCTGAAGTTCGCTCGAGCACATTATCAAGAAACCTAGAAAATCCAATTAAAGGACTATCTCCTGTCAAGTCTCCATACTCAAAATTCAAAGCTGTAATGTTACGATGACCGAACATTAAAATACCCAACTTCTTATTTTGTTGCCAGGAGCTGCCTTTTTTTCGTGTATAGATAGCTGCTAACCCACCACCTTCAGGGCGACAAATAAATTTATCCAGCTCAACCGAATAGGTAGAAGCTCGAAAAACAAAGTCAATAAGATATTCTTTTAATTTCTTATAGAACTTTTGACGATCTTCATATTCATTCCAGGGTAGTAAAACTGCCAGCTGTAATGAGATTTTTTTGAGGTTAAGATTATTTTGCTCGGCAATTACCCCCACAGCAGCCAGAGTTTTGTAGAGAGCATTTTCATACTTAATCTCAGATAATCTATCCTCTGGATCGAACTTAGAGGCAAAATAACCGACTACAAATGTCCGTTTGTTGACCTTTAAATAAGCTTGTCTAATCGGCGATGGATTAGACATCTTTGATTCTTTTTCCAAATAGCGTTTTAAATTATTCTCTTTAATTTCTTCAACGAATGGAGACATTAAAAGATATCTGGGTTTTTGCTCTTTTGGTAGTTGATAAATAATTTTGGTTTGACTTCCACCAGGGTCAACACAAAGAAAAATTTTCGGCATAGAAGTAAGTTATAAGAATAATACAATTCAAGTTTATCTACCAAAAAAACTAACGTCGAGCAGATACTTTATTAGGCAGAGTTAGGAGTTCACAGCTTTGGCACAATAATTGCCAGAACCAATCTTAGATCTGTGCTAAAAGACAAATAAGTAGTCAATTGATAACGCTTATACTTTGAACCAAATTGTGCCGATACTGTGTCAAATACCGCTCGGATTTCGATGATGAAAGAACCAAACTGTGTGACTACTAAAAAAAACAAACAACATTAATTTTTCGCTCATTTCGGGCTAAGTAGTTCGGGTATTAGAGAGCGAGCAGGCGCATTGTAATACATTTGCTATAATTGTATTTACATGACTCAGCAATGCGACAGCTCGGCGGGGGATACCCCCTGCACCCCCAAGACTCCAATTCCCATTTTTCGTACTTATTATTGATTTTTCAACCGTGCCAGAGCCTGAAAATAAGACCAAAATTGTTACTTTTAGATTTAAACCGAGCCAACTTGAAGAGTTAGATGCCCAAGCTAAAGCTGTCAATCTAACTCGTAGTGCTTATATGACTCGCAAATTGACTGGACAAAGCGTATTACCTGCTCGTGTACCTGCGGTAAATTGGCAGCTTTATGGAGAGTTGGCAGATATCGCTTCATCCCTGCCAGCTATAGGTAACAACATCAATCAGATAGCTTTGACCTTGAATACAGCTCAAAAAAAGGGCGAAGCAATTCCCCAATCTCTACCAAAGCCTGAAAGCTTAGAAGACGCTTTGGAATTAATAGAAATAACAAGAGAAAAACTAAGAGATGTTAGATTGGCTTTATCTGGGGTTAAGCAAGGTGACGCTCGAGAACCATGATTGGTCATATCGAACATGGCAGTGACTTTGGCGGTTTATTTCGCTATCTTCTGGCTGATGATAAAGGGGCGAGAATTATTGGAGGCAATGCAGCGGGAAGGACACCATTTGAATTAACCCAAGAATTTAATAACTGTGCCGACCAACGTAGGACTACTAAAAAGCCAGTTAAGCACCTAATTGTGAGCTTTGCTGCTGATGATGGTTATGTATCAGATGAAGCTAAAGCCAGAATCGCCAAGGGAGCAGTTGAAGAACTTGGCTATACCTACAATCAATATGTAGTGGTAGATCATTGTCGTGATGACCCTGGACACGATTGGAATCACGACCACGACCACATTCATATTGCGGTCAACATGATTACCTTAGACGGTAAGAGAGTAGATGATTGGCAAGATAAGCGAAAGTTTGAAGAGATACTCAGACAGTTAGAAGTTACCGAAAAACTGACAACTGTTGCTCCATCAAAACAAAGAAAGCGTAAAGCCTTATCTCACGGACAAACACAAAGAATCAAACGAGAAATCAAAGAGTTCAAAGAGGGCGAGCGCACCTCGATACCAGAGATACCTAATGGTATTAAGCTACAGGCTGCTATTGATAAAGCGAGTGAAGACAAGCCTGAGTTGACTACGTTTATTGGTCGGTTACAGGGTTTAGATATTGATGTCAGACCAACTATTTCCGATAAGGGAAGAAAGCGTATTAGCTATCAATTAAGAGATTTGAAGGTTAGGGGAAGTAAATTACATGATGCATCTTTTCCCAAGTTGATTTCCCAAAGGGGTATTGATTTTGATTTGGATAGAGATAAACCAGCTATGGATGCAGCAAGTTTAGGTATACGAGTAAGTATTCCCCAAGAGAAACGAGTGACTTGGTCAGAAATTGATTTGATGAGTTATTTGCCGTCTGCACTCAAAAACGATCTAACTCAAGCGCAGACGAACGGAAAACAAAATGAGTCACAGTTGAGCAATGATGTAAAAGATGAAGAAACAAACATACAGCCGACTGAACTTACTGACGATGAACTGTTAGAAATTAAATCCTCTGTAGAAAATTGGCATAAAAAGCGTCCCCGTGAACCGAGGCGGGAAATAATTCAAAGTATTCAAACAGAAATATATAGGTTAAAAAGGTTATTGGCATCGGGAGAGCAAAAAATCAATTATCAAAAAAGAGAGCTAGAGCAACTAGGAAATCCTCGTTCTCTACTTAATCCCTTTGGAGTAAGCTCTGAAATCATCGAACAGCAAAAAGCTCGTATACAGCTAAATCAGTCTAAGTTAAAAGACATTGAACGTGAGTTAACCACAGCTAATAATAATCTAGACAAATGGCAAAAAAAAGCTCAAGCTTACCAGGATTGGTGTTCATCGCCAAAAACCCAAGAGATGGATTCGTTAGCCCAGCTACTTTTAACACCCGATAATATCGAGCGCTTGAACAGAATAGAAGAGGGATATAAGGTCTATGACTCTGCTAGCTATATTTTGAAGCAGTTGGGAGAATCGTCACAAGAGATGCGCTGTTTCCAAGGTAAGTTCTATCGTATTGAAGAACGAGACAAGACTTTAACTATTTCCCGTCAAGATGACCCTTCAATTCTTTTTACAGCTAATAATTTTCGAGAAGAAGGAGGTATTATTGAGATTAATCAGTTCAATTTGACAAAACAGGACAAGGAAAGACTATATGAATCTGTACGATATTTAAAGCATAAAGAAAAGCTTAGCCAGAAAAAAAGACATAAAGGATTTTCCATTGGTTAATGCCAAGATTCCTGCATGAAAACGTCCACAATGTCAACTATGCGAGTCGACAACTTTTTGAGCTCCGTAAAACTCAAGCTTTTGTAGATGGTCAAAATGAAACTAGTAGGCTGTTGGCTCGCATTGCGCGGGCGTAAAAGAGCGATCTGGTTATCAAGTAAAATGGAGGCGCAACGCGCTCTCCGCTTTGCCAACAGCCACGAAGCATTGCGGATTACTGTAAAGCGTTTACAGTAAAAGCGGTGGGGGTGAAATATTCAACGGTATCGGACACTATTAAATGTCTTGTAAAATAGATTACATTAGGCAGCCTACGGAAATACAATGAGGCTTGCATTTCATAGAATAGGCAACTACCGACCAAAAAAATCTTAAATTCAGATTTTAGCCGAGAGCAGACACAACAGCTCAAATTACCTTTTTTTAGAGTAGGTAAAACTATGCCAAAACAAGATGATGACATCTTTAAATTTGACCCCGCAAGTTATTGGCAACAGCGCGATGGTGTAGATATCGTTAATGAAGAAAAAGAAATAGTTGAATATGTTCCTGCCTTTCAGTTGGAAGTAGATCCAAAACAAAATCTTAAGCGAATCGATCAAGATAATAGTCATTTAAGATCGGAACAAATTAAGCAGATTGCTAAATGGTTAAAGAAAAATTATCAGCTTAATAGCTCAATAGCAGATCAGTTAGCTTTTCACTTAATCGAGCTATACAAACACCTTTTCAAAATTAACTGGAATAAGACGCAAGTTAAACGTAAGAATTCCCCTCTGCCATTTAAAATAATTCGCGACTTAAAGAGCGATCTTAAATCAATCGATCTACATCTCGAAGCAGCAGAATTAGATCGGATAGTCAAATATATAGAAAGCAGCTTGACTCCAAAATTAGAATCAGCCAAAATTTGGTCACACGCTGCCGATGAACTGCTTACTTATCAGCCAGAAATAGCATTATTGGTTGATAGAATACAGCTAAATATTGAAGAAACTTCAGGTAGTCTAACCTCAGATAAGATCGCCAAAATTTCTCCTCAAAATTACCAAGAAGCAAGATCGAGTAATTTAGAAAAAAAAGTTTCATTATTTCTACAGCAGTTTACCCAGAAAGAAGTTTCAGTTATTTTTGAGAGATTAAAATTTGACTCGCTTACTCTTGAAGATTTAGATGACATTTTGGGACTTAAAAAAGACAACGTAGATAAGCCTATACCAAATACCGAATCTAGGTTGGCAAATGCCGTTGTACCTGTTCCTAGCTTCGCTGCCTTTAACAGTGCATCTTTGGCTCAGATTAGAAAAGATTTGTGGGGTAAGAATAACAATGGAATTGCGATCTTCAAGCATCAAGCCAAAGGCAATCCCAATAACTATATCGAACATTACATCAGCAATCCTGGCGATATTGAAGTACTTCCTTGGGAACAAGCAGAGCAAATCATCGATAAATTTGGTTTCAATACAGTAAAACTACATTTAATTTTCGCTGCTCACACGATGAAACAGCCTACTCCTTGGTCGGGCAAATTTAGTCTGAAGGCAAGTGACGTAATTAAATATCTGGGCTGGGATAAAAGAACCGATTTGCCAGTTCATCACAAGTTGAGTGAAATTGCTAAGACTGCGTTTGTCTTAGATTGCTTGTTAGTGAAATCTGTCTGGGTAGAAGGCAGAAACAAAAAGGGGGGGATTGATGCCAGTACCCCTACAGGAAGGATGTGGAACGTGGTAGTAGACCCTAGAGGACAGTTAAATACAGAAGGAAAGGTAGAAAAACCCAAAGAGGTCTACATAACGGTACAGCCTGGTTTAATCTTCCATAGTTTTCTTAATAAAGCAGGTAGCAGACTCAGAGAAGCTTTATATCAATTTGGCTATTTGGCTCAAGATATTCTCAGGATAGATCCTTACCACGATGAACTGGCGTTGAGATTGGCAATTCACCTAACAATGGACAGCAGAATTCATACATCGGGAAAGTACCGAGTTGAAACTTTGCTGAAACACTTGCTGCCTCATACTGTTATTGATACAGCCCGTAACGATAAGCGTAAAGGATATGACCTCAAACAACGCTGGGATAATGCTCTGAAACTGCTAATGAATCTCAGATGGCAAATTCAGTTTGATGAATCTTATCCAGAATGGTTACAGCCTGGAAGTAAGGCAAAAAAGCCGCAATTAGCGAGAAAAATGAAGATTATCGAATGGTTGCTCAATGCCAAGATAACCATCAAACCTCCAGAGCCAATACCCGAATTGCTGGCAACTAAAATCAAGCCCAAACCAAAAGCTCAAAATCAAAAGCGAATATCAGCAACTGGGATAACGAGCGATCAGATCCGAAAAGGTAGAAACGCCAAGGGTTGGAGTCAGAGAAAGCTAGCTGGATGGTTAGGGGTGAGCAATGCACTAATTGGCTATTGGGAAAAAGGTAAGCGAACTCCATCAGAAGAAATGGAAAAAAAGCTACGCGATGTACTGCAAATTGAAGATTAGTCTCAAAAAAAACATCGTCTCAACATAGACTTTTTTGGTTAGCAACTTGTTAGCAACTTGTTAGCAACTTGTTAGCAAAAAAAAACTTGCAAAAAAAGGGGTTTAGGCATTGCTATATATAGATTAGACCTTGCTAACAAAAACTCTAGTATCCCCCGACCCAAACTCTAGTATCCCCCGACCCAAACTCTAGTATCCCCCGACCACTCATTTTTGAAACCTATATATTGAAAAGGTTTCAGCTTTGCTAACACTCCTGATTAGTCTAATAAGACTAATCCGCTTTCAAAAAGCACCTCAATAAATCTGGCATAATCAAGCGCGGAGTCCACTACACAAAGGATAAAGAGCTTTATGTCGGAGCAAGAAGCTTTTGATAACGCTGACAATAATTTTTCTAGTTCAATTCAACCTCATCACCTAACTGAATGGCGCTCTAGTTCAGTAGATGATCGGTTAACAGTTCTTAATGTACTTTCCTTAAAAGGTACAGAACCGAAAAATCACCTTTTCTGCTTTCTGCCCAACTCCGAACGCCGTAACGACGGTCGAGTACGAGATAAATGGTTACGTCGCTATGACCATACTGAAGCAGGAGGGTACTGGATTTCGGGCTTAGACCCCCATAACAATTGGCAAAAATGGGACGTTGGACGCTTTAAGCCAGATTCTCCCCGCATCGATGAAAAAGGCAAACCAATCAAATATGAATCTCAACCAAAGAGCGAAAGTCACCCCACCTATTTTGATGTTCCACCTCACATCTGGGACAAAGTAGCCAAACGTTACCGTATCAAACGTTATCGTTCCCCCCTATCCCTAAGACTAGCCGATAAACTACCACCGAAAAACTCTTTTGGCTACTCCCTAACCTCAACAGGAGCAAGACAATCTCTGTCAGACTGTCTCAGGGGTGGAGTCAAACCTGCTACTTTTTTACCTCAAAATCTACAATCTCCCCCTCAACCCAATACCAAACCGACTGAACCCTACTGTTTCTGGTCGTGGGTAGCAAAGCACCCCGAAATTCCTATGATCCTCACTGAAGGGGAGAAAAAAGCTGCTTGTTTACTTTCAATGGGTTTTGTGGCAGTTGCCCTTCCTGGTATTTGGATGGGTAGGGTCAAGGGTGAAGAAAAAGACCATTTACACCCAGATCTCCTACCAATGGTTCAGCCAGGGCGTAAATTCATCATCCTCTTTGATAACGATGAAAAACCCAGCACTCAAAAAGCAGTTCATCTGGCGACTGTTCTCACTGGCAAAGTAATCGAAGCTGCGGGGGCATCTTGCTACTCTGCATCCCTCCCCTTTGGTTCAGAAAAAGGGGTTGATGATTTTGTAACTGCCAATGGTAAACGGGCCCCGTCCCTGATTGCCAAAATTCTTGAATCTGCTTTAACTCTCAAGGATTACCTGAGAAAGTCCCGCAAAAGAAGTTGGGGACTGAGTAAAAAGTATCCTGCTAACGTTACTATTAACACCCGCTATCTAAGTGATGCCATACGCCTACCCTCAGAGGGTCTAGTAGCCCTTTGGAGTGGCATGGGTACTGGTAAGACCGAATTGTTGGCAAGACTCCGATCTGAGCATCGGAGTGCGAGATTTCTTAATATCGGTCATCGGGTCAATCTGATGAAAAATCTTGCCGAGCGATTATCCACTCAAATGTACTCAGAAGTCTCTATTGGACAATTAGCTAAAGCAGTCAGTCTTTCGATTACGGTAGATAGCTTATATAAACTACAAACCCAGTTTAATGAATACGGCTGTGTCTTTATTGATGAAGCCTGTCAGAATTTAGCTCATCTACTCCACAGTAATACCTGTAAAGAACACAGAGCCTCCATTCTTGAGGTTTTAGAATACATCATCAGCAAAGCTAAATTAGTCGTCCTGGCTGATGCCCATCTGAACGATGTTACCGTAGATTTCTTCCGTGCTATGCGCCCAAAAGAAGAAGTTCCCTTTATCATTAAGAATGATTACAAACAAGCAGAGCGGGAAGTTATTTTTTATGAAGGGAATGATAGCAGTGCGCATGTGGCTAAAATATCCACGGCCTTGATGTTGGGACTTAAAATCATGGTTGTTTCTGATTCTAAAAAGTTTATCAAGAAATTAGAAACGGCGATGACTGTCCAGGTGGATGAAGAGCGTACGCTATTTGAACCAGATAAGCTTGGTAACTCAGAAAATAATACCCAACTCCGTATTTGGTCAATTCATGCCGACAATAGCGGTAGTGAAGAAAATAAGGCATTTATCAAAGATATTTCCTCAGAGGTCAAAAACGTTGATGCGCTACTGGCTTCCCCCAGTTTAGGTACGGGGGTTGATCTTCCAAATTATCACTTTGATGCGGTCTTTGGTGCTTTCCATGCCGTATCCCAATCGGCAACTGAATGCGCCCAATCTCTACACCGCTATCGTCCTAAAGTGCCGTTACATATCTGGGTTGCTCCTCGCCCGCCCTTTGGTTATAAAGAAACCAATGCCCAGAAGATTAAACAGCAGATGCTAGAACTGAATCAGATGACTGCTTTTTTGATTCGCATAGACCCCCAAAGTGGTATTCGAGGAGCAGAAAAAGATTGGGCTTTAAACGCCTATTGTGAAATTGAAGCCCAACGTAATTATTCGATTAATAATTTACGCGAAGATCTTCAGACTCTACTGGAAGAGATGGCATACAAGATTACTACTGTAAAGTCTGAATCAGATACTGTGGTCAAAACCAAATTATCTGAAGCTGGTCGATATTTAGATGCTGCCCACCAAAGTGCAGTAGTTCAAGCAAGTAATATTAGCCAACAGGAATACTCTTCTCGTCAAGCAAAGGAATATCTTGAGCCTGAGGAAATAGTTGAGTGTGAAAAATACCGTATTCAAAGAGATTACGGAATGCCCGTCACAGAAGAGTTAGTCAAGCGGGATGCAGGAGGACACCTAATCGGTCAATTGATTGCCTTAGAATCGATTTTAGCTCCCTCTGAGGGTGAAATAATCCAGACTGAGACTGGTAGGAAATATCCTGCCCCACCTCAGATAGTCGCTGATAAAGATCTACGGGAAAGGGATAATCTGCCTTTATGTATGGATTGGCATAATTACTCAAGTTTATGGCTAGCCCGTCATAACCTGGGCTTACCCAAACTACTTGCTCGTTTGATGGCAGGGGAGGAAATCTGTGCTACCGATCCCGATGTGGTAAGAATGACTGAGATTGCTATTGCATCTAGTGTTCATGTCAAGGCTATTCTCAATCTGACTATCCCCAAAAACTGTAAACCTATGTGGTTAATGGGCGAACTACTACGTCAGTTGGGATTAAAAACGGCTTCGCGGAAAAAAGGCGGACGGGGACAACAGGTTAAGTTTTATAGTTTGGCAGTTGAAGAAACTGCTTTTGCCATTGAAGTACTGCAGTATCGAATCGACCAACGCCAAGAGAAAGCAAAAAGAGAACTTGAACAGCTAGAACTGAACCAACTGCGTTCCGCTATGATGCATTCCCAGTATGGGATAGATTCACCACCAACTAGCTCGGTATCCACCCCCCCCAATAAAGAAGGTATTTATACATTAGAGGGGTGTGTAGATACGGAAGATGATGAAGTTGAAATGTCTGAAGAAACTGCTTTGTCGTCTCCTCGTGACATTAAAAACAAGCTCAAACCATGTATTGAGCTCTTAGAAGAGACATTTTATGTCAGTCTTTTGGTGATTAAAGATCTAGTTATGGGGTTGAGCTCTCAAATTGAGCTTTCAAATATTCTCTGGAGATGGCTATCAAAGCCCATTAATGTTTTGAGTTATCTCTGATTAACGCCAATTTCCTACAAGCACATAGGGCGACCAATAGTAAGGAGCATTAGAATCTTGACATACTCTCTCACGTCCCGTGAGAGATTCTCCTCAACTCAACAAATCCTTGAGAGAAGGGAGCTTTTTATCCTGACGACTGCCCACCGCCAGTTTCTTAATTAGCAAAGCACTGTTGTAGTCTCGGTCG
>JAAUYI010116054.1_pt1 | contig 11636 bp, 10 predicted proteins | sample 7278041 | NCBI WGS metagenome assembly JAAUYI01 (sample SAMN14350216, study PRJNA611818) | marine sediment metagenome | isolation source: surface marine sediment (0.6m) | place: French Polynesia: Moorea | collected 2018-08
CGAGGCTGCTTGACACCCCTGGCCGGCCCGCCTACACTCGCCAGGCTTCGAAGAAACGAGTTATACGGCGCTCTCGCGTCAGCGAAGGCGTCGACTCGAGAGTCGGACTCCGCGCATGCGTCTAAAGGACAAGGTGGCCGTCATCACCGGGGCGTCCAGGGGCATCGGGCGCGCCGCCAGTCTGCTGTTCGCGAGCGAAGGCGCGGCGGTCACGGTCAACTGGTCGCAGTCGGCGGACCGCGGCGAACATGCCGACGCCGGACGGCGAACCGCCGAGGAGATCGAGGCCGCCGGCGGTCGTGCGATCGCCGTCGAGGCCGACGTCGCGGACCGAGCCGCGGTCGAGGCGATGATCGAGCAGACTGTTTCGGCCTTCGGCCGTGTGGACATCCTGGTGGCCAACGCCGGCATCTGCCCTTTCGAGGAGTTTCTCGAAATCGACGAGGGCCTGCTCGACCGGGTGATCGGGGTCAATCAGAAAGGCGCGTTCTTTGCCGCCCAGGCCGCCATGCGCCAGATGATCGCCCAGGGCGAGGGTGGAAGGCTGGTGTTCACCTCCTCGGTCAGCTCGATCTTCGGCGGTGAGCTACAAGCGCATTATTGCCCGACCAAAGGGGCGGTCAACCAGCTGATGAAGTCGATCGCGATCGCGGCCGGTAAGCACGGGATCACGGCCAACGCGGTTCTGCCTGGAACCGTGGTGACCGACATCAATCGAAAAGAGCTGGAAGCGGACCCGGACTTGCTCGAGTACTTCATCAAGCGCACGCCGATCGGTCGTCTGGCCACTCCTGAAGACATCGCCAAGGCGATGCTGTTCTTTGCCTCGGACGATAGCGCGGCGGTATCCGGCGCCACCCTGGTGGTCGACGGCGGGATGTCCGTCAACCTTCAATAATCGCCGCCCTTCAGACGATGACGCCCTTTGGACGATGAGCACGATGAACCGGCCGGACCACGTCAAATTCGGTTTCTGTGTCCCGATCTTTGCCAATCCCGGGATGGCCTTCTTTCGAACCCCCTGTTATGAAAGATTGGATTGGGATTCTCTCAAGGAGAGCGTCCTCCTATGCGAGCGGCTGGGCTACGATTCTCTATTCGTCGCCGATCATGTCTTTCTCGGGCGCAAGGGCGAGATCTGGGAATGCCTGGCCTTGATGTCCGCCTTCGCGGCGTTGACCGAAAAGATGGAGATCGCTCCCATCCATCTATGCAATAACTTTCGCTCGCCCTCGATCACGGCCAAAGCGCTGGCAACGATCGACCATATCTCCAAGGGACGCTTGATTCTGTTTTATGACTACGGCTGGCGGAAGGCTGAATTCGACGCTTATGGCATCGAGTTCGGCGCTGACGACGCGGAACGCATCGAACGAATGGGCGAAGGCTTGACGATCATCAAGGAAATGTTGAGCCTCGGAACTTCCAATTTCTCTGGCCAGCATTATATCGTCGACAACGCGATTTGCACTCCCAAGCCGGCCTCTCTGCCTCCCGTCTGGATGGGAGAGGTCAGCCATCCGGCGATGGTCAAACTGATCGTCGAACATGCTGACGTCTTCAATTCCATGCCCTGCTCGGTCCAGGGCTTCGAACAAAAGCTGAATACCCTTCGCGAGGAATGCGCGGTTCAGGGTCGGGATTTTTCGAGCCTGGGCTTTTCCCTCGAAACGCAGGTGCTGGTGCGTGAGAGCGACGCCGAGATCGACGAAATCTTCGCTTCGTTCCCCGGCCTTAAAGAGAAGAACGATTCTCACGATCAGGACATTCTGGATCAGCTCAAAGCGACCAATCCGGCTCTCGGTAGCTACGACGGCAAAGAGGATTTCGAAGGCGAGTTTATGATCGGGACCCCGGAAGCGATCCGAGGCAAACTTGAGCGCTTCGTCGAGCTGGGTGTCGACCACTTCATGTTGTGGTTCATGGATTCTCCCGAGACCCGGGGGATTCGTCTTTTCGCCGATCAGGTTGCACCCCATTTTCGTTGAATGTCGAGATATGGAAAAGATTATCGAAAGGGCCCAGCCCCATACCACGGTCCACCAAGGCAAACACTATATCGTTGCCAACGTCAGCGAGGAGACGATTCGTGGCGACATGCGTGGCTGGATCTGCGGTCATTTCTATCCGGAAGGTTCTCCTTTCCATCGATACGACATCGAGATCTGCATCAAGACTCTGCCGGTCGACCTCACCGAGGAAGCGCATCACCACCTATGCAGCTTCGAGTTCCTGGTCGTGCTCGACGGCAAGGTCGAGTACAATCTGAGCGGGGATCACGTGATGCTGACCACCGGTATGTTCTACATGCTTGAGCCGGGAAACATCGAGCACATCATCAAGGTCCACGAGCCCACCACCATCCTGGCGGTGCGCTTGCCGAGTATTCCCCACAACAAGATCTTGGAGAAGACCGATCATGAATGAAGGTCGGGGAGAGCAGACGGTGGCCCTGATTCCTGTCCGGGAAGGATCACAGAGGGTCAAAAAAAAAACTTTCGTCCGTTTGTAGGGAATCGCTCACTGCTCGATTTGAAAATCGACCAGCTGAAAGCAGCAGGGTGCTTCGATCAGATCTATGTCTCGAGCAACGGCGACGTCGCTCGTCGATCCGCTGAGCAGGCGGGCGTGGAGTTCCTGGAGCGCGGCGAGGAGTTTTGCAATTCCACGACGCCCTGGGCCGAAGTGGTGGCTCACATCATCGGCACGATCCCCGGAGACCCGCTGGTGGTCTGGGCGCTGACCACCAGTCCTCTCTTCGAGCGCTTTGCCGAGGCCCACGCCAGCTTTCAGGCTCACCGGGAACAGAATGACAGTCTGGTCGCGGTTTTGCCTCGCAAGGCATTCTTCTTGAACGAGCACGGGCGCGGGATCAATTACAATCCGGGGCTGTGGCATCCTTATTCTCAGCAGTTGGAGACGTATTACGAGGTCACCGGTGCGTGTTATATCGGGAAGTGTAGCGATATGGCGCATTGGAGCTACTGGTTCGGGGTCAAACCGCATCTCTTCCCGGTTTCTTTCCTCGAGAGCGTAGATGTAGATACGCTGGATGACTTCGAGTCCGCACGGACGATCCACATGGCTCTGGGCGCTGGCGCACCGGCTGGTGAAATCGAGGGATAGAGGATGGTCATCCTGATCCCCGACGTGCTGAAGCCTCCCGCCGAGATCGAGCAGCAGGTCTTCGGCAAGGATGCCGAGATCCAGGTGTGCCAGGCGGTGAGTGCCGAGCAAATCAGCCCAGAGGATTGGGCGCGCTGTGAGGCGATTCTGGCTTATGATCAGATCCAGTTCACCGCTGACTTGATTCGCGGTCTGAAACGTTGCAAGGTGCTCGTGCGCGTCGGGGTCGGTTACGACAACGTCGATCTCGAGGCCGCCCAGCGCCACGGGTTGATCGTGTGCAACATTCCCGACTACGGGTCTGAAGAGGTAGCCGACCACGCGATGGCCATGTTGTTGAGCCTGGCTCGAGGGATTCCGGAATATCACCGGCGGACCCGCGGGCGGGACTGGGACCGGACCAACGCTCTGCCCTACAGGCTGCGCGGCAAGTCGCTGGGAATTGTCGGTCTGGGACGCATCGGCTCAGCCATGGCCAAACGCGGCCTGGCTTTCGGCATGCGGGTGCTGTTCTACGATCCCTACAAAGAAGACGGCTATGACAAGGCCCTGGGGGTCGAGCGCGTGGAGAGCCTGGCGGAGCTCGCCGGGAAGTGTGACGTGGTCTCGCTGCATGCGCCTTTGACCGACGAGACCGAGCGCATGATCGGTCGGTCGTTCTTCGACAGCCTCAAACGCCCGATCCACTTGATCAATACCGCCCGCGGCGCCCTCATCGACATCGAGGCGCTGGGGGCGGCGATGCGGGAGGGCACAGTGGCCGCCGCCGGTCTGGATGTGCTGCCGATCGAGCCCAACGTCGATTCCCAGACTCTGGTCAGCGCGTGGGAAGCCCAGGAGGCATGGATTCGCGACCGGCTGATCGTCACCCCACACACGGCCTTCTACTCGCCGGAGAGCTACCGGGAAATGCGCACCAAGGCCGCCCTCGAGGCGCTGCGGGTGCTCGAAGGCAACCCGCCGCGCAATCCCGTGAGCTCGCAGCCTGCCTGGGCTTCGCGGCATCCGGGAATCGTGGGTTCGACGGCGGTAGGAGGAACCTGACATGAGCCGCCCGAGGGTCTTGGTCAGCAGCCTGCTGATGGTTCAGCAGAGAGAACGATTCGAGCGCGAGCTGAGGGCCGAAGGCCTGGAGCCGGACTTCGTCGAGGCCAGCCAGTTCCTGACCGAAGACGAGCTGCTGCCGATCATCGCCTCCTACGACGGCATGATCGCCGGAGACGATCAGATGACCGAGCGGGTTCTGCAAACCGCCTTGCCCCGCCTGCGGGTGATCAGCAAGTGGGGCGTCGGTCTCGACTCCATCGATTGCGAGGCGGCGGCGCGTCTCGGGATCCCGGTCTACAACTCTCCCGGCGCCTTTGGCCAGGCGGTGGCAGACGTGGCGATCGGTTATCTGCTCATGCTCACCCGCAAGCTTCACCTGGTCGACCGCGCGGTGCGCGCCGGCGGGTGGCCGAAACCGGTCGGTGAAGGTTTGCGGGGCAAGGTCTTGGGGCTCGTCGGCCTGGGTGCGATCGGCAGTGCCGTCGCCGAACGGGCGCTGGCCTTCGGTCTCGACGTCAGAGCTTCTGATCCACGCGCCGCCGAGATCGAGCCGCCGGCAGGCGTTCGATTCGTCGGATTCGAGGAACTGCTGAGCCAGGCTGATCACCTCTGCCTGACCTGCAACCTGACGCCTCAGACCCGCGGGCTCGTCGGTGCGTCCGAGCTTGCCCGCATGAAGCCCGGCGCTTATCTGATCAATGTGGCTCGGGGGCCGCTCGTCGACCAGGACGCCCTGGTCCAGGCTCTCGCAGAAGGGCGTCTGGCCGGAGCAGCTCTCGACGTCTACGTCGAGGAGCCTCTGCCGGCGAAGCATCCGTTGACGCGGATGGATCAGGTCGTCCTCGGCAGTCATAATGCCAACAACCTCGCCGAGGCCAACGAGGAGGTGCACCGTAACACCCTACGGAATCTCCTCCGTGGCCTGGCGAGCCCGCATGCCGAATGACGTCTGAAACATCGGGACATTCCGCGATGGGCACCTCCGGCAAACCGGTGATCGCCAGGCCGGGCCTCCTGCTGCTCCTGCTCGCGGTGGTGCACCTCGCCTTTTCGCTCTGGATCAATCCTCCGGGCTACCTGACCTTTGACTCCGGCACCTACCACTACATGGCCAGGACCCTGGCCACGACCGGCGGCTTCGTTGTCCAAAACGGCTATGAGGAGTTCCCCTCGAAGGCTCTCGAGGTCGCTCAGCTGCGTGTCAACGGCGGCCGGCTGGTGGCTCAGTATCCGGAAGTCCTGAGTGTCCTGAACTACCCGTTCTATGTCACGTTTGGCTACCCTGGCCTGCTGTTGCTCAACGCCGTAGCCTTCTTGGGCATCAATGTTTTGATCTTCGCTTTGACGCGGCTGCTGTTCGGCAGTGCCCACGTTAGCTATCTGGCGGTGATCGTGTACAGCTTCGGTACATTCGCCTGGGAATACTCCCATTCGTCCTATCCCCATCTCTCCTCGACGCTCTTCATTCTCGCGAGCTACTACCTCCTGGCCTTGGCGGTGATCAAGCGCCGAGCCGGGGCTGGGCCGGGGATCGCCGCCTTATGTGCCGCTGGCGCCGGACTGATCGCTGGATTAGCCGTCGGCTTGCGTCTCGATTCCGCCTTCGCAATCCCGGGCCTGTTCTTCAGCCTGCTATTCGCCGGCCGGTTCTTGCTTTCGGAGCTGGCAGCACTCGCCGCCGGGCTCGCCCCGGGCTTTCTTTTCCTCGCAGTCGTCAACTCGATCAAGTTCGATACCTGGTCGCCCTTCTCCTACGGCGTGCCGAGCCAAGGTGGCGTCGACCTCAGCGCCTATCTGCCCGTATCGTTCGCGGCGCTCTTCCTCTTGGCTGTCTTGCTTGTGCTGAGGTACGGTCCAGCCGCGCATAGGACCCGGATCGTGATCGCTCTTGCCGCGGGTCTGGCACTGGCCGTTCTGGCGCGGCCCACCACCGCTTGGAAATTCTTGAGCAAGATGGCCGACGGCACCTTCCAGCTCGTCGTTGATCTGAGGGTTCGCGATTTCGATATCGAAGAGCCCGCACAGACTCGGACCGACGGTGGGGCCGTGGTCTATATGGGTGGAGTCAAGAAGACTCTGCTGCAGAGCTGTCCCTATCTGGTGTTCTTGCTCTTCGTCCTGGCCGACGCGGTGCGGAAACGCAAGGACGTCGAGAGTCTGGTTTTCCTATGTTTGGTTCCCGCCAGTTTCGTGGCGTACTACGGATATTTTGCCTGGCACGGCAGCATCGCGCTCAACATGCGCTACTTGAATCCGGCCTTGCCTTTTCTCGCGATTCTCTCGGCGCACGCCTGGAGCAGCTTCGGCCATCGGATCGCACCGCTGGCGGCTTTTCTTTATAGTGGCGCATTGCTCATCGGACTCGGCTTCTTGTTTGCGATCACCGAGCCCTCCTTGGAAGAGCAAGAAGTCTTATTTCTCACCACGCCGCTTCTGATCGCTGGCGCGATCAGTTTTTTCGAAATCCTTCGTCGCCTCGGCAGGTTGCCTTCCGTGGCCGGGATGGCGGTTTCCTACCTGCTCTTGACCGCATTCGCCTGGTCTGGCGCGGTGGCGTTCGGCCAGGACTATCCGACGTCGACACAGCTGCGGCGCGCGAATCTGGACCTGGCCAACGTGATCCGGCCCCATATCCGGGACGACTCGTTGATCGTCTCGGACATGACAGATTGCTGCTGGAAGCTGATCGACGAGGTGCGGGATTTGCGTCTCGCGGATCCGCTTGAAGACGACTATCAATCTTTCGATGCGCTGGTGCGGTTTCATCTCGATCGCGGCCGGGCCGTCTATCTTGCCTACTCGCCAGGAAAGTTCGAAGAGCTATTCAATAGCGGCAGGCTCAATCGGTTCAGATTTCGGATGTTGGGGCGGTGGACCTTTCTCGGACGCCCCGAGCTCGCGTTGTTCGAGATTAGGGCGAGATGAGAAGCCACGGGTCATTTTGAGAGACCAAGACTGCACCGCGTTCCTTCAGTGGGCGCTGCCAGGCCTCGGTTTTCGCTGGGCCGGCTTTCGCAAGGTGCGTCGTCAAGTCTGTCGGCGCATCAAGCGGCGGATCGCGGTACTCGAGCTCGACGGATTCGAAAGTTACCGTCGATACCTTGAGACCCACGATCGGGAACGCGCGGAGTTGGATGAGCTCTGTCGGGTCACGATCTCTCGTTTTTACCGCGATCATCGAGTCTTCGAGCTCCTCGAGCGCGAGATCCTTCCGCGGTTGGCCGAGGACGCTGGGGCTCTCAGCGCGCCCGTCCGGGTTTGGAGCGCCGGCTGTGCTTCAGGCGAGGAACCTTACACTGTGTCCATCGTCTGGTGGTTCAGTGTCGCGCCTCGATTCCCTGACGCCGAGCTCGAGATCGTCGCCTCCGACGCCGATCATCACCTGCTGATGCGGGCAGGTCGCGGCGTCTACCCGGCGGGAACACTGCGTGAGCTGCCGCTCGAGTGGCGCGAGCAGGCTTTCAGAGCGGTGGGTGAGACCTTTGAGCTACAGGCGGACTTCAAGCGCCAAATCACGTGGCTGCGGCAGGATCTACGCAAAGAAATGCCCGACGGTCCTTTCGATCTCGTGCTGTGTCGCAACCTCGCATTCACCTACTTTGATCCGTCTCTCCAGCGCAAGATCCTGGAAGGCCTGACCTCACGCCTTCGGCCTGGCGGCGTGCTGGTGGTCGGCATTCACGAGTCGCTGCCGGTCGATGTCGGCTTTGAAACGGTGGGGCGATGTTGCTACCGGCGAGCTCGGTGACACGATCGCGGTTTCAGCTCTTCTCTTCGATCTCGGACAAGACCCTGGTAGCCGTATCGGGCTCCAGTGCATCGTCCAGCCAGCGCAGGAGAAGGTCTATGTCGTGGCACGCCGTGAGAACCTCGCGTTGGCTTGGTTCTACTGTCAAGCCGTGTCGTTTGAAGGCTCGCAAGATCGCTTCGGCCAGCCCTCCGGCTCGGCCCTCTTTTTGGCCCTCTTTTCGGCCCTCGGCGCGTCCCTCCGCCCGCTCTTTGCTCGCCATCTCCATCAGGAACGGCTCATTTTTGGCCCACAACGCTTCTGCGACCAATCCATCCGCCTCAGCCGCGTTCAGAATAGCTCGAATCCGCAAAGGCCTCTCGAACGTCCGATCGCGGATCTCGCCCTTTGAGGATCGCACTCTCCAGCCCTGCTGAGCCCACTCCTGGACGACTTCTTCTTCCACCATCACGGCAAAGAGTCGCCGGACGCCTCGCGCCATCAACTTCTTCGCGCGGATTTCCAGTTCTGCGAGAGTTTGGGTATTGGCGACCTCGAAGGAGATTTCTTCCAGGTACCGTTGCCCGGTCTGCGGATCCTCCCCTGCACGGCGGACACAGACATCAGTCGCGAAATCGCTGCCGACATCGCTGCGAGTCAAGAGCTCGGTCGAGGCGATGTAGCCAGAAGCGACGCAAGCGCGGACGACATAGGCCAGCTGGCACTGGGGGTCGGCATGGGCCGCCTCTCCGGCGAGGACCTCGTAGCGCACGCCGTCGACATATTCTTCGCGCGTCTCGGGAGTCGCTAGACGGTCATCGATGCCGGGCATGCGCATGGCAGGCCGAGAGGACGAGCCAGGGTCTCGGAGTGGCTTTGCCGGCTCCGACGCGGGCGAGCCATAGGTCGGTAGTCGGTAGGTTGATTCGCTAGAGCCTCCAGGCGCAGAGTAGGTTGGCTGATGCCGCTTGTCGCTCATAGCTTTCAGTCTAACATTCCACGTCGAGCACTCTGGTCGTGCCTATTCGGAGGTTGAGCTTGACCAGGTAACAACAGATACCGTTCAGGCCGATGGTATGTTTACCTGGCCAGCTCTCAGGAACGTCGACTCGTCCCTGGAGCATGGCCACAGACGACCGCTCCCCATATGATGGAACCTCCAACGAGTGAGGTACTCAGTGCCCAGAGAACATAGATCGCCAATGTTGGGAGCAACCAGCAAACGGGCCACTGCCTGGCAAAGACGGTTGGCCACGGCATCGCTACTGGTTTTGCTGAGTCTGTTCCTGGTGTCCGTCGCCACCGGAGACGATCCGGCGGCCGACGATCCGGCCGCCGAGCTGGCTCCCAGGTATCAGCGCTTCCTCGAAGAGGTCGAGCTGATGATGACCGAGGCCGAGCGTGAAGTCTTCCTCAGCCTGTCGGAGAATTATCAGCGCGATCACTTCATTCGCCGATTCTGGAAAGTGCGCGACCCTTTCGACCGCACGGCGCGCAATGAGCTGCAGGAAAGCTGGCAACAGCGTGCGATCCGAGCCAAGGAGCTATTCGAGGATCTGACCGGCGATCGGGCCAAAATGCTGCTGACTTTCGGCGAGCCGTCCAACCGCACCCACTATGTTTGTACCGATCTGCTCAAACCGCTCGAGGTCTGGGAATACGCCGAAGGCTCGGACCGCGTAGTCGGTTATTTCACCCTGGTCTTCACCGGGCATCAGTTCCGCGGCAAGGGCGCGCACCGCCTGTGGAATCCGAATCAGGGGCTGACGACTCTGATTTCTGCCATTCGTACGACCGGCAGCAATAGCGATCAGCAGCTGGCACAGATGATCGTCCGTCAGTGCTCGCGCGGCGACAACATCCTGTCCGCCCTGGCTCAGACCCTCGACCTCAGCCGGATGAGCGAGAAGACCCAGCTGCTGCCCCAACCCAACGACGAATGGGTGCGGACGTTTCAGTCCCGGTCGACCGACCTCGAGGAAGGCGCGCAGACCCTTTCCGGCGAGCTGAAGGTGAGCTTTCCCGGTCGGCATCAGAGTCGCACGGTGGTGCAGGGGGTGGTGGCGATTCCAACGGCCGAGGTCGATCCTACGGAGCTCGGCGACTACCGCTCCTACAACATGCTGGTCGACGGCGAGGTGCTGCGCAAGGGTGAGCTATTCGATCAGTTTCGCTATCGCTTCGACTTCCCAGCCGAGCAGATCAACGACCAGATTCCGCTGGTGATCCAACGCTATCTGCGCCCGGGCAAGTACCAGCTGATCGTCAAGGTCGAGGACCTGAGCTCGCGACGGGCCTATCGCGAATCGCTCGATCTCGACGTGCCGAACGTCAAGCGCAGGCGAGCCCCCGTGCTGGCGCCCGGGGCCGAGCTGGCGACGGCGCCTGCCAGCGATCCCGGGTCCTCTCAAACCGCCGCCAACGGATCACAGCCGACCCGTTTTGAGACCCAGCTGCTGGAAGCCAACGCCTCGATTTCGACCGGTGATCACACGATCAAGATCGTGTCGCTGCCCGAGGTGCTGACCGTCGGTCACATCCGGGTCAACGCGCAGGTGCGTGGCGAGGGCATCGCCCGGGTCGCCTTCGAGCTCAACGGGCGGCCGGTGATGCGAAAGAGTCGACCACCCTATTCGGTCGAGCTCGACCTCGGCGATCACCCGAGCATCCACACCCTGCGCGCGATCGCGCTGGATGCCGACGGTGGCACCCTGGCGACCGACGAGGTGTTGATCAACGCCGGCCCGCACCGCTTTTCGGTACGCCTGCTCGAGCCTCAGAGCGGCAAGACTTACACCACGAGCATCCGCGCTCACGCTGAGGTCGAGGTCCCGGAAAGCGAACGTCTCGACCGCGTCGAGCTCTACCTGAACGAAGACTTGATGGCGACGCTCTATCAGCCGCCGTTCGAGCAGCCGATCCTGCTCTCGGGCGATGCCGAGCTCACGTACGTGCGCGCCGTGGCTTATCTGAGGGAAGGTAATACCGCCGAGGACGTCAAGATCATCAATGCGCCGGACTACATCGACAACCTGAAGGTGCAGTTCGTCGAGCTCTTCACCACCGTGGTCGATCGCAAGGGGGATTTCGTCGAAGAGCTTTCGCCCGAGGATTTCACGGTGCTGGAGGAGGGGGTGCCTCAGGACATCAGGCGCTTCGAGACCATGCGCGACCTGCCGATCCGGGCGGGTCTGGTGCTCGACACCTCGCTGTCGATGATGCCGTCGCTGTCCGACGTCAAGAAGGCCGCCCATCGCTTCTTCGAAAGTGTGCTGACCGAGCAGGATCGCGCCGCCTTGATCACCTTCAACGACGAGCCGCAACTGGTGGTGCGGTTCACCAATAGCCAAGAGGTCCTGGCCGGTGGCTTGTCGGGGCTGGTGACCGAGGGCGAGACGGCGCTATATGACACTGTGGTCTTCTCGCTGCACTATTTCAGCGGCCTGCCGGGCAAGCGGGCGGTGGTGATCCTGACCGACGGCGAAGACTCGACCAGTACCTATTCCTATGCCGACGCCATCGACTTCGCCCGCCGCACCGGGGTGGCGATCTACATCGTCGGTCTGAATCTCGAGCGGCAGAGCAACGATGTGCGCATGAAGATGCGGCGCCTGGCCAACGAGACCGGCGGTGAGTGCTATTTCATCGACAACGCGCGCCACCTGGAGCGGGTCTATGACTCGATCCAGGAAGAGCTGCGGTCACAATACTTGATCGCCTATCAGAGCTCGAATCC
>JAAUYI010161328.1_pt1 | contig 11629 bp, 10 predicted proteins | sample 7278041 | NCBI WGS metagenome assembly JAAUYI01 (sample SAMN14350216, study PRJNA611818) | marine sediment metagenome | isolation source: surface marine sediment (0.6m) | place: French Polynesia: Moorea | collected 2018-08
CAACGGTGATCGGTAAAAAACCTACCCTTGTGAGTCTCCCCCATCTCCCTTTGCCCTTTGCTTCCCCTGCTTCCAAAGGAAGTCAGAATTATGAATTAGGAATTATGAACTAAATAAACTTTTATACTTCATCGTTCATCCTTTTTACTTGTTCCCTGCTTTCCCTGCTCTTAATCTTGATTCGCTCGATTGAGTCACTAACACCCAACAGATTGTATCAAATTAAAATAAAATTTTTGGCTAAAAAAACAAAAAACAGGAACTTATATCGAGAAAAACAATTCAAAATAGTTAGCAATCTTATCAAGATCGGTAATGTTATCAGTATGTTAAGTGTTAATTTAACTTTATCCAAATTAAATAAAATATATATTCGCCTTATAAGTAGTAGTATACTAGCAGGGATAGGATTGATTTATGGCTTGGCTCCTAATATATCTGTGCAATCACAATCTATTTCTTTTTCTATCAATGCAAATGCTCAACAATTTTCGACAGAAGAGATAGAAAACTACGCTAAAGCAGGCTATGAAGTAGAGTTATTGAGAAGAAGAGCCTACAAAGAAATCAAAAATTTGATCGACCAACCACCACCAAATATAGTTTGCGATCGCCAAGAAACTTTAGAAAACCTAGACTCTAATGTCCGTGAAATTGCCGATCGCTATTGTAATCAATCTCTACAAATTGTTCAGCAGCACAACTTGAGCATCAACCGTTTTAACGAATTAAAAACTTATTACGATCGCCGAGATAGTTTTTATCAGCAGGTGCAAAATATCCTACTCCAATTGCAAAACTAAAACTTAGTTGACAAAAAATGACCTTAACTTTCTCGATTAAAATACCAAAAGTTAGGGTCATGCAATTGAGGTCTAGAAATATATCTCTATCTTAAATCCTAAAAGTCAGACTGGCATCTTTTTATCCCAACCCGTACCTCAGAAATTATTTTTTGGCTAAAAATGGAGCCGAGCAGAGTCGAACTGCTGTCCAGACCAGCTATTCGCTTGCCCATTCGTTCACAGGTTTAGCTCCTCTAATCCTCGGAGCAAGAACCATCAATTATCCCTGATGGTAGGATTCTTTGGTAAAGTCTTTTCCTCATGGTCTACCAAAGAAAACCAAAAGGAGCATCCGTTGGGGTTTTGTCTTTAGCTCTTAACGGAGTCAAACTAAAGACGAGCAAATCTAAAGTTGTTTAGATTTAGGCACAAACTGCCTGACGCTCAAATTTTACGATGTCGTTTGCATCTATATTTAAGTTTGAGTCTGTATTTACGAGAGGATACTCACTCTCGACCTGAATCACGAGTCAGCTTTCGCTAACCTGTCGAAACCTTTACGGCCCCCTGAACTGGGATCCTAACTTTTAATCGTTTAGTTAGGTTCTTTTAGTATTGTAGCTAACTTTTTAGCGATCGAACCAAAAAATCAGGTCATTAATATTACAAAAGATTGAGTTGTATGTCTGCCAGGACATCAACCTCAGCATTCGTTTTACACTAGATGTTTTCTAACTTATAAAATCAGGGGGATAACCTACCATAATAAGGGGGATAACCCACCAAATTATAAGTTAGTATTTAGCCATTTAAAGTTGCCAACAGTAAAGTAGTATTAAAAGCCTTATGTTTCCTATCAATCGTCCCCGTCGCTTGCGTCAACACCCCCAACTACGCCGTATGGTGCAAGAAACGGTAGTCACTGCCAATGACTTAATCTATCCCTTATTTGCCGTACCAGGCTCTTCCGTAGCTAATGAAGTTGTCTCCATGCCTGGAGTATATCAGCTTTCGGTTGATAAAATTGTGGATGAGGCTAAAGAAGTATACGATTTGGGTATACCTGCGGTAATCTTGTTTGGAATTCCCGATGACAAGGACGTTGAAGCTACTGGTGCTTGGCATGATTGTGGTATAGTCCAGAAAGCTGCTACAGCAATTAAAGAGTCTGTTCCTGAGTTACTAGTAATTGCCGATACTTGTCTTTGTGAATATACTATCCACGGACACTGCGGTTATTTAGAGACGGGAGATCTTACAGGAAGAGTACTCAACGATCCGACTTTAGAATTACTCAAAAAAACAGCCGTATCTCAAGCTAAAGCAGGAGCGGATATTATTGCTCCTTCGGGAATGATGGACGGTTTTGTCCAGGCAATTCGAGCGGGTTTGGATGAAGCGGGATTTATTAATACGCCCATACTTTCCTATGCTGCTAAATATGCCTCTGCTTATTATGGCCCATTTCGTGATGCTGCCGAATCTGCTCCCAGCTTTGGCGATCGCCGTACCTATCAAATGGATCCTGCTAACGGTACAGAAGCTATTAAAGAAATCGAACTGGATATAGCAGAAGGTGCAGATATGCTGATGGTCAAACCAGCCTTGTCTTATATGGATATTATTTGGCGAGTCAAAGAAGCGACTAATCTTCCTGTGGCTGCCTATAATGTTTCGGGAGAATACTCGATGATTAAAGCTGCTGCTGGTAATGGCTGGATCGATGAGAAAAAAGTCACTTTAGAAACTTTGACTAGTTTCAAACGTGCTGGTGCCGATTTGATTTTGACCTATCATGCTAAAGATGCGGTGCGTTGGTTGAGCGAATAGTATCAATAATGATGCAAACTTACAGCGGTTTTTAGTTAAGCAGACCACAAAAATTAATTAAAGAGGTATGTATTGATTACAATGCCTCTCTAGCTGCTACTATTATTCAGCAGTAGAAAAATTACCCTCGAAAAGCTCTCTCCGATCAAGAATTAGAAGGATTAATTGGCAGTTAGTCAGAATTTATACTTTTTTGATCACAAATCTATAGTCAATGTTTTTGACATCGATCTGTCCAAAACTTAAAAATTCCAGAATTAACTTGCCTATGCCCCAAATTGCATTTACAAACCAATATCTCCTTCTTAATGCTTCCTGCCAGTAGTTCTCGTACCTTTGAAAAAGTTCGACAGATAAGTTGTTGTTTTTGGCAAACTTATTAATATATTGAGGACTCATCGTCTCTTTTAAATAAGTTTTAAAAGGGTCTTGTTCGTCTACTCCAGCTTGTGAGAAGCCAAAAAGATAACGAGAAATAAAAACATGAAACCATTGAGGGCTAAATTTCGTGATTATCCCCTTGAGGGCTCTAGGATCGGGTGACACAAGAATAAGTATACCGTTGGGTTTAAGTGCTTGTTGACAATTTTGCAGCACGAGATCTGGACGCGAAAGGTGTTCTAAAACCCACCATGCTACAATTACATCGTATTCCGACTCTGGCAGTTGATACTCTTCTATGTTGGCAACAATCTTTTCTTGCAGAATTTTATTTCTCTCTAATTGTTGCGGAGCAATGTCGATGCCTACTATATAGGGATTTTTACCTAAATTGATATGGCTTACCGAACCACAGCCAATTTCCAAAACCTTAAGATTTTCTTTTTCTCCTAGGCAATCGCTTATAAATGATTCAAATTCTAATTTAGTTTTCATTTCCGAGAACTGAGCTTTATCCAGTCTCTTGAAAGAATTTACGAATACTGGCTTTTTTGCTTTGAGTTTAAGTTTATTCATGAGTTTGTTTTTAGTTGGCGGGGGGAGAGAACAATCTGATAAACTGATGAAACTGCATAAGATTTTTACTAAAAAAGATTATCTATATTATTTTATTACTAATTTTTCTTTGATAATATCTCATATTTCTAGCGTCAATACATTTAAAAAAGTGTTAGATAATTAACTTTTTTTAATATCAAAATCTATTTTTTAATTCCTAAGAGCGAAGAACAATAATATCCCGTAGTTCATCTCTAAAATCATCTAGATCCCTTGATGATGAAAAGAAAAATCTTAACTCAAAATACTAGTACAGAGCATTATGACCATAAGTAGCGATCGCCCAAAACCAATTAATTTTTACACTTCTCCTATTGGCAAAAAAATTATTACTGGCATTACAGGACTGGGATTATCTTTGTTTGTACTGTTTCATATGGCAGGGAATTTGACTTTGCTCGCCAGTACCAAAGTCTACAATCGGTTAGCACATTTTCTCAATAGTCTAGGGATTTTGCTTTATGCGGTTGAGCTTATTTTACTGGGTCTAGTTATCTTTCACGTCGTAGTCGGGATTTCAATCAAACTTAATACTTGGCAAGCCAGACCAACAGGCTACAGTCAAATCAAAAGCGCAGGTGCGCCTAGCAAACAGTCTCTTAGCTCTCGCAGCATGATGATCACTGGTTTAATACTGCTAGGGTTTTTAATTTTGCATGTGGCAACATTTAAATTCGGTACATATTACACCACCGTAATTAATGGCGTAGAAATGCGGAATTTATCCCGTTTAGTAATTGAGAAGTTCCACAACCCAGTTTATGCTTTTGGTTACGCGGGAGTCATGATTATGCTGGCTTTACATTTACGTCATGGTCTTTGGAGTGCTTGGCAATCAATTGGACTACTCAATTCCAAAATTAGTCCTTTAGTTTATGCGATCGCACTTGTTTTAGCGATTTTGATGGCGATCGGCTTTATAATTCTGCCTCTAGCTATTTATTTCGGAGTTACCCCTGCTTGATCGAGTGTTTTGGTTAGTTCAAGAAACAAATTGAATTTCTGGAACTAGAGGGTCTTTAACAATACCAAAACCCGAATAATTCCAACGCTGCATCAAACTTTTTAGTTGCATTGGGGAGGCAGTTTCTATAGTTAGGCGATCGCTGTAGGCTTTGCCATGAGTGTTAATATAGCTCAGGGCATCATAATCATGCTCAAATACCAACAGATAGCTGGCTTCCATCCCACTCTGTTCTGGTAGACGAGCCACTAGATACTTGCCATCTTTTCTCGAACGAATTAAATAATTAGTTTGTAATAACATACTTAGTCACAATACCGATCGTCGATTGTTAGTTGTTAGTCATTGGTTATTAGTTCGTAGTTCGTAGTTCGTAGGGGTAGTATTTCCTTCGGAAACGCTACGCGAACCGCCCGTACAGTAGCTATTTCCTAAGTCCCCAAGTCCCCATCTCCTCCATCTTCCTCGTTCCTCATTCCTCATTCCTCGTTCCTCGTTCCTTCTCCTCACTTCAAGTCTTCCAACTTAATTCGTGGATCGACAGTCTTGAGCAGTAAATCCGCCAGGAGATTACCAACAATTAGCATAGTTGCCCCCATCATTAAACTAGCCATAACTAAATATTTATCCTGAGCTTGGACGGCTTGTAAAGTCAAACGACCTAATCCTGGCCAGTTAAAAAAGAATTCGGCAATAAATGAGCCATTGAGTAAACTAGCAAATTCAAAGCCAAGCAGCGTAATCAAAGGATTGATGGCATTGCGTAGAGCATGAACATAGATGACCTTATTCTCTGGCAAACCTTTGGCTCTAGCAGTTTGAATATAATCTTGGCGCAGCACGTCTAGTAATTGTCCTCTGGTGAGACGTTGTAACCCAGCAAAGCTAGTGATACTTAAAGCGAGCGTCGGTAAAATCAGATGCCAGCCAATATCGAGAATTTTGCCTAGTAAAGAAAGATCGTTGTGATTGATACTGGTCATTCCGCCAACAGGAAAAAGAGGAGACAAAAACTGAGCAATAATGAGAAAGATTAGAGCGGTAATAAAGCTAGGGAAACCTTGTCCGAAGTAGCTCAATACCCGCAAGACCTTATCTAAACGGCTGTTTTGTTTGACTGCACTAAGAATACCCAGAGGAATGGCGATCGCCCAAGTGATGATAATCGAAGACAATGCCAATAGCAAAGTAGCGGGGATGCGTTCTAGAAGTAGAGAAGAAACCGAGCGAAAATAAACAAAGCTTTGACCAAAATCAAATCGAGTTACGACTCGCCACAACCAACGGAAATATTGAACGATCGCAGGTTGGTCTAAGCCAAATTGTTCGGTCAGTTCGGCAATACGTTCGGGAGTAATTTGCGGATTTTGCTTGAGGGTGTCAAGATAATTTCCTGGTGCTAGCTCGACGATAAAAAAACATAATGCCGATGCTAACAATAAAGTCAAAGCTCCTTGGGATACTCTTTTGAGTACATAGAGACTGGTTTCGCTACTCAAGATATCTTGCAGAGAAGATAAGGGAGATTTTGCGACGATATCGTTACTTTGAGCCATAGATCTTTTTTTAAGGAAAGAGGAGCGAGGATTAGTGAGTAGCTCAACTTCAAACTGCGATCAAAATAATCAGCTAGAAGAAATTCTTTTTCTTTGTCTAAGCACCAGTTAAGCAAAATAGGCAGCAATTAAAAAGAGACTGTCTACCAAAATTGTACTCAAAACTGCTCCAGCAAATGCCCACCAGTGTAACTCGCTTTTTCTTAAAGACCACCAACTAACAGCTAATAAAATATTGACCAGGACAATTGCCCAACTAATACCCCAAGCGGTTTGCACCTGAGCTAAGGCAGATTTTAAAATTGGTGCGGCCAGATCGGGATCGATATCCACTAGCATCAGCTTACGCCAGTAGGGAATCACATCAGTAAGATAAAAATATAAATCGGTGATTGCCGTACCCAGAAGCGATCCCAAATAGAAGAAATTTCCGATTTTGCCCCATCCTCGCCAAATACACCACAGGGCAAAAGGCAAACCAATCGACTCAATGGGAATATGAATCAAAGGCTCAGCTCTGAGCCAACCCCAGTAAATAGAACCAGCTAACCAACTCCAGCTAAAGCCTATAGTGATGTCTCCCCACCAACGACTTTGAGGACGACAATAAAGCAACCAGCCTAATCCTAGCCAAAATAGGGTCAAAATTAAACTTATCTTGGGGTACAAGCGCACTATAGGAGCTTGAAAAAATACGGGTACGGATACCAAAAATGAAGCGGTCAAAAATACCCGCCAGGCTTGACGCTCTTGGTTTTGCCCTAAAAGTAAGCCAAGAATAGTCGATGTCGATTGAGTTGTAGAAGGACAGTTAGAACTAGATGAAGTCACAAGCAAATATGCGAATATGGTTGATTGGATGGGTAATTTTTAATTTTTGTTACTTATCTTTACCTTAAATAAAATACCATAGTTTTTTATTTGGGGTATTAGAAGACAAAATGTTATCTGTACTGATTTTATTATGGATAAAATGTTAGTATTAGGGGCGAAAATCGAGAACGGCAAGGCAATTGTGATGGGCATTGATGAGTTTATCTTTCGTTATCTTGGTTCTCGACGCTATACTTAGAATCATAAGAACAGGAAAAAAGAGTAATGTCGATTTATGTTGGTAATCTCAACTATGAGGTTACACAGGAAGACTTAAACGAAGTCTTTGGAGAATACGGAACTGTGAAGCGTGTTTATCTCCCTACAGACCGCGAAACAGGCCGCAAACGTGGTTTTGGCTTTGTGGAAATGGAGACAGACGAACAAGAAACAGAAGCAATTAGCACCCTAGATGGGGCAGAATGGATGGGTCGCACGATCCGAGTTAATAAGGCAAGACCGAGAGAATCTAGTAGCTCTGATGGAGGGACTCGCAGATTTTCTAATTAGCCAATTTTATGAAAATAGGAACAAACAATCTTATTTCTTGGTTCTTTTAAGCTTATTGAGGCAAAATAATACGGTTAGCCGTCTTAAGCATATTTTAAGGTTTGGTCTATCATAGTTTTGAAAGGATATAACCTAATTTAGACTCTAGCGATTAGCCGTATGAAACCAAATACCAAGCAATTGATTAGCGCGATCGCCATTCGTCGTCATATTGGTACACTGATGCTTGCAGTCACGATGATTGTGCTTGGTGTATTTTTTAGTTTTAGGCTCCCCGTAGATTTATTACCCCCAATTACCTATCCTCGTATTGGAGTGGCGGTAGAGATTCCTGGAGCTTCTCCAGAGGTAGCCATAGAAGAAGTTACCAAACCTCTAGAACAAGCCCTCAACGCTACAGAAGGGCTAGAACAGCTCTTTTCCGAAACCAGAGAAAACCGAGTCCAAATTAATCTGTATTTTCGACCAGGAGACGATATTGAAAAGGCTTTAACTGATACTATAGCAATCTTTAATCGCAATCGCGATCGCCTGCCTGAGTTAGTCACCGAGACCACTATATTTAAATACGATCCCTCCCAACTACCAATTTATGAGTTTGCCGTTGAATCTCCTTCCCTTGACGATCTAGCCCTGAGAACTTTTGCCGAGGAAGAACTAACTCGCGAGTTAAGTATCATCCCTGGGGTGGCATCAATAGACGTTTCGGGGGGAGTTACCGAAGAAATTGGGGTCAACGTAGATCTGAATCGTCTCCAGGCTGCGGGATTGGGTTTTGATGCTATTATCGATAAATTAGAAGAGGGCGATCGCGATTTGGCAGGTGGCAGACTGCGAGGAGAAGCAGGAGAGCCTGTAGTTAGAACCCTGGGACAGTGGCAAAATGTCGAGCAGATTCGCAATCTCAGCCTCAATTTACCCAGTGAAGAACAACTAGAGGCGATCGCTTTAGAGGATGTCGCCGAGATTAGTGACGGTATTGCCGAACAGACTCTGTTTGTCTCTCTCAACGGTAACCCCGCAATCAAAGTCAGCGTCCAAAAACAGCCCGATGCCAATACTATTGCAGTTATAGATCGCTTAAAAGCTAAAGTTGCCGCTCTCAGAAGTTCGGGAGTCATTCCTAATGATTTGAAATTGGTCACTACTAGGGATGAATCTGATTTTATTCGTAATTCAATTACTAATGTAGTCAGTGCGGGGGCAATGGGTACGGTGCTAGCTGCTATAACCGTATTCTTATTTTTGGGTTCGCTACGTCAGACTTTTATTATCGTCATGGCGATCCCTCTAGCAACTTTGACGGCAGTTTTGTTAATGAAATTGTTTTCCCTCTCGCTTAATATTTTTAGTTTGGGGGGTTTGGCATTAGGAGTGGGGATCGTAGTAGACAACTCCATTGTGATGCTAGAAAACATTGCTCTGAAGAATAAAACTTTAAGACAAAATAACCATCAAACTTCGGCAGTCGAAAATGCCATAGTTGCCAGTGAGGAAGTAGAATCGGCTCTGATTGCTTCTACTGCCACCAATTTAGTCTCGGTGCTACCTTTTTTGCTCATCGGTGGTTTGTTTTCCCTGTTGTTTCGAGAATTAATTCTCACCATCTCTTTTGCGATCGCAGCTTCCTTAATTATTGCCCTAACTGTAGTGCCGATGTTAGCATCTCGCCTACTAAATATTCCTCAAAGCAGTAAAATCGAGAAGTGGCATTTTCTCGTCTGGTTTAATCGTCAGTTTGAGAAAACCGCCAATCAATACGGACGGATACTAAGTCGAGTTATTCGCTATCGCTTCAGCGTTATTCTGGTGGCTTTTATAATTCTAGGCACTAGTAGCTATCAAATTTGGCAAGATCTATCCCAAGCAATCTTACCCTCTCTCAACACGGGACAAGCACAGCTTTTTGCGCGTTTTCCTTCGGGGACTAGCTTAGCTGACAATCGCCGTGTCATGCAAGCGGTAGATGAAGTCCTGTTGCGCCAGCCAGAAACAGAATACGTTTTTACCTCGGCTGGAGGGATTTTATTTGGTAGTAGTACCTTTAATAATCTGCTGCGTAGCTCTAGTACTGTCACTTTGGATGCCAATAGCGATATTGATGCCTATATCGAGCGAGTCAATCAAGAATTCGATCGCTTTAATCTAGTAGATACTCGTTTGCGCCTTTTTCCCAGCCGGGTGAGAGGAATAAACCTCAATAATGCTCCTGTAGGGGGCGATTTGGATCTGATTTTACAAAGCCAAGACTATCGACTATTAGAGCAAACGGGAGAACAACTGTTAACAATTCTCGACGAACGAGCTACTCTGGCTCGTTATCGGGGAGATGCAGACAGCAAACAACCAGAAATACAGATTCAACCCGACTACCTACGGTTGACAGACTTGGGTTATAGCGTAACTGACTTGGGAACAACGGTACAAACGGCAATTAACGGTACTGTAGCTTCTCAAATTCAAAGGGAAGAACGTTTAGTAGATGTGCGCGTACAGCTAGACAAAAGTTATCGCAATTCTCTCGAACAATTAGAACAACTCCCCCTGTCGAGCGATAATAATAATTCAGTTCGCTTAAGCGATGTGGCTAACATAGAACTGGGAGAAGCACCAGGAGAAATTCAGCGTATTAATCAGCGTAATGTTTATATTATTGTCGGTAACATCAATCAAGGAGGAAACTTTAATGATGCCATGGCAGAATTAAACTCGATCCTGGCCGAGACACAACTGCCATCGGGAGTAGCGATTTTACCCAGTTATGCCGAAGCCTCTAACCAAGAAATCCAAAACTCTTTGCAGCTAATGGGTGGTCTGGCTGTATTTCTTGTCTTCGTGGTTATGGCAGTACAGTACAACTCTTTGGTCGATCCGCTGATTATTCTTTTTACCGTCCCCCTGGCGTTGGCTGGTGGAGTCTATGGTCTTTACTGGACGGAAACTCCTGTTAGTTCAATTGTATTAGTAGGGGCGGTATTATTAGTAGGGATAGTAGTCAATAATGCGATCGTCATGGTGGAATTAGCCAATCAAATTAAAGCTCAATCTGGGTATACTTCAGCAATTATTCGGGCTGCTACTGCGAGGCTACGTCCGATCTTGATGACTACCATTACTACAGTCTTGGGGATGCTGCCTTTGGCTTTAGGTATTGGTGTGGGTTCGGAATTGTTGCAGCCTTTGGGTATAGTTGTTTTCTTTGGTTTAGCCCTGGCTACTCTGTTGACTCTATTTATTATTCCCTGTTTTTACGTTCTACTACACGGAAAGTAATGTGCTTGGTGCGATCGCAATTAAATAGCTTTGATAGTTTGTAATCGGAAGTTAGTAATTGTATCTCAACAATCTAGAGGAGTGCAAGCAGCGCGATCGCAATAATCTTGAGTTTTCGACATCCTTTTATTACGCGAACGCTGAATTATTATTCAAAATTGAAAGTAAATAAACGGAGATGTATCCATCGGTGCAAATAAAACTATCATTAATACGGCAAAGCCTAATACAAAAGCATTATCTGGTCTCTGAATTTTGGGGTTAGGAAAACGCGATAAATAATCGCTACGGATAATATAAAAAATATGCCAAATAGCCATAATCATTATGATTATGACAATGTAGGGATTAATCCAATCAATTCCTGTGGAGGTAACTAGTAAATTAGAAAAAAATATTCTAGTCTTTTGAAAATTATCACACCGAAAAGGTATCCATGATAAAGTCACGAATAGAAAGGTTAAAGTCCAAGACAAAACTTTGTAACTCCATACATCTTTTAATGAATCCCACCTCTGTGTTGCACTCATCCAAAGTTTGTGAACTGCCAGTGCAATACCATGCAATCCTCCCCACAATAAAAAGTTCCATCCCGCTCCGTGCCATAATCCACCTAAAAGCATTGTAATGATTAAATTAAGATATGTTCTAATAGCTCCTTTTCGATTACCCCCAAGAGATATATAAAGATATACCCGTAACCAAAATGAAAGAGTAATATTCCAACGGCGCCAGAACACTGTAATAGATGAAGAAATGTAAGGCATACGAAAGTTTTCAGGTAGTTCAAATCCTAATGTTTTTGCTATACCTATAGCCATCAGAGAATAGCCAGAGAA
>JAAUYI010085633.1_pt1 | contig 11628 bp, 11 predicted proteins | sample 7278041 | NCBI WGS metagenome assembly JAAUYI01 (sample SAMN14350216, study PRJNA611818) | marine sediment metagenome | isolation source: surface marine sediment (0.6m) | place: French Polynesia: Moorea | collected 2018-08
GATGGGCAAACCAACTTCTAGACTTCTCCTCTCCTCCTCTGACTCTGCGCTCTCTGCGCCTCTGCGGTTTCTGACTCTACCCCTCAGAACTAATGTGGTAGACCACTAGTGCTTTGTCCCATTAATTTTGATAAGTCGCGGTGTGAGCGATCCCCGACTTCTACCCTACACCGAAGCCGCTAACGCGTCTACAAGAAGTCGGGGATCTGTGAATACAAAACCTCACCCTGACAAGAGCAGACATCCCTCTCCTTAATAAGGAGAGGGAAAGATTTTTACGCAGTAAAAAGCGAGGGTAAGGTTTAATTATAGATTTGCCTGTTATTTAATCTACCTTTCTAAAGGCAAATTGTTCACTGCATTAATTTGCTCTAAAACCCATTAAATAGGAATCTAAGTATATTGATAGCTCCACTTACAGGACTTAATATTACACCTAGAGGATCGGCAACCTTGGCAATCCTAGAACGGCCAACAAGTATAACATCATCCTTACGGAGAATGGGATTGGTCTGCTCATTAATTCCTGCTGCCAAATCTACTTTGATTTTACGTCTAGTTACAGAACCATTGGGGTTGAGACGAACCAAAGTCACCCTTTTTCTCTTCGCCCTGGCATCATTAAATCCTCCAGCTGCCAGCAATGCATCATTTAAAGGACTATTAGGCTTAATTTGTACTCTTCCAGGGTTTTTCACTTCCCCTACCACACCAACTTGAATCTGGGCGGGAGATAAAGTCGTTGTAGCTAATTGAGTCGCTTCCGCAGAGTTAATTTCGGTGGCAGTGGGAACAACAATGGTATCTCCATCCTGGAGAATAACATCTTGACTGATATCACCACTTTGCAAGAGTTGCCAAAGATTAACATTAATATTTTGTTCGCTACCAGTTTTAGTCGCTCTTCGGATAGTTACTTGGCGAATATTTGCTTGTGGTGTAATGCCGCCAGCTTGCTGAATTACCCTAGTTAATGTCGGTAAATTAGCGACGTTATTACCACCTCCTGGTTGAGCAGCTTGATTATCAGTAGTAGTAGTAGCACCAGTATTCACCAGATAAGCACCAGGACGATCTACTTCACCAATCACAGCCACCGTCCGTGGAGCGCTGGAACTAGCAGCAAAGCTAACTGTAGCTAAATTTCGGGCTTCTGCCAAGTTGAGTTCCCTGGCTGTGGGGATAAAAATAGTGTCTCCATCTCGTAAGGTAATATCCTGGGGTACCTTACCTGTGGTGATCCATTCCTTGAGATTAATAGTAACCTCTTGCTGTCGTCCTCCTTTGACAAGCCGCCTTACCCTGACTTGAGTAATATCCGCAGCCATAGTCACTCCCTGAGCCCTGGTAATTGCCCCCAGTACTGTTGGGTATTGTACACCCGGATTATCTCCACCACCACTTGCCAAACTAAGAGTATAAGCTCCCGGACGTGTTATCTCCCCAGAGACGAAGATATTCAGGGGACGAGGGGATAACAAATTGACTGAAATCAAGGGACGCTTGAGAAAGCGAGCATATCTTTTGGCAATTTCATCAGCCGCCTGTTCTGTTGTCAGTCCTTCCAAAGGAACGCTGCCAATTAAAGGCATATTAATGGCTCCACCTGGTGGAATTTGATACTCACCTGTATATTCGGGAACCTCGAATACATTCACACGTATGCGATCGCCACCACCCAAAGTATAAGTTCTATCTAGTGCTTGGGGCTGCGTACCTTCTGTCAATCTGTTCAGTTGGGCATTAAGGGGTACGGCTTTGATTTGAGCCAAGCTGGCAGAGGGATAAACTAATATAGAAATTAACACAACTACCCTTGCAACTGGCTGGGTGAGAAATTTCAATAAACTTGTATTAAGCATATTTACCCGAAACTAACAAACATAAAGTGGTGCCCGAACATTCTCATCTTGACTATACTTAGGTATTCAAGTTCCCTAATCTTATTATCAGCAATTTCCTGTATTTTCCGCCTAAAAAACATAGATATATTTTGAATTTTTGGTGAAGGAAATTTAAAGTTGAGATAACTCTGATGCAAAAGTTAGAGTGACTTAACAATGGAAAGATAACCATTTTTACTTTCCTTAGTTGGTCAAGCATACAATATAATCAATGTAATCTTGAATATGCATTATCAACAAATACATAATAGTAAATGTAGATTTACCGTTGGAAGTAATTTGACCAACGATCGCGAGATTAATTCGATGCAAATATATTTATAACACCGATGCTACTGGTTAGTGTAATCATAGTATTTTTTAACCTCAACGAATTACGTAAATCAAGTTAAACAGTGTTTTTTAGATTACACAATCATTAATTTTTCTATGGCTGATACGACCCAAATTTTATATTTTTTTAATTGACAATGTCTGATGAGACAGATATGGCAGAGCGTCTGTTATTCAATTGTGGATTGAACAAACCATGCAGGGGAACAGGGGGCAGGGGGAGGATACCGTTTCTCCTCTGCTCCCTACTCCCAAGCGTAGCTGGCACCCCTGCCTCTTTTTTGATCGTCCACCGCAACTGATCATTGATAACTGAAATGAATCCAGGGGTTTGTATCCAGTTTATTTTTTGGTCAGCAATTTGATCTCCTTGTTTATGTAATATTATCATATGATTGTCTGCTTTCATACAAGGAGTATGGGAGAATTATTAAGTATAGTGCTACACAATTAGGTTAGGACATCCTTGAACGCTGGAACCCATGAGCAGTCCAATGCGTGACTTTTGACTTTTGACTTTTGACTTGCGCGTAGCGCTATATGGCTACTTTTGCAAATTTTGGATAAAAAATTCTTCCAGGGAAGGGCGAAATAATTTCATATTTATAATTTGTCCACCCATTAACCGCAGACTAGCCAGAAAATCATAGTAATCTCCTTGTACTTCTCCTTGCCAAGAACCATCGGACCTCGATTCTATATTTGGTAGCCATTTTTGCAGAATTTCCCAGTCACCACCAGTACCAACTACATGATAAGTATCGGCTGTGCCTAACAGTTGGTTGAGGGAACCGCAACAAATCAATTCTCCTTGGGCTAAAATGGCAACGCGATCGCAAATTTTTTCCACATCACTGAGAATATGACTGTTGAAAAAAATAGTCTTCCCTTGTTCCTTGAGGATCAAAATAATCGATCGCATTTGGTAGCGTCCCACGGGATCGAGTCCAGACATGGGTTCGTCCAAAAATACTAAATCGGGATCGTTGATTAAAGCCTGCGCCATGCCTACCCGTTGTAACATTCCCTTAGAGTAGCGGCGCATTTGCTTTTTGCGGGCATCCACTTTTGATAAACCCACCAAATCTAATAATTGGGGAATGCGTTGGCGTTGTAAACTGGCGGGAATCTGAAATATACCCGCCGCTAGCTGTAAAAATTCCCACCCGGTGAGATAGTCATATAAGTAAGGGTTTTCTGGTAGGTAGCCGATGCGTTGTTTTACACTGCGATCGCCAATTGGTTTACCCAATAATAATCCTTTACCAGCAGTGGGACGGATAATTCCTAGCAATAATTTAAACAATGTGGTTTTGCCAGCACCGTTGGGTCCCAGCAGTCCAAAGGTTTCCCCTTGGTAAACTTGTAAGGAACAGCTTTTCAAAGATACGACTTTTTGATTGAGCCAAAAGCCGGTACGATATATTTTTCGCAATTCGGTAGTCAGCACCACTGGTGGTTCTTGACTATTCAAGGTAGTATCGGGTGCGTCTGCGACAGACTTCATTTTTGTTTGATTTGATGTTGGTAACAGTACCAAATAGAATGTTAAAAATATTACACACTTAAACATTCCAAAGAACAGTATAAGTGTGTAAATTATGTCCAAAAGGATAACTGATTACCAAGTATTTTGTCACCATCTTGACAAGAGTTAGGAGTTGACAGTTGACGGTTGGTGGTTGTTGGTTGTTGGTTGACAGTTGACAGTTGGGATTACCGAAGAAGATAAATTTAATCCTCCCTCACTCCTTCCCTCCATCAACTATCAACTAACAACTAACAACTAACAACTAACAACTAACAATCATCACTCCTCACAACACTCCCTTAGAACTGGGAATTGTGGCAGCACGTCTGGGGTCAATTGCCACTGCCATCCGGGTAGCGCGAGCAAAGGCTTTAAATGTTGCTTCAATAATATGATGGGAATTAATTCCGTCTAATTGGCGAATGTGTAATGTCATCTGACTGTGGTTTACCAGTGCTACAAAAAATTCCCGTACCAGTTGAGTATCATAATTACCTACTCTCTGGGTAGGAATATTTAAGCCATAACTGAGATGGGGTCGTCCAGAAAAGTCTAAAGCTACTTGTACTAATGCTTCATCTAAAGGAGCCAAAAAATTACCAAAGCGGGCAATGCCCTTCTTATCTCCCAGTGCTTTTGCCATAGCTTGTCCCAAGGTGATACCCACATCTTCGTTGGTATGGTGGTCATCAATTTCCCAGTCTCCTTGGGCGCGGATGTCCAAATCAATTAAGCCGTGGGAAGCAATTTGATGTAGCATATGATCCAAAAATGGGATACCTGTGGCGGCATGACAAACCCCTGTACCGTCGAAATTAACAGTTACTTGCACATCTGTTTCCCCAGTTTTACGGCTCACAGAAGCTACACGAGGGGGGAGATTGATTTGCTCATCTTGGGTGGTGATGATTTGGTCTAGAGCAGAGTCCTTACCGGAGGTATCGCTAATTTGCATATTATATTGCTTGGTAGTCAGTAATGTAGAGTTGGTAGTTAGTTGCAACCAAGAACTAACAACTAACAACTAACAACTCCTAACTAATAGCTTACATTCCCATAATTTCATATCCTGCATCTACATACAGAACTTGCCCTGTAATACCGCTAGCTAAATCACTACACAAAAATGCCGCAGTATTACCCACTTCTAACTGGGTAACAGTACGCCGCAAGGGAGCTACTTTTTCTACATGATGCATCATGTCCAGAATACCACCTACCGCACTGGAAGCTAATGTGCGAATTGGGCCTGCGGAAATGGCATTGACGCGAATATTTTCTGGACCGAGTTCTGCTGCTAAGTAACGCACGCTCGCTTCTAGTCCTGCTTTGGCAACACCCATGACGTTATAATTGGGTATTGCCCTCACACTGCCTAAATAACTGAGGGTAAGGATACTACCCCCCGAACTCATCAATGGTTTAGCTGCACCAGCTAACTGTGCTAAAGAGTAAGTACTGACCTCTAAAGCAGTTTGGAAACCAGAACGGGAAGTTTGGCTAAAACCTCCGCTCAAATCTTCTTTCTGGGCAAAGGCTAGACAGTGGATAAGGATGTCTATTTTGCCCCACTTATCCCCAATGGTGGCGAAGGTTGATTGCACCTGCTCATCATCCTGGACATTGCAAGGTAAAAATAAACTGGGATTGAGTGGCTCTACCAGGCTAGCAACTTTTTTCTCCATTTTACCCTTGTCATCGGGTAGGTAGGTAATTCCTAGGTTAGCTCCAGCTTTGTGCAACTGTTGGGCAATACCCCAGGCAATAGAGCGGTTATTAGCGATACCCGTTACTAGGGCATTTTTTCCAGTCAAATCCAGCATATAAATTTCTCAGATGAACGCTCAATATAGGAGCATACTAGAAGATGAGGGAAGGAGGGAAGGAGGGAAGGAGTGAGGGAGGGAAGGAGTGAGGGAGTGAGGGAGTGAAGGAGTGAGGGAGTGATGAATTAAAGACTGTCAACCGTCAACCAACAACCAACAACCAACAACCAACAACCAACAACCATCAACTCTTAACTATACTTCCTTAATATCTGCTCAAGACATCTTAGATTATTCTTAATAAAAGCTAGAAATTACAGCTATTGTAAGAACCTAGTAAAAAGTAGTGTATGGAATTATGAAAAATAATATGTCATCATGAACCAATAGCTAACAAAAAGTGAGGTTAAGTATAGAAAAGTATAAAAACTTTGACAATGTGTTTTTGAATTGTCGGGTATGTTCTGAGGAAATCAGTTTTAGTTGTTCCGGCATTGGGTAGGGGAAGGGAGATGATCGTGACACAAGATAAAGCCCTAGCAAATGTTTTTCGCCAGATGGCAACTGGCGCATTTCCTCCAGTTGTGGAGACGTTTGAACGTAATAAGACGATCTTTTTTCCCGGCGATCCTGCTGAACGGGTTTATTTCCTTTTAAAAGGTGCAGTGAAACTATCCAGGGTGTACGAAGCAGGAGAAGAAATAACTGTGGCGCTATTACGTGAAAATAGCGTGTTTGGGGTTTTGTCCCTGCTAACGGGAAATAAGTCGGATAGGTTTTACCATGCAGTTGCTTTTACACCTGTTGAATTGCTCTCAGCTCCAATTGAGCAGGTGGAACAAGCGCTGAAGGAAAATCCTGAATTGTCTATGTTAATGCTGCGGGGTCTTTCTTCGCGGATTCTCCAGACAGAGATGATGATTGAAACTCTGGCTCACCGAGATATGGGTTCGAGATTGGTGAGTTTTTTGTTAATTCTCTGTCGCGATTTTGGAGTTCCTTGTGCTGATGGAATCACAATTGATCTCAAGTTATCTCATCAAGCGATCGCAGAGGCAATTGGCTCTACAAGGGTAACTGTCACTAGGTTACTAGGTGATTTACGTGAGAAAAAGATGATTTCCATACATAAGAAGAAGATTACCGTACACAAACCTGTGACCCTAAGTAGACAATTTACTTAGTAATAACTAGGGGATTGGAGTCCATAAGTTTTTTGTTGTCTAATGAGTGATTCAGAACTGATAAACAATTCACACATTGACTCATGGTAAACTATGTCTGGCTCCATTCCCCACACACAATTTTTAGAAGTAGGCTGTATCTGGAGGGATTTCGTTAGTAAGATAAAATGGACGCCGGGTACATCCTGATTGTGGCAATTTTAATTTTGGGAGGTGCAATCGCCACCGCAGGCGATCGCATTGGCACGCGTGTTGGTAAGGCTCGTCTGTCACTGTTTAAGATGCGTCCCAAAAACACGGCGGTATTGGTGACTATTCTGACTGGTAGTTTGGTTTCCGCATCTACTTTAGGGATTTTATTTGCTGCTGATGAAGGTTTGCGTAAAGGTGTTTTTGAACTAGATGATATTCAAAGGGATCTGAGAAAGAAGCGGGAACAATTACAAACTACAACTCAAAAATTAGAAGCTACCAATCAAAAGTTAAATACCACCTCTGAAAATCTCAACACTGCAAGAAAAGAGAAGAAACAGGTAGCAGCTCAGTTAGAAAAAACGAAACGAGAAAAGAAGCAGGAGTTACAAAAAATTAATGCTTTTTTAAAGTCAGCATTGAAAAGACAGGCACAAACCCAAGCTCAACTCAGAAAAGCCATCGCTGAAATTCAAAGTGTTTACGATGAAAGACGGGCACTATTGCGGGAAATTGAATTGCGGAAGGCTGAGAGGCAAAAACTTTACGATGAAGCCCAAGCAGCCATCGCTCAACGGGAAACTGAATTAGACAAACGGCGAGAAATTATCGAACAACGCGATCGCAAAATTGCCCAACTTGATAGTATGATTCAAGAGCGTAACCTAGAAATTACTCAACGTGAGCAAGCGATCGCTCAAAAGGAATCTAGCCTGAAACAATTAGAGAAACAAAGAAGTTTATTACAACAGGAAGTAGCTAGGTTAGAGAAATATTACCAATCATACCGTGATTTACGTTTGGGTAAACTGGCTCTGATTCGCGGCCAAGTCCTCGCCGGGGCTATAGTTAGTGCTAAAGGAAGGTTTGCTGCTCGCCAGAGGGTGATTCAACTGCTGCAACAAGCTAATCGCAATGCCAATATTCGAGTAGCTGAACCGGGTGAAGCTCCAGGGAATAAACAGATACTACAAATTACCAAAGGTCAGATTGAGCAATTAAGCCAAAAAATCCAAGATGGGCGACTATATGTGATGAGAATTTTCTCGGCTGGTAATTATGTCAGGGGAGAAAACCAAATTGAATTTTTTGGCGATGCAGCATTAAACGAATTGGTGTTCTCACAAGGGGAAGTATTGGCTACAACCACCGCCGATCCTCAAAAGATGACATCCTATCAACTGCGACAACGGTTGGAACTACTGATTTCCGCTTCCCAATTTCGCGCTCGCAATGCCGGTATTTTAGAAAATATTGAACTAGAAAGTACCTTCTTGCAATTTGTGGCTCAAATAGGGAGGTTAGAGCAAGCTATAGAGATTAGAGCAGTTGCAGCTGAGAATACCTATACAGCAGGGCCTTTAAAAGTCAAGTTAATTGCTCTACAAAATGGACAAGTGATTTTTAGTACTTAAAAAATTAGAATAGTTAACAAGTAATAGGTGGATAGGTAATGGATAATGGGGAACGAACAACAAATGACAAATGACCATCCTGAATTTTCCCCAACACAGCCAACTATTTTAGGCTTCGATCCAGGGCGGGATAAATGTGGTGTCGCTGTCATGGGATTGGATCGACAACTTTATTACCATCAAGTTATACCTGCTGAAAGTGCGATCGCTACCATAGATGATCTGAGAAAAAAGTTTCCCATTTCTTTAATGGTAATGGGGGATCAAACTACCTCTAAAACCTGGCAAAAGCAGTTAAAAGAACAACTGCTGCAACCCTTAAATATCATCATGGTGGATGAGCGTTATACTACCTTAGAGGCGCGCGATCGTTACTGGCAAATGTACCCGCCTCAAGGATTGTTTAAATTATTGCCAAAGGGTATGCGGAATCCACCTAGACCTATAGATGATATTGTGGCGATTCTATTAATTGAAAGATATTTAAACCGTCTCACGGAATAGTAAGGTGAGCAAAATTTAGAATTTATAAGCACTACGTGCTAGGGAACAGGGAACTCTTAACAGGGAATAGTAAGCTATCAAAGGGTTTCCGGATTTAGAAATGTCCTAACCGCGGAGGCGTAGTGCTATAGAATTTAGAATTTAGAATTTAGAAAAAATAATAGATTAATAGATGGGTAGGGAACATCAGAGTGATAATTTGATACACCAAAATCTTGTGGATGCCTTGCCCAACCTGGGTTTAAGAACCCCAGTAAATCATAGATTTACTGGTCTACAATTACTGGGGGTGAGAATCCCCCAGGAACATTGAACCTTCTTCCTTCTTCCTTCTTCAATGGTTAAAGTTTGGAATTCTCCCGTCTATATTTTCTCAATTTTTTCAATAGGTTTTCTTGAGATGATTTAGCTGTTGGTGTTTTCACATTGGATATGGGTTGTTTAGTGACGTTTTTTAACACCGTATCGGGAATTTGCAACTTAATCTCTGGTTGATTAGCAACAGTCTTTTTGCCTGGGGTATTTGAACTATTAACAGAGGTTTTTACTGACTCTAAAGTAGTAGCAAATTGCACCTTCTGTTCTATTTGTTTGGTGGAAGATACTAAGCTACTTAGACCATTGACTAACTGTTGTAAATTCTGGCGAAATTTGGGATTGCCCGTTAATTCATCCAAATCAGAAGTGATTTTTTGGGTATTCTCAAAAGTCACCCGTGCGGAGTCTAAAGTTTTTTGCAAAACTATTAAATTATTAGGGTCGTTAAGGGTCTTACTCGCATCCCGTAAATTTGCTGAAGCTTGGGCAGCGTTTGCAGAAAGGTTTTCTAAGTTTTTGATTAATTCTCCTTGAGACAATCGGCTGACTGCGGGAGATAACTGATCCACGCTGACACGCAGTTGATTGCTGGTTGCAGTGATGTTGTTTAAAGTTGTAACTAGGGAAGAACGATTGGATGTTACCAAATTATCCAAGTTTTTTAACAACTGATTGGCTTGGGTAACAGTTAAACTAACATCCTTGGCAGTAGCACCAAATTGATTAGCTGTACTCCCTAATTTATCCACTGCTTCCGAGCTAGATGCACTAATTTTATCTGCGGCCTGTGACACTGATTCAGCAGCGGTGGAAAAGCTACCCAATTGTCGCTGGGAGGTTCTAGTTAGCTTGGTAAGTTCACCACTCAGTTTAGCTATTTGCGATGCTGCAACAGAAGTATTTTTTAAAGCATCATTAACATTGGCATAAAATCTGGGTTCGGTGTACACAGTAGCTAAACGGCTGGTGGTACGGATTAACTCATCCATACTAATACCGATCGCACCCTTGAGGCGAGAACCATTACAAACAACCAAATTGCGATCGCAATTAGGATCTACAGGACCAGCAACTTCCACCCCAGGGGGAAAGGGTTTTTTGGGGGTGATATCAATCACACTTTCGCTAATTAACCCGGATTGGTTTGCTTCCACGGTGGAATCCTTAGGAATAATTAGTTCGGGTTGGAAAATTTCGATTTCCACATCCACATTATTGGGTCCTGGTCGAATGGAATTAATCCTACCCACCTTAACACCCCGATAGCGGACAACTGCTCCCTTTTGCATCCCCCCAGCATTGGCAAATTCCACAATCGCTGTATAAGACTTACCAGATGCGGTAAATCGATTTAACCACAGGACAATCATCCCTAGTACACCTAGTCCTACTAACAGCAATAAACCCACAGAACCTTCCCGCAATGTGCGTCCAGACACAAAGGGGATTTTTCTTTTTGGACTGTTTACCTTTTCTTCTTCTGCCATCTAACCTACCATCTGAATTGGTCCCGATACATTCCCACTCATAAATTGTCGAATCAAAGGATGGTTTGTGCGATCGATTTCACTTGCTTTACCTTGCCATTGCACTTTACCTTGATAGAGAAATACTATTCTATCGGTTGTACGGCGAATGGTACTATCTTGGTGGGTAACAATTGCATAGGTACTACAGGCTCCTTGAGTAGATTGTAAATGACGGATTAAATCTTCGATGACCGTAGAAGCAATGGGGTCTAATCCGGCGGTAGGTTCATCGTATAGCAAAACTTCCGTTCCTTGTTGGGGATTATCTGGGTTAGACATAATCGCTCGGGCAAAGCTTACCCTTTTTCGCATCCCCCCCGAAAGTTCCGCAGGGTAGAGATCTCCCGTTCCTGGCAAACCTACCATATCTAATTTTTCATTTACCAAATCCCGAATACGCGATCGCTTTAACTTAGAATGTTGATACAGTAAGAACCCCACATTCTCTTCCACCGTCAGGGAATCAAACAATGCCGCCTGTTGAAACACCATACCAATACCCAGGGCATCCTTACTATCCTCAATTAACCCTTCTCGCTTCACTCCCTCAATATAAACTTCCCCTGTATCCGGCTCCATTAACCCAGCAATCACCCTTAAAATTGTGGATTTCCCCGTACCACTAGGACCAATAATTCCCAGCGCTTCACCCCGATAAATCTGCAAATCGATATTATCTAATACTTTATTACTACCAAAACTTTTGGAAATGCCTTTTAATTCAATTATTGGTTCAGCCATATAATTTTAGATTTTAGATTTTAGATTGACCCTAGAGATAAACCTCATCCATCTTGAAAACTGGAGTTTTTCCTCTAGGAAATACCAAACAAGAAATTCTCCTGTAGGGGCACGGCACCCACAATATTCTTGCATTGCTCCCCAACCTTAATCATGCCGTGCCCACCTCTAGGAAATACCAAACAAGAAATTCCCCTGTAGGGGCACGGCA
>JAAUYI010100640.1_pt1 | contig 11626 bp, 6 predicted proteins | sample 7278041 | NCBI WGS metagenome assembly JAAUYI01 (sample SAMN14350216, study PRJNA611818) | marine sediment metagenome | isolation source: surface marine sediment (0.6m) | place: French Polynesia: Moorea | collected 2018-08
ATGGGGATCGTCTTCATCTATGCCGTGATGGGCGGGATGAAGGGCATCACCTACACCCAAGTGGCGCAATACTGCGTGCTGATCTTCGCCTACATGGTCCCGGCCTTCTTCCTCAGCTTCATGATCACGGGCACACCAATCCCGCAGATCGGTCTCGGCTCGGAGGTGGCCGATGGCTCGGGCATGAGCGTCTTGCAGAAGCTCGATACGGTCCTCGTCGACCTAGGCTTCACAGCCTACACCGACGGATCGAAGAGCATGATCGACGTGTTCTGCATCACGCTCGCGCTGATGGTCGGAACCGCGGGTCTGCCGCACGTGATCGTGCGCTTCTTCACCGTGCCCAAGGCATCGGATGCGCGCAAATCGGCAGGCTGGGCGCTGGTCTTCATTGCCCTGCTCTACACCACCGCTCCGGCAGTGGGTGCATTCGGAATGCTCAACTTCGTCGATAAGGTGGACGAAACCGCCTACAGCGAAGTCGACGAGTTCTTCCCGATGTGGGAAGGCAACGGCCTGCTCGCGTTCCAGGACAAGAACGGCGACGGGGTGATGCAATATCGCCCGGGCGCGGCGTTCGACGGCAAGCCGGAATACACCGGCGAAACCGGTCCGTCGGGTGAGCGACTGCTGTCGAACACGCCGAATGCGGAAAGCGCCAACGAGGTCTATGTCGACCGCGACATCATGGTGCTGGCCAATCCGGAAATCGCCAATCTGCCGGGATGGGTCGTTGCCCTGATGGCAGCCGGCGGTCTCGCGGCGGCGCTGTCGACGGCGGCAGGCCTGCTGCTGGTGATCTCGAGCTCGGTCAGCCATGACCTCTTGAAGAGCACCTTCGCGCCCAACATCTCGGCCAAGACCGAGCTTCTGGCGGCGCGGATTGCGGCGACGGCGGCGATCCTGGTTGCCGGCTATCTCGGCATCTATCCTCCGGGATGGGTGGCGCAGGTGGTCGCGTTCGCCTTCGGACTGGCAGCAGCCAGCCTGTTCCCGGCGATCTTCATGGGCATCTTCTTCAAGTCGATGAACAAGGAAGGCGCTATTGCGGGCATGGTCTCCGGTCTGGTCTTCACTTTCGGGTACATCCTCTACTTCAAGCTGATGAACCCGGCGGCGAACACCGCGGACAACTGGCTGTTCGGGATTTCGCCCGAAGGGATCGGCGTCATCGGCATGCTGATCAACTTCGGTGTCGCGATCGCGGTCGCCAGCATGACCGGCAAGACCCCGGTTGAGATCCGCAAGCTGGTCGACTCGATCCGCGTGCCACGCGGTGCGGGGGAAGCCCACGCTCACTAGGCGCGATACAAACCGGCCCGTCCGGGTCGCAGGCGAGAGGGCGGTGCAGCGATGCGCCGCCCTTTTGTCGTGTGCGGGCAAGAGCTTGCACATTCCCGAATTTGGCGTAGCCTCGCGCTAGGGAGAGGAATGGGATCATGTTGTTCGGCGCGGCCATTGGCGCCGCGACCCTCTATCTGGCCGGACTGTTCTGGCTTGCCGCGTGGCGCGATCGCTCCGCCTCGCCGTTCCTGTCGCGCCATTCGGGGACGGTCTACGGCCTGAGCCTCGCGGTGTATTGCACCAGCTGGACTTTCTTCGGCGGGGTCGGGACGGCGGCGACGGCGGGGCTCGATTACTTGCCGATCTATCTCGGCCCGATCCTGGTCTTCACGCTCGGTTTCGGCCTCGTGCGCCGGATCCTCGCGCAGGCCAAGGCGCAGCATTCGACCTCGATCGCCGACTTCCTCTCGGCGCGCTATGGCAAGAGCGCCAGCGTCGCCGCGCTTGTGACGATCATCGCGACCATCGGCGCGCTGCCCTACATGGCGCTGCAATTGCGCTCCCTCAGCTCCTCGCTACGCACGCTCGATCCCGAGATCGCCACGCAAGTCGCCGCCGACGAGCTGGTGCTGATGGTGACCGGATTAATGGCGCTGTTCGCGATCCTGTTCGGTTCTCGCCGGGCAGACAGCGCGGGCGACAATGCCGGGCTGGTGCTGACCATTGCCGTCGAAGCGGTTGTGAAACTGCTCGCTTTGCTCGCTGTGGCGGCCCTGGCCCTGGTGCTGCTGTTCCAGACCGATGCTCCCGCCGCTCCGCAAGTTTTCGAACTCACCCAGCTCGACGCCCGTTTCGCGGTGCTCACACTCATCGCCGCCTGCGCCGCTTTGTGCCTGCCGCGCCAGTTCCATATGACTTTCGTCGAGGCGACCGGGGACCGTCCAAACGCCGCAATGCAATGGGTCTTCCCGGCCTATCTGGTGCTGGTCTCGGCCGTCATCGTGCCAATCGTGATGGCAGGACTCGTCGCGCTGCCGAGCGGGACCAACGCAGACACGATCGTGATGGCGCTGCCACTCGCCACTGGCAACGAAGCGATGGCGTTGCTGGTGTTCATCGGTGGATTCTCAGCTTCAGCGGGGATGATTGTCATCGCCAGTGTGGCGCTCTCCACCATGATCACCAACGATTTGATCGCCCCGCTGGTGTTTCGGCGAGCGCTTAGAGGCGGCGGTGACCGGAGTCAGCTTGCCGGGCACCTCCTGACGATCCGGCGTGGCGTGATCGCGGCGCTGCTGTTCTTCGCCTACCTTTTTTATCTCGGCTTCGGCTCGGTAACAAATCTCGCAGGGCTGGGCACACTCGCCTTCGCCGCAGCCGCGCAGTTCGCACCGGGTCTGGTGCTTGGCATGGTCAGCCGCGGCGGCAACAAAGCGGGCATGCTGGCCGGACTGTCGGTCGGTTTCGCGCTGTGGCTGGTGCTGTTGATTCTTCCCGCCGCGACCAATGCTTCGCCGATCGTTTCGATCCACCCCGATGCGCTGGTCTCGGGTGTGCTGCTCAGTCTCGGGGCCAATTGCCTCGCCTATTGGATCGGATCGTCGGTCAAGCAACCTTCGTTGCTCGATGCTTCGCAGGCGGCGGCGTTTGTGGGGACCCCTGCCCCCGGACAGCGCCCGCGCTTCGTTACCAACAAGCGCGTCGCCGATATCCGCCTGCTGCTGACCCAGTTCGTGGGCCGTGAAAGAGCGGATGCCGCGATCGCGGCCATGCCGCAAACCTACCGCGACGGCGACCCGGCAGACGAGGCAGTGATGGCGATGGCGGAGCGCACGATCTCGGGGGTGATCGGATCCTCCTCGGCGCGAATGATGATCGGTTCATGGTCGGGCGGCGATCCGGTGCCGCTCGCCGAAGTGATGGCGATGTTCGACGAAGCCAGCAAGCGCCTATCGTTCAGCGGCGAGCTGCTCCAGATCGCGATCGAAAACATCGACCAGGGCGTCGCGCTGGTGGATTCCGAGATGCACCTCGTGGCATGGAACAGCCGCTACCAGGAACTGTTCGATCTGCCCGACGAACTGGTCAGCGTCGGCACACCGATCGCCGACCTGATCCGCTTCAACCTTGAGCGCAGCAACACGCCCGAAGGAGAGATCGAGGATCAGGTTGCACGGCGTCTCGACCATATGCGCGCCGGACGCGAACACCGGATGGAGCGCGAGCAGTATGACGGCAAGTTCCTGCGGATCGTCGGCTCACCTGCACCCGGTGGCGGCTATGTCACCTCTTACACCGACATCACCGAAGATCGCCGCGCCGAGCAGGCACTCGAAGAAAAGGTCGCCGAGCGTACCGAACAGTTGAGCGAAGCGAACGATGCTCTGGCCGAAGCGACCCGTTCCAAGACGCGCTTTCTTGCGGCAGCCAGCCACGACCTGATCCAGCCGCTCAACGCGGCGCGACTGTTCGCCTCCGCGCTGGGAGAAGAAGTCGAAGGCAAGCCGCAGCTGGAACGGTTGGTGAAAGATCTCGATGGCTCGATCACGTCGGCAGACCGGCTGATCCGCGCGCTGCTCGATATCTCGAAACTCGACAGCGGCGGGATCGAGCCCAGGCACGAGCCCGTGGCGCTTGACCAGGTGTTCGACGAAGTGGCGCGCGAATTCGCAGTGCAGGCCGAGGCGAAGGGGATCGAACTGCGTCGCGTGCACACCAGTGCCTGGGCCGAGACTGACCGCGCGCTGCTGACCAGCGTGCTCAGGAACCTCGTCAGCAACGCGATCCGCTACACGCAGAGCGGCGGCGTGCTCCTGGGCGTGCGTCGCGCTGGAGATCGTGTGCTGCTTTGCGTGCATGACAGCGGGCGCGGCATCGCCAAGGAGGATGTCGAACGCATCTTCGACGAATTCCAGCGCGGGTCCTCAACCGATCGCGAAGGACTGGGGCTGGGGCTTGCGATCGTTCGCCGGATCACCCGGTTGCTCGATCTGCATGTTGAAACCACGTCCGAACCTGGTCGTGGCAGCCGCTTCGCAATTCATATGCCGGTGCTGCACTGGAAATCGACCGAACCCGCAAAGCGCGTCAAGCGACCTGCCCGGCAGATGGAGAGCGCGCGGGTCCTTGCCGTGGACAACGATGCCGCCGCGCTGGCCGCGACTACTGCCCTACTCGGGAAATGGGGCCTCGACGTGGTCTGCGCCGGATCGCTCGCCGAAGCACGCGAGCAGGCACCTGCGCCGCCCGATATCGTGATCATGGACTTCCGGCTCAATGACGATGAGCGCGGCGACCAGGTCTATGCGGTGTTGTGTTCAGGCTGGGGCGTGTGCCCACCGGCGATCCTGCTTACTGCCGAAGCGTCGGAAGAGACCGAGGAAGCGGCTAAGGCGATGGACGCCAATCGCCTGCTCAAGCCGTCCTCTCCGGCTGCCTTGCGCGCTCTGATTACCGATTGCCTCTCGCGCAGGGTCGCTGCAGATCAGGACTCGGCCGAATCCGCCACGGGCTGATCGACGTCGAGCTTCGCCGCGAGCAACACGGCCTGCGTGCGGTTGTTCACTCCGAGCTTGCGGAAGATCGCCGTGATATGCGCCTTCACCGTCGCTTCGCTGATGTCGAGTTCGTAGGCGATCTGCTTGTTGAGCAGCCCCTGCCGGATCTGCCCGAGGATGCGCCGTTGCGCCGGTGTCAGGCTCGCCATGCGAGCGAGGTCATCGTCCTCGGCGACATCGGTGTCGGGAAACCAGCCATCCCCTTCGCGCACCGCGGACAGCGCATCGCGCATTTCGTCGAGACCGGCCGATTTCGGGATAAACGCCGCCGCGCCAAGCTGGCTGGCTGCAGCATAGACCCGCGGCTCCTCGCTCGCCGATACAATCGCGATCGGCAATGCGGGATAATCCTGCCGCAAGTCCATCAGCACCGAGAGGCCGTTCGAATCCTCCATGTGAAGATCTAGCAGCAGCGCTTCGGCGGGACCGTTTTCAAGCTCGGCCTTCGCCGCACCCGCCGAACTCGCCTCGACCACCTCCGCCCCGTCCCACACTTTCGCCACGGCGTGGCTCAGCGCGGTGCGGAACAGCGGATGGTCGTCGGCGATGATGACCCTTTGAAACATCTTCAACGGGGCTTTCTCATCGGTTTTGGCGTCCTTCGATCAAACGATCCACCAGCGAAGGATCGGCCAGCGTCGATGTGTCCCCGAGCGAACCGTAATCGTTCTCCGCAACCTTGCGCAGGATACGGCGCATGATCTTGCCCGAACGCGTCTTGGGCAGTCCATCGGTGAACTGGATGTGGTCGGGCGATGCGATCGGGCCGATCTCCTTCCTCACATGCGTGCGGAGCTCCTTGTAGAGTTCGTCCGAACCCTCCTCGCCCGCATTCAGGGTGACGTAGCAATAGATGCCCTGCCCCTTGATGTCGTGCGGGTAGCCGACCACCGCCGCCTCGGCGACGAGATCGTGCAGCACCAGCGCGCTTTCGACTTCGGCGGTGCCCATCCGGTGGCCCGAGACGTTGATGACGTCGTCGACACGGCCGGTGATCCAGTAATACCCGTCCTCGTCGCGCTTGCAGCCGTCGCCGGTGAAGTACTTGCCGGTGTAGGTCGAGAAGTAAGTCTGCACGAACCGTTCGTGGTCGCCATAGACGCTACGCGCCTGGCCCGGCCAGCTGTGCGTGATGCACAGGTTTCCTTCGACGGGACCGTCGAGCACCGCGCCATCGTTGTCGACCAACTGTGGCTGGATGCCGAAGAACGGCAGGCCTGCGCTGCCCGGCTTCATGTCGTGCGCGGCAGGCAGCGTAGTAATCATTACCCCGCCCGTTTCGGTTTGCCACCACGTATCGACGATCGGGCAGCGGCCTTCGCCGACGACATCGAAATACCAGCGCCATGCCTCGGGATTGATCGGCTCACCGACCGAACCGAGCAGGCGCAGCGACTTACGGCTGCGGCTTGTGACGAAATCGTCGCCCTCGCGCATCAGCGCGCGGATAGCGGTCGGCGCAGTGTACAGGATGTTGACCTGGTGCTTGTCGACCACGTCCCAGAACCGCCCGTGATCTGGGTAGTTGGGAACCCCTTCGAACACGACGCTGGTCGCACCGTTCATCAAAGGGCCGTAGACGATATAGCTGTGGCCGGTGACCCAGCCGATATCGGCGGTGCACCAGTAAACCTCGCCCGGCTGGTAATCGAACACGTAGTTGAACGTGGTGGCGGTCCATACGCCGTATCCGCCGGTCGTGTGCAGCACCCCCTTGGGCTTTCCGGTCGAGCCTGAGGTGTAGAGGATGAACAGTGGATCTTCGGCTGCCATGACTTCGCACGGGCAATCGTCGTCCGACGCGAGATCGTGGAACCATTTGTCCCGGCCTTCGGTCATGGAGACGTCCGCGCCGGTGTGCTTGACCACCAGCACGCCGTCGACCTCCGCCCCTTCGATCTGCAGCGCGGCATCGACATTGGCCTTGAGCGGCACAACCTTGGTACCGCGCAGGCCAGTATCGGCGGTGATGACGAAGCGGCTGCCGCAATCCTCGATCCGTCCGGCCAGCGCTTCGGGTGAGAAGCCGCCGAACACCACCGAATGGATCGCGCCGAGCCGAGCGCAGGCGAGCATCGCGGTAACACCTTCGACCACCATTGGCATGTAAAGCGTGACGCGATCGCCTTTCTTGACGCCGAGCGCCTTGAGCGCGTTGGCCATCCGGACCACTTCGCCGTGCAGCTCGCGATAGGTCAGTGTGCGGCCCGGAGTCGCGGGATCATCGGGCTCGAAGATGATCGCGGTATCGTCCCCGCGCGTTTCAAGATGGCGGTCTACCGCGTTGTGGCAGAGGTTCAGCGCGCCATCGGCGAACCACTTGATGTCGACCGGATCGTATGACCATTCGCCACCCTTGGTCGGTGCGGTGAACCAGTCGAGCCGCTGTGCTTGTTCGAGCCAGAAACCGTCCGGGTCGTTTACAGAGCGTGCGTACAGTTCTTCGTACTGCTCCGCGACGCAGTGGGTCGCGCGGTCGGCTTGCGGGCGTTCAACAGCTTGGATCATGGCGAGTCTCCCTTTCGTCAATCTCACCATAACCCGTGCTCCCTCTCGATGTGTCTCAGACAATGGTCTTACGACTATCCGCTAGCTGGGCGGGCATGCAAGCGCGCGGCACTCTTGAAGGCCAATAAATCGATGGGAGGGAAGTCGATGGCTCACGAGAAAGTGCGGAACGGGTTGCGTATCGGATTGCTTGCGGCGACATGCCTCACCGCTACTCCGGTATTGGCGCAAGACTCCAGCGTTGAGGACCGGCTCGACCGGCTCGAAGCCCTGGTCGAAGGGTTGATCGAAAGACTCGACGCGCAGCAAGGCACCAGCGAAGCCCAGCAGAACCAGATGCAGGCGCAGCAGGATGAAATGCGGGCGCAGGCCGCGGCGGTTCTGGCGGCGACGCAGGAACTGGAAGCGCGGCAGGCCGAACTCGCCGAACAAATCGCCGTACCGCGCGAGCAGGAAGACAAGGGTTTCCGGGTGGGCAAGACGACGGTCGCCTATGCCGGATACGTCAAGCTTGACGCGATCAGCCAGCGCACCAGCGGCGGACAGCTGCCCAACAACTCAATCCTGCGCGATTTCCTCATCCCCGTGGCGATCCCGGTCGGCGGCGATGCATCGGGTTTCGACACCGATTTCAGCGCGCGGCAGACCCGCTTCATCCTTAAGACCGCAACCGATGTCGGCGCCGAGCACAAGCTCAATTCGCATATTGAGCTCGACTTCAACGTCACCGGCGGCGGCGACGAACGGATTTCGAACAGCTTTACCCCGCGCCTACGACAGGCCTTCATTACCTACGATAACTGGCTGTTCGGCCAGGCATGGTCGACTTTCCAGAATGTCGGCGCATTGCCCGACAGCCTCGATTTCATCGGGGTGACGCCGGGCACGGTGTTCGATCGCCAGCCGCAGATCCGCTGGACCAAGGGCGGCTTGCAGATCGCGGTCGAACAGCCGGAAACCGCTGTCACCACCAACACCGGCGCGCGGCTGCTCGCGGGTGACGACCAGCTTCCGGACGTCGTCGGACGCTACAATTGGAAAGGCGATTGGGGTTCGGTCTCGGCAGCGGGTATCCTGCGCCAGCTGCATGTCTCGAAAGACGACTTGAATGGAGTGGACGATTCCGCCCTCGCCTACGGCCTCAGCGTCTCAGGCAAGATCAATGTCGGCCCGCGCGACGATTTCCGCTTCATGGCGACCGCCGGTGACGGTCTAGGCCGTTACATCGGGCTAAACATCGTCAACGATGCGGCGATCGACGCCAATGGACACCTCGATCCGATCTTCACCTATTCGGGCTTTGCCGCCTACCGGCACTACTGGTCCGACCGAGTCCGTTCGACCATCGCGGGTTCGTATTTCAAGGCCGACAATCCGGTGCTGCTGACCACCGACCTGGTGACCGATGAGAGCTGGAACGCGCTCGCCAATATCATCTGGAATCCAGTCGATCCGCTCGATATCGGCATCGAGCTGATGTACGCCGAACGAACCCTAGAAGACGGGCGTAGCGGCAATCTGCAGCGCGTCCAGGTCTCGACCCGGTACAATTTCTGATAGCTTGAAGGGCTCTCCGCTCCGGGTCCCACTCCTAACAACCCGGACACAATTCGGCCCCGCCAGCACATTGCTGACGGGGCCGATTTCGTGCTCCAGATCGGGTCAGAAGCTGTAGGACACGCCCGCGCTCAGCACCCAGGGATCGAGATTGTGCTCATTCTCGATCACAAGTGTGTTTCCGACAAACCACCGTGCGGTGGTGCCGATGAAGTAGCGTTTCGCATCGAGTGAGACGCCAAAGCCATCGTCGCCGACGGGAACGTCAACGCCAGCCTGAAGGACAAAGCCAAACTCGTCCGAGAGAGTGGTGTTGGTAACGCCAAGCGGGGCCGTTCCGGCTGCATCGGAATCGACGTCGAGCCAGATGAAATAGGCAACCCCGGCGCCGAAATAGGGCTTGATGCCGCCAGCGTCGAAATGCGCTTTCGCCGTGACGGTTGCGGGAAGCAGCAGCCCGTCGGAGACAAGCTCAGTCCCGCTGGGAAGCCCCGAAACTGCATCGACGTCATGCTGTGTGGTGCCCGCAATTGTCTCAATCGAGAAGTTCTCGCTAAAGAAGTACTCGACAGCGATGGTGGGCACGACGTTGTCATTGGCTTCGGTGTCGGTTCCCGCCGGCAATCCGACCAGATCGACGTTGACCTGATCGATTTCGCCATCGGGCAGGACTGCAGTACCAAGCACTTTGAGCTGGACTTCGCCCGTACGATCCTGAGCCATGGCAGGCGAGCCGATCATCGTGACTGCCGCCATTCCGGCCATAAGGAGCGTCTTTGTCATGATTAGTGATCCTTGAATTGCGAAACGAAGGAAACTTGCTGCCGCAACTTACGCCAGCGGTGATCAGGTTTGTCGTCGGCCACGTGGCCTGCCACCTGGCCTAAGCCGGTCAGCAGAGAATGGCTTTGAACAAACATTTGATCGCATCCCTATGAGGGGCAGTGGCCACCCATCGCGGCCCAGGATGTTGCGTCCTCACGGCCGCCCTATTGGTTGAGGTCGATTCTCACTTCATTGATCCGGATCAAAGACGGTCGCGCAATGCAGGCGCATATGGCGACACCATTATGGCAACACTCAGCCAATCTCCGGAGCTTGCGAGCATGGCCTCGTTCAGGGCGGCCGTGCCGTTCGGCAACGGCCCGGAAGATACGGCGGACAGGCTGTGCGCAGTCGGCCGCTACCGCGCGCTTGAACGGGGCTGCGAATTGCCAGGCAATCCCAGCGAAGACCGTTTGGTCTTCATCTCGAGCGGCTGTGCCAAACTGGTAGCAAGGTCGGCCGCGAGTTCGTGCCCGGACGCGACCAACAACCATGTGCTTGCGTTCCACTTCGCGGGCGACATCGTGTCGGTCCTGCGCCAGTCCGATGCAGACTTTCGTCTGATAGCGCTGAGCGATCTCGAACTGGTAATCTTTCCCTCGAACCAGTTTCTCGATGTCGCACAGGATGATCCCGTGGTGCTTCGCTCGGTCCTGACCCGCTCGCTCCAGGCGCTGCATCGCAGCCGCACCAAGATGATGCAGCTGGGACACAAGTCCGCGCGCCAAAGGATTGCCGATTTCCTGGTGTCGATGGCGCAGCGCATATGCGGCTGCACCTGCGGCCGATGCGAATTTGCGCTGCCGATGAGCCGCCGCGACATTGGCGATAGCCTCGGCCTCAAGATCGAGACGGTAAGCCGCCAGTTCACCGAATTGCGCGAGGCAGGCCTCGTCGAAACCGAAGGGCGCAGCATCGTGCGCCTCACCGACATAAGCAAACTTGCCGAGGAAGCGGGCACTGCGCTTCCTCCGGAAAAACCACCGCAAAATTGATCTGGATCAAATACCGAAAAATCGGTCCGCGTTAGGCCCCAAGACAGGCAGCGCGCGGGACGGAAGGGATAATCGATATGGAAGGTGTACTCGGACGGTTTGGCATCTGGGCGCTGGTCCTGCTTGCCTGCATAGCGGCGATTGCCGGTGCTCAGGACACCGGCTTTGCGATTCACATGGGGATCGTCGCGCTCGTGGCCGTGATCGTGATGCTGATGACGGTCGGCACATTCGATCCGATGGCCAAGGCGCAGAGCATCTTCAAAATGCCGACGGACCCGTCGAAATACGACGACGATGTCGTGCGCTGGGGCGTCATTGCGACGATGTTCTGGGGGATCGCGGGTCTGCTCGCGGGCGTGTTCATCGCGCTGCAGATGGCCTTCCCGGTGCTCAATATCGAACCGTACCTGAATTTCGGTCGAGTCCGCCCGCTGCACACTTCGGCAGTGATCTTCGCCTTTGGCGGTAATGCGTTGCTCGCGACCAGCTTCTACGTCGTGCAGCGCACCTGCCGCACCACGCTCGCTTTCCCGTCACTCGCGCGGTTCGTGTTCTGGGGCTACCAACTGTTCATCGTGCTGGCCGCGACCGGCTACCTGCTCGGCATCACTCAATCCAAGGAATATGCCGAGCCCGAATGGTATGTCGACCTGTGGCTGACGATCGTCTGGGTCGCCTATCTCGCTGTGTTCGTCGGCACGCTGCTGCGTCGGCATGAGCCGCATATCTACGTCGCCAACTGGTTCTACCTCGCATTCATCGTCACCGTGGCGATGCTGCACGTGGTGAACAACATCTCGATCCCGGTGTCGGTCTGGGGCTCGAAGAGCTACCCGATCTTCGCCGGCGTGCAGGCGGTGCTGACCCAGTGGTGGTACGCGAGATCGGAAGAGCGTC
>JAAUYI010210616.1_pt1 | contig 11626 bp, 10 predicted proteins | sample 7278041 | NCBI WGS metagenome assembly JAAUYI01 (sample SAMN14350216, study PRJNA611818) | marine sediment metagenome | isolation source: surface marine sediment (0.6m) | place: French Polynesia: Moorea | collected 2018-08
GTGCTTGCTCGCATTTTCACTTTCAAATTTAAATTTCTAATAATTGAGAATAGCTATTAAATTATTTCAGAGAGATTTCATTTCGCATTTAGGAAGTAAATAGTATATAAATAGTTTGCTAGTTCAACATAAAAATCGTAGCTGGATTTTCTCAATGTTTCCCAATCTTCATAACCCAAAACCATCGCCCCAAAACCATTATTATGGATACTTCCGGTCAAAGAAGAAAAAAGCCCAAAAAGAGTGAACCAAAATTTTATACCTCAACACCTTTTCTTATCCTTCTTGCCATTGGTCTGGTAGCCATTTTATTTTTTATTTGGTATCAAAACACCCTAAACACACAGTCCACAAGATTTGACCAGACACAGGACAACCTAACTGGTGAAATAGCGGTTCCTGAGCAAACCACTCCAAAAACATTCTCAAACCTAGAAGATTTAGAACAAATCCCGGATACAGGTGGTGGAAAAACAGTATCTGGACAAACCGGAACTCCATCGGCGAAATCCATTGATGATAACCAATCATCAATGCGCTTAGCACAGCCTACGGATCAACAGAGTTTAGATGAATTTCTCAGTACAGACCCGGAAAAGGAGTCTCAACAAAACGAGAACACCGTGTTAGCTGAACAACAAAAACAGGAAGGAAATCTAGAAAGCCATGAAGTTGTACCACTTTCAGATACATGTACCGCATCAGTTGTTGTGGTCAATGATTTCTATCGATACCTTGACGAACAAGAATATCTCCAGGAATTTGCAATCAAGCCGAATAGTCAGACCTATTTCACCAATTTAATCCAGAAATTAATGGACAATCCTCCGATTGTTAGCGGTGAGACAAGCGATTTATTTACGATCTTGCAAAACACTGCCCACTTTTTTCGTATAATTGGCAATGACAACATCAAAATTCTTAAAACAATTCTCATCAATGAGAACGATCGTTTTGAGGATGTACTGGCCAATTTCTACAACACTGTAGATGAACCACGATGTGCTAAGGATAGCTTTAATCTACGTCTACCTGACAATGCTTTATATGAGTATGCCGGCTTTTTTCTGAACACCATGGGAGGACGTCTCTATCTTTTCAGAAGAGATTCAGTGTCCCGTATGGTCATCAGTTACTATTCCATTCTGCTCATCGACAAAGCCAATAAAGCTGCAGCTAATACGCACGGGATTGAAATCGCAACTTCCATCGATTTACTTATTGATGAGATGGAATCAACTTCTAATAGACTGAAACTCAGAGATAATTATCTAGTTTCGCTATATGATCTTCAGGAGGAATATCAATAAGGATTACCGCAGGTTCTTTAAAAACGTATCCCACATTGATTTTGATTTTTCCCTGAAGTATAATGAGCAAACTGTGTCTGGGGGGGCATGGAAAACACATACGACAGGTTCATAGAAGGTCATGATAGAAAGCAGTACCGACTCAACACAACACAGCCAACTCATTCAAACCAAACCATTTTTCAATTCAGGTTCAGAAAGTGATGCAAACGCTTTAAAGTCCACCTTTCCTGGCAATTCGCCAAATGATGAGGTGACTATTTCTCCAGAGGCAAGATCCATCAATACTCGCCGAACAAATGAAACAACGACTGGTCGTGATTCATCAACAACAGTAGGTGGCGCAGAGGGTAGAACTGAACTTACCGCTGAAGAACAACGTGAGATTAACAAGCTACAACGAAGGGATGCAGAAGTACGAGCACACGAACAAGCGCATCTGTCCGCAGCAGGCCAACATGCTGCTGGCGGCATGAGCTTTACCTATGAGGTTGGTCCTAATGGAAAACGTTACGCAACAGGCGGCGAAGTACCTATAAACCTTAGTCGCGAAAAGACTCCGGAAGAGACTATCGCCAAAATGCAGCAGGTTGCCAAAGCTGCTCTTGCTCCAGCTAACCCGTCAGCAGCTGATAGAAATATTGCCGCACGTGCTAATTCAATTGCTGCAGAAGCCAGAAGAGAAATAAACGATACAGCTTTCCTGGAAGAAAATCCCAAAACGTTTGAAAAAACGAATTCTCAAGACAGTCAATCTGAGGCAAATAGTGAACTTCATCCGACGGGATCCAGGTCTGTTGAAAGATCCACCCCTTCATCCTTCATGCCTTCCCGCCAATTGGTCCTCAGGGCTTATGCTCAAAACTCTTAAAGACAAGACCAGTACTTCACCATCATAATCGACGTTGAATGCCCGAAGGCACTATGAATAGTCAGACACTCAATAAAAAGCTCTTTTCTTTTTTAGAGGAATCCACCAGCCCTTTTCACGCGGCTAATGCCTTAAAAAATATTCTTATTCAGGCCGGTTTTACCCCATTGAATGAACATCAGAAATGGAGTGTTCAACCTGGAAAACCCAGATTTATAATCCGGGAAGATGGTGCTGTGGTTGCCTTTAATATAGGTAAAAAAGATAATTCACAATTCAGGATAGCTGCTTCTCATACGGACAGCCCAGGTCTGAAACTCAAACCAAAACCTGATCTGTTTCAAAAGTCTTATCATCAACTAGGGGTGGAAGTCTACGGAGGCGCCCTGCTCAACCCATGGTTTGACCGAGAACTTTCTATTTCCGGCAGGATAAGCTTCTCAACGCCATCTTGCCAACTCGATAGCAAACTTGTCGATTTCAGACGACCCGTAGCTATAATTCCAAGCATAGCAATTCATCTTGATAGAGAGGCAAACCGTGAAAAGAAGATAAATCCACAGAAAGACATCCTTCCCATTTTCGGTCTTACTTCCAAGCGAAAACAATCCTTTGCAGATCATCTTCAAACCCTGCTAGCCGAACAAATTGATCTGAAAAATGGAACCGAGATCTTAAGCTTCGATCTCTTCTTTTATGAAATGAAAAAACCGGGATACGTGGGAATCAACAAGGATTTTATCGTTAGCAGCAGGCTCGACAACCTCCTAAGCTGCTACATCATTGCCAGTGTTGTTTCTCAAGCAGATAAAGACAATAGTTTCATGTTGATCTGCAACAATCATGAGGAAATAGGTTCCCTTTCTGCATCTGGTGCTCAGGGAAACTTGTTGGAAACAGTGTTTAAAAGAATATACCCTGACCCGGAAGAACGTTATAGTATACTCGCAAACTCATTTCTTATATCAGTTGACAATGCCCATGCCCTTCACCCTAATTTTCCTGAAAAATATGACAGTTCTCATGATATAGAGCTGAACACCGGTCCTGTATTGAAGATAAATGCCAACCACAAATATGCCTCAACATCCATTTCAAATGGACTTTTCAAGATTCTCTGCCAGGAAAAAAGGATTCCAGTTCAGGAATTTGTCATGCGCAACGACATGGCCTGCGGCAGCACGATCGGTCCGGCAACGGCTGCGAAATTAGGGATAAAAGCCGTAGACGTAGGCATTGCCAGCCTTGCCATGCATTCTATTCGAGAAATGACCGGTGCGAAAGATCCGTTAATGCTGCACACTGTTTTAAACCATTTCTTTCAACGTGATCAACTGCCTCAAGTATATGCTAGTATTTAAACGCTTTATCAGTATAGCAATATTGGCCGCCCTTCTTAGCGCTACTTTTCCAATACAGGCCAACGCCAGACTTTCCAGCTATGTAGAAAAATACAAAGATGTCACGATCAGCCGCAGTCAACTGCTAAAGCTCTCCCAGTATGATCATCTTATTCGATATTTCAGTAATTTCGCTTTTTTCAAACCGCGATACAAAGTCAGTCCTGAATTCATCCGGGCACTTATCCTTGCGGAGTCAAACTGTAATCCTTATGCTGTTTCGACAAAGAATGCCCTGGGACTTGGACAGATAATTCCAACGACAGGAAGACAGGCTGCGAAAGAACTCTATGCTATGCAGATTAACTTTCGCTACATCGATATGAATAAGTTGAAGGACCTAAAAAGCGAAGACCTTTTTGATCCAGCAATTAACATAATGCTCACCTGCTATCTTATTTCAAAATACAACCATAAATTCAACGGCAAGTTAGACCTAGTCGTATCTGCTTGGAATGCCGGAGAAAACGTTGACTCACTCAAATTTGGACAGCCTGCACCCTATGGAGAAACGCATAATCTGATTGGAAAAGTAAACGGGTATTTCGTCCATCTTCTCAAGTTGCGTAGAAAATCATAATTCCGTTTGAGGGTGTTAAATGATCATTTTCAATTGCACCCTTCCTCACCCCTGAAAATCTTTTTTAAAGATAATCTTCTGATTGATATCTTGACAGAACTATTTGCAATCGGCATAGTTGAACAACTCAATTTTACAGTAGGCTTCTGTTGAGATATACCCAAAATCCATACAACGCAAACTGAAGCTATCGGCTTTGAAAAGAGTGGTCGAATTAATGCAAGTTCTTTAATTTGCCTTTCTTCCACCTGTCGTACTTTTTTACCTTAAATATCCAATTATAGGTTTATATAATAATTTAATAAAACTGGTGCTACATGAGCTCTGAAGACAACAAAATTATTTATTCAATGATCAAGGTGAGTAAATATTATGATAACAAACCCGTTATCAAAGATATTTCGCTCTCATACTTTTACGGTGCTAAAATCGGGGTTTTAGGTCTAAACGGCTCAGGTAAAAGCACCCTCCTTCGCATCCTCGCTGGTATAGATACTGAGTTTAACGGGAAAACCGTTCTTTCTCCTGGACTAACGGTTGGTTACCTCGAACAGGAACCAGAGTTGGACCCTGAAAAGACAGTCAAAGACATTGTCGAAGAAGGTGTTGCCGATACTATCGATCTGTTGCATGAATTTAATGCGATAAATGAAAAATTTGCCAAGCCCATGTCCGACGATGAAATGCAAAATCTCATCGAACGACAGGGTGAGGTTCAGGAAAAACTCGATGCCATGTCAGCGTGGGATCTGGACAGTCGTTTGGATATGGCTATGGATGCTTTACGCTGTCCGCCTAGTGACAGTAAATGCGGGCATCTTTCCGGTGGTGAAAAGCGACGAGTAGCCCTTTGCCGAATTCTTCTCAAGAAACCCGACATCCTTTTACTTGATGAGCCTACAAATCATTTAGATGCAGAATCGGTGGCCTGGCTTGAACATCATCTGCAAGCATATGCAGGTACAGTTATTGCGGTTACTCATGATCGTTACTTTCTCGACAATGTTGCTGGCTGGATTCTTGAATTGGACCGGGGTATGGGCATACCCTGGAAAGGCAATTACAGCTCCTGGCTTGAACAGAAGGAAAAGCGCCTCCAGGTTGAGGAAAAGCAGGAAAGCCAGCGCAGGCGTACCCTGCAGAGAGAACTAGAGTGGATCCGTTTGTCGCCCAAAGGAAAAAGAAGCAAATCAAAGGCTCGTATCAACTCCTATGACCAATTGATGTCCCGAGAGCCGGAAAAGATGGCTCGAGATCTTGAAATTTTTATTCCACCCGGTCCCCGTTTGGGCAAAGTTGTTATTGAGGCAGAAAATGTAAGAAAAAGTTTTGATGGCAAGCTTCTTTTCGAAAGCATGAATTTCTCACTTCCTGCCGGAGGCATCGTCGGTGTTATTGGTCCAAACGGTGCAGGTAAATCTACTTTATTTAAAATGATCACGGGTACTGAACAACCTGACGATGGCGAGATTCGTTTAGGTGAATCTGTGAAATTGGCCTATGTCGACCAGGAACGAGATAGTCTCGATCCAGAAAAGAGCATCTGGCAAGTTATAGCCGACGACCAAGATACCATCTGGCTGGGTACGAAGGAAGTAAACAGCCGGGCATATGTCGGCAAATTCAATTTTACCGGGTCGGAACAACAGAAAAAGGTAGGCCTCCTTTCAGGTGGACAGAGAAATCGTGTCCATCTTGCCAGAATGTTAAAGGGAGGTGGAAACGTTATTCTCCTGGATGAGCCGACCAACGACCTAGACGTAAACACCCTTCGAGCTTTGGAAGAGGCCCTAGAGAATTTTGGTGGTTGTGCGGTTGTTATCAGCCATGATCGTTGGTTCCTTGACCGCCTGGCCACACATATACTTGCATTTGAGGGGAATTCTCAGGTAACCTGGTTTGAAGGAAATTACTCAGACTATGAAAGTGATCGCCGGAGAAGGCTTGGAGCCGAGGCAGATATTCCCAAGCGGATCAAATACCGTCAATTAACCCGCTGATTGGTTTTTACTACTTTTGCCAAAGATACAGTTGCAGAGGTGGAAATAATAGATAGTTCTTGATGCTGGCAATCATAGAGTTGCGTTTAAAATTACAGCTAACGCTACTTATATATTCTTGAGTTTTTCGAGAAGCTCATTAAGTTCATCTATTCTATTTTCAGCAATTGCCAAAGAACCTTTCCGGCAATCATCTTCAATTTCGCCGGCAAGCTCACGTATACCCTCAACTCCAAGACTTGCAGCTGCTCCTTTAATGGAGTGAGCAGCTGCGCAACTTATATCAGGATCCCTTTGAGCAATACCCTTTTTTAAGGTCTGATAGTCATCACTGCATGATTTTTTAAATATTTCGATGAGTTCTTGTAATAATTCCTCATCATCTGCTGCTTGCTCCATGGCAAATTCTTTATCCCACTTCAAGTCACTCATATATATGCTCCACTGAGGGTATCAGATGTTACGCACTTGATTATCAGACAGCTACTCCTGGTGCAATACCTTAGCAAATATGATACATTATATTTGTTAGGAAAACAAATTAATCCTTTTCATCTAACTTCTTGATTCCTTAATATCAGACAGAGGTATTTTCCCCTGGCGAATCTCTTTTAAGCGTCCATTTTCAATACCGATAATTGAGGAACATAATCCGGCAGGAGAGTCACCTCCATCAAGAATAAAGCCAAGCTCATCTGAGAAATAGGATTTGATTTCAGCTATATTTCTTGCCGGCGATGTTCCAGATAGATTGGCACTTGTTGCAGTCAAGGGATGCGGCCATTTTTCAAATATTTTTTCTACCAGAGGATGCGATGAAATACGCACTCCGACGGTACCACTATTGCCGGTGAGTAAGGGATGAAGCGTTGGCTTGGCAGCAAAAATGAGTGTTAATGGTCCAGGCCAAAATTTGTCAATTAAACCTAGATATTGCTCAGGTATGTCAGCAACAATTTGGCCCAACATTTCCTGGTCACGTACGAGCACCAGTATCGGTTTGGAGAACTCTCTTCTTTTTAGTCTGAAAAGCTCTCCTAAAGCCTCCACGTTGAAGGGATCAACCCCCAAACCGTAATAGGTCTCGGTCGGAAAAGCGATCACTCCCCCGCCTTCCAGAACCGAGACCGCTTTTTTTACCTTATTTTCTAAAGGCTGCTGTACGTCCTTATCATCCTTTTTCAATTGCCCTGGCTTTCTCCTCTACCTCTTTGGCCATTGAGTCTCTAAATTTTATGAGCTTTTCAGCAAGTTTTTCATCACTAAGCGCAAGTATTCGTACTGCCAGCACAGCAGCATTTTTAGCACCAGCCTTTCCTATCCCCATAGTGGCAACAGGTATCCCCGGAGGCATCTGAACGGTGGAGAGCAGTGCATCCAGACCTTGTAGGGATGATGCATCAAGCGGAACACCGATAACCGGCAGATCTGTATGTGCTGAGAGAACACCGGCTAAGTGGGCAGCCATACCCGCACCGGCAATGATTACTTTAATTCCCCTGCTGGGTGCGCTTTCCACCCACTGTATTGCTCGTTGAGGACTGCGGTGAGCGGAGGCGACCGTTATTTCGTATGGAACTGCCATGCCTTCTAAAAATGTTGCTGCCGCCTGCATTACCGGTAAATCACTGTCGCTGCCCATTACGATTCCAACACCTGCCTTCCCCAAAGTCGCTGGAGTACGGTTGAGAGCTTTTGCGCCAATATCACGACGGTAATATGATCCTGTCCAAGAAATACACTCCGTTGCTGTATATGCTTTTTTAATGGCATCTTTAAGATCCTTGCCTACAGCGGTAACTCCCAGAACTCTGCCGCCGCTGGTAACCGTTCTGCGATTCTTGATGCCTGTGCCTGCATGAAAAACTTCTACACCAGCTACCTTACTTGCAGCAGCTAGTCCTTTGATTGCCCTTCCGGTCTCATAACTGCCGGGATAACCACCTGATGATATAACCACACACACCGTTGGTCTGGGATCAATTTTCATTTCAACTTTTGCCAACCGACCATCGATACATGCTTCAAGGACATCAATAATGTCGCTGCGCAAACGCATCACCAGGGGCTGAGCTTCAGGATCACCAAAGCGACAATTAAATTCAAGAACATTAATGTTCTTGCCGTCAATCATCAATCCGGCATAGAGCATGCCTTTGTAAGGCCGACCTTCTTTTGCCAACCCTTTCACCGTTGGAATCATGACTTTTTTCATCACATAATCGGCAATTTCAGGGGTGACAACTGGTGCTGGGGAATAGGCACCCATTCCGCCTGTATTAGGACCTTTGTCCCCTTCAAAAATCGCCTTGTGGTCTTGTGAGGTCGGTAAAGGAAGAACCGTTTTTCCGTCTGTAAATGCAATAAAAGAGGCCTCCTCCCCTTTCAAACATTCCTCAACGACGATTTTGTTTCCTGCGTCTCCAAAGGCTTTCTCAGTCATGATCAAATCAACAGCGTCTTTTGCTTCCTTGATAGTTTGAGCAACAATGACACCTTTGCCGGCGGCAAGACCTTCAGCTTTGACTACTATTGGAGCACCCTGCTTTTCAATGTATTTTTTTGCCTGATTTTTATCTCTGAAGACTTTAAATGGCGCTGTGGGGATTTTATATTTTGCTAAAAATTCTTTACAGAAAACCTTACTCCCTTCAAGGATCGCACTTTTCTTGTTTGGACCGAAAATTCTAAGACCCTTCTGTTCGAAACTATCAACAATTCCTTCAACCAACGATGACTCTGGCCCTACAATGGTAAGATCAATCTTTTCAGCCAGAGCAAATTTTACTAAACCTTTTATGTCTGTAGCAGAAATATCAACACATTCAGCAAGCTTTCTAATTCCTGCATTTCCTGGAGCGCAGTAAACCTTCTCTACTTTAGGACTTTGGTCAATTTTCCAAACGAGGGCATGCTCGCGTCCACCTGATCCAATAACGAGAACTTTCATTGAGTGTCTCCATTAGTTGAATTATTGATTGTCTATCTATATTCTTGAGATATTTCGACCGCAGATACAAATGCTGCTATGACACATTCAAAACGGTCATCACTGACGTATTCCCGCACTACTATAGTAGGTACTCGAGGATCATTCAAATAGATTTTATTGCTACCAATAATATTGACAAAAACTACACAAAAGATTAGATCAATGAATGACCATTCATTTTATGCATAGCAACTTTTACCCTTTATATTACCTATTCTTCGGCAATGAAGGCTGTAAACAAACACGCAAAAATAATTACAGCGGCGACCAAGGTTTTTGCGAAGAAAGGTTTTTTCAATGCAAGGATTTCTGATATAGCCAAAGAGGCAAAGGTTGCTGACGGCACTATATATCTCTACTTCAACAATAAAATAGATATTCTCCTTTCAGTTTTTGAAGAGGAGATAAATTCTATCATAAAAAATTCCCGATCTCTCATAGAACAAGAAAGCGATCCCAGAAAAAAAATCGAAATTTTTGTTACCACTCATCTTGCCACTATGAAAAAAAACAAAAATCTTGCCGAAGTGATGCAAATAGAGTTGAGGCAAACTAATAAAATCATAAAAGATTACCGAAACTCAAAATTCAATGAATACATCGACATCATCGCTGAAATAATCAAGGATGGACAAAGCAAAAACGTCTTTCGCAAGGACATCCTCCCCAATATCGCCAAACGAACCATATATGGGGCATTAGATGAAGTTTCCAGGGTTTGGAACATCTCGCTTGAAACCAATTACTCCGTCGAAGAAGCAAGCAGCCAACTAATAGAAATGATTATCTCGGGTATGCTAACCACGAGCCAATGCTCTTCTTGAAGTAAAATCTGGAAGTCAGACCTTTTTTTAACCATTTAGAAGCGATGATAATAGAATAATCATCCCTGCCTTGACGTTCATTGCAGCCTTGGTGAAAATCAACGGGACTCAATTATTTCAAAAGGTTCGTTAGAACCATATATTACTTTGTTATCTCAAGCAAAGTTAGATTTTAATATTTCGACAACTTCGAACTCGCGGGTGCCCCTGGGTGTTTTGGTTACCACCTCATCACCTATTTCCTTACCAAGTAGAGATTTACCCAGAGGGGCCAACACAGAAATCGAACCATTTTTCACGTCTGCTTCTTCAGGACCTAAAAGTTGATAGGTAAGTTCCTCCTCGGTGTCCATATCGACAAGCTTTACTACTGTACCAAATACAGCTCTCTCACAGGAAACCTTTGAGCAATCTATTATCTCGGCACGAGAAAGCTTGTCTTTGAGTTCTAGAATTCGCCCTTCGATATAGCCTTGCTTTTCCTTTGCTGCATGATATTCTGCATTTTCTTTTAAATCTCCATGCTCCCTGGCAGTCTCGATAGCCTTCACAACCGCAGCTCTTTCTACCCTTTCAAGGTTTTCAAGTTCTGCTTTAAGTTTATTATTTCCCTGTTTTGACATGGGAATTCTCTCGACCATATGTGTCTCCTATAAAAAAAAATACCTGTATAACCAATAAAAAAGGCTATACAGGACAGTGTTTCACTCACCAACGATATATAAGCGAGAATATCGCTAGAGTTTCCTCCAGATCATCACCTTCTAAAAAGCGTAGATTACTTTTTAATAGAAAATGTCGGCTTATTTCAAGAAAAATATTCAAGTCAATTTCGCGGCTATGTTCTTTATTCTCGTCATACCCCCATGAATAATCGATGGAGAAGTAATTCAACAGACTGTTAGAATACGGTGTCCTGTCTAGGTAATGCTTAAAATGAAGAGTAAGTTCCTGTTGCCAATAGTCCTTAGGAGACCAGTAAACTAGGTCATCGGTTGCAAAAACGTTGCTGAAATCGTTATCCCTTCCGAGATTACCATCTCCGTTACTAATAAATTCATAGCTGTATTTCAGTTTAAGTTGGTTTAACTCGCCAAACAGGTGGTATTGCGACCAGACCTTGTACCTGTTCTGATAGTTGTCATCTGAATATATCCTGTGACGATAATCTCCACCGATAAATAACCTAGGAAATATATCAAATTTGAGTCCGGCTTCAAAATCTCTAAATATTATCGATTCTGTGACTGAGCTTAGGGTGTCCTCGAGTATATCCTGTTCAAATCGTCCATAAACTTCCAAGGCTTCGTTAATACGATGAAACAATTCAAAATTAAAAACCAGTTCTTTGGTACCTGACTTTACAGGTTTATCGATGCCAGCCTTTAAATTTACATCTGTAGAATTCTCAAAGTAGGTGTTATAAGCACCGACAATTCGTTGCTTTCTGAATTTTTCCCGATCTTCACTGCTACGATATTCATTAAAATAGGCCTGTACGCTGAACTCCTGATCAAAGGTCGGCATAATCCAGCCTTCAACGCCAGAGGACCGTTTTTTAAGATTTATATAGCCGTCTCTGCCCTTTTTGTCATATGCTTCCAGAACAGCGGATATTCGAGGTTGTCTTTTAAGAAGATTCGCCTGAA
>JAAUYI010113408.1_pt1 | contig 11625 bp, 11 predicted proteins | sample 7278041 | NCBI WGS metagenome assembly JAAUYI01 (sample SAMN14350216, study PRJNA611818) | marine sediment metagenome | isolation source: surface marine sediment (0.6m) | place: French Polynesia: Moorea | collected 2018-08
GCCAACGCAGGACCGGATTGGGGGTCTGCTCGGCATAGGGTTCGAGCAGCGGGAAATGCATCTCGTAATCGCTTTGCGGCGGAGCGTCGGGGACGAAGGTGCTCACGAAGTATCCGACAAACGCAGTCAGGACGATCAGCACCATCGCGATCTCGACCGCGATGAATCCGGCGAGGATCGTGCCGGTCAGGATTGCAATATAGGTTCCCGCCTCGATCAGTCCGGTGCCGGACAGCACCTCTTCCTTCTTCAGGTGTTGCGGCAGGATCGCGTACTTGATCGGGCCGAGGAAAGTCGATTGCGCAGCGGCGAGAAATACCACGAACAGCAGCAGCGGGATCGCGACCGTGTGGACCATGATCCCCTGCCACGCCATGAACAGGCCGATCGCGCCGAGCGTCGTCCAGCCAATCTCGCAGATCTTGACCGTGCGGATGATCTTCGCCTTGTCGCGCGTATCGGCCAGTTGCCCGGCGAGCGCCGAAAGCAGCACGAACGGGGCGATAAAGATCACCGAGGAAACGCCGCTGAACAACGCTTCCTGCTGCTCGTCATTGTAGACAGAATAGACGACGAACAGGACAAGAGCGGTCTTGTAGAGATTGTCGTTGAACGCATTGAAGAACTGCGTGACCATCAACGGCAGGAAGCGCTTGCGGCGCATGAGGTGCGTCGATGTCGTCATGCAGGTTTGTTTTCCAGCGTCCCCTTGACCGGGTGACATAGCGATCACCCGAACATTCACAAGAGCGTTCACAAGCCTGAGCGAATGTCTTTTGCGGCGCGTCGCTACGCGCTAGACGCACCGGTACATGCTGACGCTTCCCAATATCCTAACGCTGTCGCGTATTCTGGCGGTGCCGCTTTTGGGGTTTTTCCTATGGTGGCCGGACTGGCGGCTGGGCTACGCGATCGGCTTTGTGCTGTACTGCCTGATCGGCGTTACCGACTATCTCGATGGCTATCTGGCGCGCGCGCAGGGGACTGTGTCGAAGCTCGGTACTTTCCTCGATCCGATTGCCGACAAGATCATGGTCGCGGCGGTCATCCTGATCCTGACGGCGCAAGGATATCTGCGTGGGCCCTATGTCGGCGACATGCATGTGATTGCAGGCCTAATCATCCTCATCCGCGAAATAGCGGTATCGGGATTGCGGGAGTTTCTCGGCGGACTGCAAGTCTCGGTTCCGGTCTCAAAGCTCGCAAAATGGAAGACGGCGTTTCAGCTGATTTCACTCGGGGCGTTGATTGGAGGGGCGGCGGTGCATGGTCAGCCATGTCAGGTGCCGGGTGACGCGTGCGCATCGGTCGAGGAAACGTGGATTCACGTGATCGGGCTGACGACCTTGTGGCTGGCCGCGATCCTGACCTGCATCACCGGCTGGGATTACCTGCGGGTCGGCTTGAAGCATATGGATTGAGAGTTCGGCAATGTTCGTGATCGAAGACGAATGGCATTGCGAGCAATTTGGTGAGTTCGAGACCAGCAAGAGAGCACGTTTCGAACTCGAGCGATTTGCCAAGATTGCTTGGGATGAGGAACCTAATGCAGCCCCGTGCATGAGTTGGCGCACATGTGGCCGCAGGTACTGGATTATCGAGTACGATGAGGGTTCGAGAATGTTGAGTCGTCAGGCTGTGCTAGATGTTTCATCCAAAGGCGTAGAGTGGCTAGATGACTAGCCTGCCAGTAACTCTCCGCCAAGCAGCCTGAAGTCGGCCTCGCGTGGGGAATTCGGGCACCCAAGAATGGGCATTTAGGGTCAAAACTTGCCATCAATTCGCCCCATCCTCTGGTTAGAGGTTCCTCACCGGGTCGGTGCAGGTATTCTTCCTAGGGAGGGGCGGACCCCATGCCAGAACCAATCCGTGTGCGTTTTCGCAATTTCACCGGGCTCGATTTCGGAACCGCGCGGCGATGCCCCTTACCGACGGTCAAGCCCAGCTCGACGGGTGAGGAGACGCTGCTGAGGGGAGCGATTGGCGGCCTTTCGGCAGCGGGCAACCGCAAGGGGCAATTGCTCGAGAACACCCTGGACCGGTGCGAGGGTGGCCCGGGGTTGAGCATCACCGGAACCATTCCGGGCGCGGTCATCCCGTCGAGCCGCGATTTCACCATAACCGAAGCGCTCGTCATCAGCGCAGGCGCGGGCGCAGCGATCGGCGGCGGAGCAGGGGTTTACTTCTGGAGGAAATCGCCCGGCTTTGAGCTCGGTCTGTTCGGTTCGCTGTCGGTCGGGCTCCTCACAAATCTCGGCGTTTCAGGTGGGGTGCAGGTGGGCTATTTCTTTGGGCCGGCACCTTCGACGCTTGGTGGCGATTCGATCGAACTGTCGGTATCTGTCGACATCGGGCCGGCGAGCATGGGTGGATCGCTGTTTGTCAGCGCACCACCCGGCGGATTCACTCCCCCGGCGGGTACGTCGCTCTCGTCGTGGCTGTCGGGGTTGGCCGCGAGGACCAGCTCATGGCGCCCGCAAATCATCGGCATTGCCTACACCGTCTCGGTAGGGGTCAGCGTCCTGCCGGTCGATGTCGCGGTGATGCCGGGACGGACGTGGACGCGCGGGGTGATCACGCGATAGTGGCTCACGCTCGCGAGGGTTTCAGCCCGCGCGCAATTCCTCCGCGAGAAGCCTGAAATCTGCCTCGCGCGGAGAATTCTTGCGCCAAACCAGCACGATCTCGCGCTTGGCGGTGTCGCTTTTCACGGGGCGCGCGACCACGTCTGTGTTCGCCAGTAGTCCTGCATCCAGCGCCATTTCGGGGAGCATTGTGAGGCCAAGGTCGTTATCGACCATCTGAACCAGGGTGTGCAGGCTGGTGCCGATCATGCTGGCGCTGGCGCGCAGTTCGGAGCGGTTGCAGGCCGCGAGTGCGTGGTCGCGCAGACAGTGGCCGTCCTCGAGCAGCAGCAATCGGCCCTGGTCGATCATGTCGGGAGGAACCTGATCGGGCGGATCGCGCGGGTCGCCCTTCGGGAAGGCGACGAACAGTCGGTCGTCGGCAATGTGCTCGACCTCGACCTCGCCGGTGTCGAAGGGCAGGGCCAGCAGCACGCAATCGACCCGTCCGTGCTGGAGCGATTCGACTGCGTCCTGGCTGGTTTCCTCGCGCAGCATCAGTTGCAGGTCGGGGCGCTCTCGCTTGAGGCGCGGCAGGATGCGCGGGAGCATGAACGGGGCGATGGTGGGGATCACGCTCATGCGCAGCTGGCCGGAGAGCGGTTTGCCGGCGGCCTGAACGAGGTCGGACAGTTCCTCCGCCTCGCGCAACAGGCGGTTGGCCTTGGCGACCACTTGCTCGCCCAGAGCGGTAAAACGCACGACCCTGCGACTGCGCTCGACGAGTGTCACGCCGAGCAGCGATTCCAGTTCGCGGATACCGGCTGACAATGTCGATTGCGATACGAAGCTCGCGTCGGCAGCCCGGCCGAAATGGCCGTGCTCGTGCAGGGCGACGAGATATTGCAGCTGCTTGATGGTGGGAAGGTAGGTGCTCACGCGCCCGTCATTCCGCCGCCAGCGCTTCTTCCATGCTCGCCTGCATGTCGTCGATATGGGTCATCTTGAGGCGCCCGTTCTGGACCGCGAAGGCGAGTTTGCCTTCAACCAGTTCCAGCGCGTCCTTGCCGAACACGTCGTAGCGCCAGCCTTCGAGTACCTTGAGATCGCGCACTCCGGCGGCGAGCGCTTCCATCTCGTCGGCGCGGGTCAGCAGGCGCGCGGCCACGTCGATCTCGCGCGCACGGATTTTCAGCAGCAGTTTCAGCAGGTCGGCAACCAGCGCACCTTCCTTGCCCAGCGGCGCGCCGCGTTTCATCTTGGCCGGCATCTCTTCCTTGGGCAGCGGCTCGGCCTCGGCGACGACGCGCATCATCCGCTTGCCGATATCGTTGTCTTTCCATGCTGCTGAAAGTCCGCGAACCTTTGACAAGTCGGCCTGCTTCTTGGGTGGATGCGAAGCGATGTCGGCGAGCGTCTCGTCGCGCATGATCCGACCGCGCGGGATGTTCTTGTGCTGCGCCTCACCCTCCCGCCAGGCCGCGAGCGCTTTCAGCCTTCCAAGTACCTGCGGATTGCGTCCGGGCGAGCGGATGCGCTTCCACGACGTGTCGGGATCGATCAGGTAGTTGCTCGCATCGGCGAGCTTGTCCATCTCGGCATCGAGCCACGCGCCGCGCCCGGTCTTGATTAGCTTCTTGAGGATCTTGGGGAAGATCTTCGACAGGTGCGTCACGTCCCCTATCGCGTATTCGATCTGCCGGTCGGTCAGCGGACGGCGGCTCCAGTCGGTGAACCGCGCACCCTTGTCGATCTGGATGTTGAGCCAGGTGTCGACGAGGTTGGCATAGCCGATCTGTTCGGACTGGCTGATCGCCATCATCGCGATCTGCGTGTCGAACACCGGATGCGGTGTCTTGCCGGTCATGTTGACGATGATCTCGACATCCTGCCCCCCAGCGTGGAAGACCTTCAGGACGTCGTCATTGTCGGTCAGCAGGTCGAGCAGCGGCTGCATGTCGAGCCCGTCCGCGAGCGGATCGACTGCGGCGGCTTCCTCGGTGTTGGCGATCTGCACCAGGCACAGTTCCGGCCAATAGGTGTTCTCGCGCATGAATTCGGTATCGACGGCGACGAATTCGGATTTTGCCAGACGCTCGCACAAGTCCGCGAGCGCGTCGGTGGTGGTGATCAGGTCGTGTATCTTCATGTCTTCTTCGTTCGCTTGGGCGGAGTACCACCCTCGGGCGCAAGTCCCATTCGATTGCCGCACGGCTTGACAAAACCACGCGGTTCCCCTGTTAGCGCGCGCGTAATACGGGCGGATCGGAGCGGTCCCGCCACCACGCCGTTTCGCGCGGCGCGCCCTTAGCGCCTTACACCCAAACAGGACAAGAAATTAGATGCACGCCTATCGTACCCACAACTGCGCACAGCTTTCCGCCGAAAATGTCGGCGATACCGTCCGTCTTTCGGGCTGGGTGCACCGCAAGCGCGACCATGGCGGGGTCCTGTTCGTCGATCTGCGCGATCACTACGGGATTACGCAGATCGTCGCGGACGAGGATTCGCCGGCGCTGGAAGTGTTCGACAGGCTTCGCGCCGAATCGGTGGTGACCATCGACGGCGACGTGAAAGCGCGCACGCCCGAGACTGTGAACGCCAATCTTCCGACCGGCGAGATCGAAGTGTTTGCGCGCGAGATCACAGTTCAAAGCGCGGCCGAAGAGCTCCCGCTACCCGTGTTCGAAGAGCCGCATTACCCCGAAGAAATTCGCCTGAAGTATCGATTCCTCGATTTGCGGCGCGAGACCATGCACCGCAACATCATGCTGCGCTCGCAGGTCATCGCCTCGTTGCGTCGCCGGATGACCGATCAGGGCTTTACCGAGTTCCAGACCCCGATCCTGACCGCATCCAGCCCCGAGGGCGCGCGCGACTTCCTCGTGCCGAGCCGGATGCATCCGGGCAATTTCTACGCGCTCCCCCAGGCGCCGCAGATGTTCAAGCAGATGCTTATGGTGTCGGGCTTCGACAAGTATTTCCAGATCGCGCCGTGTTTCCGCGACGAGGACCTGCGCGCCGATCGCAGCCTCGAATTCTATCAGCTCGACTTCGAAATGAGCTTCGTGACGCAGGAAGACGTGTTCCAGGCATTGGAGCCGGTGCTGGCGGGCACGTTCGAGGAATTCTCGGGCGGCAAGAGCGTGACTCCATCGGGCAGCTTCCCGCGCATCCCCTATGCCGAAGCGATGCTGAAGTACGGCACCGACAAGCCGGACCTTCGCAACCCGCTCGAAATCAGCGATGTCACCAGCCACTTTGAGCAATCGGGCTTTGGTCTGTTCGAAAAGATCGTCGGCGGCGGCGGTCGTGTTCGCGTAATTCCTGCCCCGAAAACCAACGAGAAGAGCCGCAAGTTCTTCGACGACATGAACAACTGGGCACGCAGCGAAGGTTTCGCGGGCCTCGGCTATGTCACCCGCAAAGGCGGTGAACTTGGCGGTCCGATCGCCAAGAACCACGGGCCGGAGCGCATGGAAGAGCTCTACAACGAACTCGGCCTTGGCCCGGACGATGGCCTGTTCTTCGCGGCTGGCAAGGAAAAGGATGCGGCCAAGCTTGCGGGTGCGGCGCGCACGCAGATCGGCGAACAGCTCGACCTGATCGAGCCCGATTGCTTCAAGTTCTGCTGGATCGTCGACTTCCCGATGTTCGAATACGACGAGGAGCTCAAGAAGGTCGATTTCAGCCACAACCCGTTCTCGATGCCGCAGGGCGAGATGGAAGCGCTGGAGACCATGGATCCGCTGGAGATCAAGGCGTGGCAGTACGACATCGTCTGCAACGGCTACGAGCTTTCGTCGGGTGCGATCCGGAACCATCGACCGGACATCATGTACAAGGCGTTCGAGATCGCCGGCTACACCAAGGAAGACGTCGATCGCGATTTTTCCGGCATGATCGAGGCGTTCAAGCTGGGCGCGCCGCCGCATGGCGGGTCGGCGCCGGGGATCGACCGGATCGTGATGCTGCTGGCCGGCGAGGAGGCAATCCGCGAGGTTATCGCCTTCCCGATGAACCAGAAGGGCGAAGACCTGATGATGGGCGCGCCGAGCGCGGCTGATTTCAAGCAGTTGCGGGAGCTTCAGCTTCGTGTGGTAGAACCACCGAAAACGGAGAGCAGCTGATAGCTGCAGATTTCAGGGGGTCGTAAACGATGAGAATGAACTGGAAGCGCGGTCTTTTCGCCGCGACAGCGGGTTTGTGCGCGAGTACCGCGGGCGCAGAGGTATTGCCGGTCAGCGGTATCTATCCCGCAGGAACGGACAAAGCGATCGGAGTCGAGACCATCGCGATCGAGTCCTTCACCGGCAGCCACGGACCATCGCTAGAATTCGATATCAAGGACAAGCTCGAAGCCGTTAGGATCGAAGGCGAAGCATGGTTCTATGTCGTTCCTACCGTCGGCGACGATGTCCAGGCGGTGATGCGCGGTTCTGCATCGCACGAATCGTTCGAAGAGCGGATCGAATCCAAGGAAGTCACCAAATGCATAAAGAAGGACGAGAATAAGAAGTGCATCGCGCGCCGCACGTCCTACATCCCGTGCCGAAAGCTGACCGTGCGCCTGTTTCCCGACATTCGCTTGACGGCGATCAACGGGCAGGAACTCTATTCCTATTCCTCGCAGCAAACGATCGAGAAGAAATTCTGCGAGGACGATTCGAAGGTTCCGAGCGTCAACGGATTGCTCGCGCCGCTGCGCAATCGCGTGACCTACAGCATGCGCCGTGCGCTGGCTCCGGTCGAGCGCAACGAGGAAATTCGTGTGCTCGAAAGTCGCAAGAATTTGGAGAAGGCCGACCGCAAGCCGTTCAAGGCGGCGGTGAAGCTGACGAAGACCGACATCGTTGCGGCATGCGAAGGCTTCCAAGCGCTCGAGGCCAATAACCCGTCGCATGTCTCGGTGCTGTTCAATATCGGCCTGTGCCACGAAGGCGAGGGCGATCTCGAAACGGCGGCCGCCTATTACGACCGTGCGCTGGCAGCCGAGCCGGACAAGGACGCACCGCAAGCCGGACTGAAGCGGATTGCGCGGCGCGAACGCGCCGATTTACAGCTGGCGATGCGCGAGGAACGCCTTGGGGATAGTACCTCGGAACTGGCGGAGATTGACGAACTCGCCGAGGATATCGAACCCGGCATTGCAGATGATGCGGCGGGGGCGCCCGGCGGCTCGTGAGGTCGTCATTCGGATTTGGTCGGTTGCAGGAAAGTGCGGTAACCGTGCCGGGCAATCGACCGAATCCTAGCCTATGAAGACCACCCGCCGCTCCGCCATTCTGGGCAGTCTTGCCGCCGCATCGGGCGTGGGCGCCGCTAGTCAGACTCTGACCGGGTGCGCGCCCGGCGAAGCGCCCCCAGGTGCCGCGCTGACCAAGCTAACGGTGCTCGGTGTGCTCCACCGCACCCACCGCACCAGCACCGCCTATTCGCTCGACGTGCTGCGCGAAGCTGTGCGGCGCGCCGAGCCCGACGTCATCCTCACCGAGATACCGCCCAACCGGATCGGTGAGGCCATCCGTGGTTTCGAAGAAACCGGCGAAGTAACCGAGCCCCGCACGAAGGTGTTTCCCGAATACACCGACGTCGTCTTTCCACTGTCGCGCGAGATGGACTTCGAACTGGTCGGCACTGCCGGCTGGTCGCAGGAAATCGCCGATGATCGCGCGGCGGCGCTTTCGGCCATCGAAAACGATCCCGAACGGGCCTCTCAATGGCAGGAGCACCGTGAGGCTCGCGCCGAGTATTCGCGCGCCGTCAGTGTGCGCGGCGACGATCCGCGCTTCATCCATACGCCCGAATACGATGTCGCCGTCCAGCGCGCGCAGACACCCTACCAGATCTATTTCGATCCCGATCTCGGCCCCGGCGGCTGGACGAAGATCAACGCCGCGCACACCGATCTCATCAATGAAGCGCTCGACGCAATCAGCGGGCAGGGGCTCAAAGTCCTTGTCATGTTCGGCGCATGGCATAAATACATGATCGAGCGTTCGCTGGGGTTTCGCGGAGATATCGAACGGCTTGATCCGCTGCCCCTGTTCGATTGAGCTGCCAACGGCCATTCGATCACCACTTGCGCTCATTCCAGCCCTTGATTAGGGCGAGGGTCAATTCTTAACCCCAATTCAAGAGGGACACACATGAGCGATACTGCCGACCGCGTGCAGAAGATTGTCGTCGAGCACCTTGGCGTCGAAGGCGACAAGGTCACCCAGGATGCAAGCTTCATCGATGATCTGGGCGCAGACAGCCTCGACATCGTCGAGCTGGTGATGGCGTTCGAAGAGGAATTCGGCGTCGAAATTCCCGACGATGCTGCCGAAAAGATCACCACCGTCGGCGACGCGACGAAGTTTATCGAAGAGAACAAGGGCTGATTGCCCGCAGGCTGCCCGCGCCTTAGCGGGCAACCGACCAACAGGCCCGAGCCCGAACAGGGTCGCGGGCCTGTAGCGTTTTTGCTCCCGACAGGCGGGCAGGGCGTAGCAGATGAAAGGGATCCGAATGCGGCGTGTGGTTGTCACCGGGCTTGGCCTCGTAACCCCATTGGGCGGCGATGTCGAAACGAGCTGGAAGAACCTGATTGCGGGCGAGAGCGGGGCAGGGCCGATCACGCGTTTCGAACCCGAAGGGCAGAAATGCACCATCGCTTGCGAGGTAAAGCCGAAGGACCATCCGTGGGGTTTCGACGCCGACAAGCGGGTCGACGGCAAGATCCAGCGCCAGGTCGATCCATTCATCGTCTACGGCATCGATGCTGCGGGACAGGCGCTCGAACATGCGGGCCTGACGGACATGACCGACGCCGAGAAAGAGCGCACGGGCTGCTCGATCGGGGCCGGGATCGGCGGCCTGCCGGGGATCGAATACGAAAGCGTCAACCTGCACGAGCGCGGGCCGGGCCGGGTGTCACCCCACTTCGTCCACGGGCGGCTGATCAACCTCGTTACCGGGCAGGTGCAGATCAAGTACGGCTTCATGGGGCCGAACCACGCCGTTGTGACTGCCTGCTCTACCGGCGCGCACTCGATCGGCGATGCAGCGCGGATGATCCAGATGGACGATGCCGACGTGATGCTGGCTGGCGGAGCGGAAAGCACGATCAACCCGCTCGGGATCGCGGGCTTCGCACAGGCACGCGCGCTTAACACCAATTTCAACGACCGCCCGACCGAGGCGAGCCGTCCCTATGACAAGGACCGCGAAGGCTTCGTGATGGGCGAGGGCGCCGGCGTGGTCGTGCTCGAGGAATACGAACGCGCCAAGGCACGCGGCGCGACGATCTATGCCGAGGTCACCGGCTATGGCCTTTCGGGCGATGCCTATCACGTCACCGCCCCGCATCCCGAAGGCAAGGGCGCTGAGCTCGCGATGCGGATGGCGCTGCGCAAGGCGGGTATCGGTCCGGGCGACATCGACTACGTCAACGCCCACGGCACCTCGACCATGGCGGATACGATCGAATTGGCGGCCGTGAAGCGCGTACTTGGAGACGATCTCGGCGGCGCATCGATGAGCTCGACCAAATCGGCGATTGGGCACTTGCTTGGCGGCGCAGGCGCGGTCGAAGCGGTGTTCTGCATCCTCGCCATGCGCGACGGGGTGGTTCCGCCCACACTCAACCTTCACAATCCCGATGATGGCACTGAAGGGATTGACCTTGTTCCGCTGACAGCGCGAAAGCGCGAAGTCCGCGCCGTGCTCAACAACAGCTTCGGTTTTGGGGGCACCAACGCCTCGCTGATCATGCAGAAGGTCGATTGACACGGCAATGACTTGGACGATCCGTCTTGCTGTCGTTGGTGGAATGGTCTCGGCCGCACTTTCGCTGCTTGCTTCAGCCTTTGGTTTCGTCGAAATCTGCATGGAAGATTCTGCCAGGCCTTGCTCGAATGAAGGAGCATGGATTTTGGGCGCTTTGTTCATGTCGCTGCTGGTTGGCGCAGCCATTGCGAAGCTAATCATGGTGCTCGGTCAAAGGTGCGAGCAGTGAAGCGGCTCGGCATAATTGCCGGTCTCTTGCTGCTGATTCTCGGCGCGGGGCTGTTCGTGCTGGGCGACCGGATGCTCGGTTCGGCGACGGTCGAGGAGGACTCGCCGTTCATCATTCCCGCCGGCGCGTCCGTGACTGCGGTTGCTTCCAAGCTCGAGGAAGAAGGCCTCATCAGTTCTGCCGACGGCTTCGTGCTGCGGGCCAAACTGTTCGGCTCATCCGATCCGATCCAGGCCGGAGAATTCCTGCTCACACCCGGTATGTCGCAAGCTCAGATATTGCAGGCGTTCCAATCTGGCGATGTCATTCGCCGGTTCGTCACCATTCCCGAAGGCATGCCTTCGATCATGGTGCACGAAAGATTGATGGCAGAAGAGTTACTTACGGGCGATATTGAAGTCCCGCTCGAGGGTTCTGTATTGCCCGATACCTACTCTTTCGAGCGGGGCCAGAGCCGGGCTTCGCTGATCGAGCAGATGCAGGTCGCGATGGACACGTACCTCGCCGAGGCGTGGTCCAAACGCGGCCCCGATATCGCCGTCGACACGATGCGGGATGCGCTGATCCTGGCGTCGATCGTCGAAAAGGAAACCGGTAAACCGTCCGAGCGGCGGATGGTCGCGGGGCTCTATTCCAACCGGGTGAAGGCGGGCATGCTGCTGCAGGCCGATCCGACCATCATCTACCCGATCACCAAGGGCAAGCCATTGGGGCGCCGCATTCGCCAGTCCGAGATCGCGGCAGTGAACGGCTACAACACTTACACCCGGGTCGGCCTGCCCGAAGGACCGATCACCAATCCGGGCCGGGAGAGCATCGCGGCGGTGCTCAATCCGGAAACGACAAGTGCCCTTTTCATGGTCGCCGATGGCACGGGCGGCCACGAATTCGCCGACACGCTCGAAGAGCACAACGCCAACGTCGAACGTTGGTACGCGATCCGCCGCGAGCGAGGCGAGATGTAACGGGGCGATGGCACGCCCTTTCATCGTCACCGCTAAGCTGCCGCCCGATATTCAGGGCTGGGCGGAAGGGCTGCGACGCGCGCATTATCCGCCC
>JAAUYI010063851.1_pt1 | contig 11620 bp, 6 predicted proteins | sample 7278041 | NCBI WGS metagenome assembly JAAUYI01 (sample SAMN14350216, study PRJNA611818) | marine sediment metagenome | isolation source: surface marine sediment (0.6m) | place: French Polynesia: Moorea | collected 2018-08
CCGCCGTGTTTGGGGAGCGGGCGCGCTTGCGGGCCGGGCCTCTTCGCGGAGCGCGAGGCCCTCCTTGGCGACGGCCTGTCCGGGCGCGGTCATGATCCGGACTCCCTCGGGCGAAGCTCCGCAGCGCGTTGCACCTCGCCGAGCTCGTGGGTCACGGTGTTGCGGCGCACCTGCAGCCAGGAGCGGCAGCCGGCCTCGTGGTACCAGAGCTCCTCGTGCCAGCCGGCCGGGTTGTCGCGCAGGTGGACGTAGTCGTGGAAGGCCTCCGCCGCATCGGGAGCCTCGGGGTCCGGCCGTCGGGGGCCGGCGTCGCCGAGATAGGTGAACTCGCTGACGTCGCGCGGGCCGCAGAGGGGACAGGAAATCCGCATCGCCTCCTCCTCAATGCAGGTTCGGCTGGGCGCCGACGCCCTTTTCGTCGATGACGCGACCGCTGCGGAAGCGGTCGAGCCGGTAGGCCGTGGCGGTCTCCTGCGGCTCGTCGCGGGCGAGCAGGTGGGCGAAGCAGTAGCCCGAGGCCGGCGTCGCCTTGAAGCCGCCGTAACACCAGCCGGCGTTGAGGTAGAGGCCCTGGACCGGGGTCCGGTCGATGATCGGCGATCCGTCCATCGACATGTCCATGATCCCGCCCCAGGAGCGCAGCAGCCGCGCCCGGCCGATCATCGGCAGGATCGCCATCCCGCCTTCGCAGACATCCTCGACCGTGGGCAGGTTGCCGCGCTGGGCATAGGAGTTGTAGCCGTCGATGTCGCCGCCGAAGACCAGCCCGCCCTTGTCCGACTGGCTGACGTAGAAGTGTCCGGCGCCGAAGGTGATGACGCCCGGGATGACCGGCTTCAGGCCCTCGCTCACGAAGGCCTGCAGCACGTGGCTCTCGATCGGCAGGCGAATCCCGGCCTTGGCCATGACGCGGCCGCTGGAGCCGGCGACGGCGACCCCGACCTTCTTGGCCCGGATCTCGCCGCGGGCGGTCTCGACCCCGACGCAGCGCCCGCCCTCCATGAGGAAGCCATTGGCTTCGCAGTTCTGCAGGATGTCGACGCCGCGGCTGTCGGCGCCGCGGGCGTAGCCCCAGGCGACCGCGTCGTGGCGCACCGTGCCGCCCCGGCGCTGCAGCAGGCCGCCGGTGATCGGGAAGCGGGCGTCGTCGTAGTTCAGGAAGGGGCAGAGCTTGCGCACGCCCTCCCGGTCGAGCAGCTCGGCGTCCGCGCCGTGCAGCCGCATGGCATTGCCGCGCCGCGCGTAGGCGTCGCGCTGCGGATCGGAATGGCAGAGGTTCAGGATGCCGCGCTGCGAGACCATGGCGTTGTAGTTGAGGTCCTGCTCCAGCCCCTCCCAGAGCTTCAGCGAGAGCTCGTAGAAGGCCTCGTTGCCCGGCAGCATGTAGTTCGAGCGGACGATGGTGGTGTTGCGGCCGACGTTGCCGGAGCCGATGTAGCTCTTCTCCAGCACCGCGACGTCGGTGACGCCGAACTCCCGCGCGAGGTAGTAGGCGGTGGCGAGGCCGTGACCGCCGCCGCCGACGACGATGACGTCGTAGGCCGGCCTGGGCTCCGGGTCGCGCCAGACGCGCGGCCAGTCCTTGTTGCCGGTGAGCGCCTGCTTGATCAGCGCAAGCGCGGAGTAACGGGCGGATCTCGCCATGGCAATGGGTCCGTGGAACGCGGATTGGGAATGTCCATTTTTGGCTCGCGCGCAGCCCGCGTCTTGTCCAGAATCGACGGAACCGGATAGATTCTCGCCAATGACCGCGCCCAAGGCACAACCGGACGAAGACAGGCCCCAGAAGGTCGGCTTCCTGCTGATCCCCGGCTTCGCCTTGATGTCCTACGCGGCGGCGATCGAGCCGCTGCGCGCCGCTAACCTGCTCTCGGGCCGGCGGCTCTACGAATGGTGCCACATCTCACCGAAGGGCGAGGCGGCCCGCGCCTCGACCGGGGCGCTGGTGCCCTGCGACCTCGCGGCCGGCGACGAGGCGGCGCTCGACCTGCTGATCGTCTGCGCCGGGGGCGAGCCGGCGGCCTTCGACGACGCCCGCACCCTGGCCTGGATCCGGCGTCACGCCGCCCACGGCACGGTGATCGGCGGCGTCTCCGGCGGGCCGGTGGTCCTGGCCAAGGCCGGGGTCGCGGCGGGCCGGCGCATGACCGTCCACTGGGAACACGCCGAGGCCCTGAAGGCGGCCTATCCCGACATCCTGCTCGGCCGCGCGCTTTACGTCATCGACCGCGACCGGGTGACCTGCGCCGGCGGGGTCGCGCCGCTGGACCTGATGCACGCGCTGATCGCCGAGCGGCACGGCGCGGTCTTCGCCCGGCAGGTCAGCGACTGGTTCCTGCACACCGACATTCGACCGGCCAGCGGGCCCCAGCGCGGCTCGCTGGCCGAGCGCTACGGGGTGCGCGACCGTCACGTGATCGCGGCCCTGGAGCTGATGGAGAACCACATCGCCGATCCCCTGGAGGGTGCGCAGCTGGCGCAGGCGGTCGGGCTCTCCCTGCGCCAGCTCGAGCGGCTGTTCCGCGAGCGCCTGGCGCGCACGCCGATGCAGCTCTACCGGGCGGTCCGCCTCGACCGCGCCCGGAGCCTGATCCGGCAAAGCTCGCTGTCGCTCAGCGAGGTCGCGCTGGCCTGCGGCTTTTCCAGCAACAGCCATCTCAGCCGGGAGTACCGCAAGCACTTCGCGACGACACCGGCGGCCGACCGGGCGAAGGACTGGCTGGAGGGTTGAAGTTGGATGCGCCTGCGGCGCCTGCGCCGTCCGGCAGGTTTGCTGCGTCGAAGGCGGCGCGTCGGCCCTGAAATGTCAGGCCTTGGTTCCCTTCCTGACATCTTGGATGGCGCGAACCAGGGTCCGCCTCCGACGAAAACCGACGACAACGCAGCAACTCGGTGGCGGTCTCAGGCAGCGTGCCCGGCCGAAGCCTCCAGCGCGCAGCCATCGACCGTTACTCTGTGCATATGGCGCCGGTGGCCGTGATAGTCGTTGATCGCCTTGTGCCAAGTCGCGCGGTTGTCCCAGATCGTCAAATCACCGACCCGCCAGCGGACGCGGCAGTGGAAGTCGGGGTTCTGACAATGGCGGTAAATCATCTCCAACACGGCCGCGGACTCGTCTTCGCCAAGGCCATCGATGCGCGTTGTGAACACCGGGTTGACGTACAATCCCGCCCGGTTCGAAAGCGGATGGGCGATCACCACCGGGTGCAGGGCGTCTTGAACGGCGGCGTCCGGATTTTCGTAGCGCCCCGTCAGGGTTCCTTCGGACTCGGCTTGGCTGAAGCCGAAGACGTGTCGCGACGAATGCCACGCCGACAGAGTGCCGAGGAATGACCGCATAGGCGCCGAAAGCGCTTCGTAAGCCGCCGCCATGGAAACGAAAAGGGTATCCCCGCCGGTCTCCGGAACCTCGACGGCATAAAGCAGCGATCCCATGGCCGGTTCGGTGTCGTAGGAATGGTCCGTGTGCCAGCCTTCCCCGACGGCATGGCGCTGGTCGGGCTCCTTTGTCACCAACGCGATTTCCGGGTGTGTCGCGTGGCGCTGAAAGAACCGGTTGACGTTGATCGTCCCGAAGCGCCGCGCGAAGGCCAGATGGTCGTCCGGCGTCAACGATTGGTCCCTGACGACGACGACCGAATAGCGGATGAAGGCTGCGTGAATTGCCTGGTAGTCGCCATCCCGTCGCACGTCGGCACCGACGATCTCGGCTCCCAAGGCACCGGTAAGGGGAATGATTTCCATGCCTGAAAGCTGAAGTCTCGTGTACGGGATTGTCAATCCGGATCGGCCCCCTGCACCAGGAACGCCTCGCGCCCGCGGTGTTTGATCGCGGTCAACGGCACCAGCTACAGGCTTGTGGCTGTCGCCGAATTGCATTCCGTCGATGTTCCGTTTCACCACCTGCGCGGTTCTTTGGCCATATTGCCGACTCCAGCGGATCGGGTCGGCGTCGTGGTGCCCGAGATTCCATTCTGCGCGCAAGCGGTGCAGGTAGATGTCTGGGATCGACCATACGTCGCCGCCCAAGCAAAGCCCACGGCACGTCCGGTTTGGCCTCGGCATTGGACCTTCGGGTGCCAGTGCTCGCTGCCCTGGCCTCGAGGTCCGATCTCGAACCGAAAGCCAACGGTGTTGCGCGGGGCTCCCGAAGTTCGGGGATGACCCCAATCGGAAATGGCGGATCTTTGTGGCTCCGTCAGGCGCGGAGCCGTGATCGCCCTCGACGAGCATCCAAAGCTGGATCCAAGGTTTCGAAGCGGCTTTCTCGCGTCCGGGCTAGTCCCGAAGATCTTCTCCGGCGCTGGGCGTCCCTTCATTCAGGTTCTCGGTGGCCGTCTTCAGGAGTGAGCGGAACGTGGTGAGATCCAGAGCATAGGTCTTGCTTACGTTGATCTCTGTGGGGGGCTTTGACCTGGCCAGCACAAAAAGCTGTTGGAGCCGCATGCCGTCGATCTCGATGCTGTCCGGATCGACCCTGCGAGTGAACAAACCGATCAGTCTACCCCAGAGAGATCTGCTTTCTCGCACCGACAGCTCGTGCAGCTTCAATGAGTTGCCCAGAGAGATAAGGAGCTCATCGTCGGCATAGGTCAGACGCTGCATCGCGTCGCCCACGCCGCGCGCAACCTTCATCCAGAACGATAAGGGAATTCTGGATGGTTCTGGAGGCGTCACTTCCTTCAACCGTCACCTCGATCACTGTGCAGGGTCGGACTTCGCACGAGTGGGCGCCGCATAAGAGAGCCTGCTTAGCAGGAAAACCTGTGACCGTCGCCTCTTGGCGCGATCCGTGATTCGCTGCGACTCTGCGCGGAGGCCTGCAAGCGGTCCCTGAGAGGACCTATCGAGACCGCCTCCAGTGCGGACGTACGCCGGTTCGGCAGACCGCGCTGCCGCTCAGCGAGGTCGCTGTGGCCTGCGGCTTTCGCCGGACCTCTGAGGACCGCTGCGGCAGGACGCCCCGCGGGTCAGGGGCGCTCCATGACCGAGCGGAGGGCGTCGACGAAGCGCCGCGCGACGCCGGTCGGCGACTTGACCTTCAGATAGAGCACCACCAGCTCGGCCGTGATCGTCGGCTCCATCGGGATCGCCCTGAGCCTGCCCGGCGGCAACCTCTGCGCCAGTAGCTTCGAGGTCAGGCCGACGCCGACGCCCTCGGCGACCAGCGCCACGACCATCTGGGCGGTCGAGGTCTCGATCCTGATCCTGCGCCGATAGCCCTGCTTGGAGAGGGCCTGTTCCAGCTTGTACCAGGTCGGGGTCCGGTCCGCCGCCGAGACGAAGTCGACGCCGTCGAGATCGCAGGGTCTGATCACCTCGAGACGGCTCAGGGGATGGCCCTCCGGAACCAGGCAGAGGTACTCGTCCAGCGCCAGCGACTCCGAGGTCAGCTCGGGCAGGTCGACCGGCGTGCTGGTCAGGCCGAGATCGTAGCGTCCCTTGAGGAGCCCCTCTGCGATCTCGCGCCGCGACCGGGCGAGCAGGGAAAGAAACACGCCCGGGTTGTCGTCGAGAAAGCGCGCGATGACGTCGGCGAAGGCGCCGGAGGACAACATTGGCAGGGCCGCGACCCTGAGGTGCGTGGTCTGCTGGCTGCCGATCCGCTCGGCCGCTTCCGCGATCTGGCCCAGGCCGACGAAGGCGCGGTCGACCTCGGCATAGAGCTCCCGCGCCTCGGTCCGCGGCGTGAGCCGCCCTTTGCGGCGCTCGAAAAGAGGATAGCCGAGTCCGGCCTCCAGATCCGACAGGAGCCGGCTCACGGCCGGTTGGGACAGGTGCATGATCTCGGCCGCGCGCAGCACGGTGCCGGCTTCCATGACGGCCTTGAAGGCTTCGACCTGCCGCAGGGTGATCACGCTCGACCCCTCCGCCCCGGGGCGCCCAAACGCGACTAGTATAATATGTGCGCATACCAAATCGAAGTTATCTGATTTGACCCCCTACAACCTTTTCGAGAAAGCTCTGTTCACGGCTCCGTGAGCGAGAGGGGGGCGTCGTGCCGGGCTTGCACGGGCGTTGGAGGGGCGAGCGACGAGGGAGTCCGGCTGCGGTCCGTTCTCGAGGGCCCCATTCTCGGCCGAACTCCCTTTGCCTCGATCCCGCACGGGTCCAGCCTCCGGCCGCAAGACCGGCCTCGATCGCCGGGAGCCTTCCGTTGCCCGGGCCGCGGACGCGGCTTCGCCCGTGGCCCGGGCGATGGACCGATCCCGCCTGCAGATCCGACCTTCCAATCCTCAACATATCTCGATTCCGGGCGGAACCGCCCAGGGGGACTAGATGCTTCGTATTACACCTAAAGTTGTAGCCACTGGCGGTGCTCTGGCCGTCGCGCTCTTGGCTCTCTTGGGTGCGGTTTCGATCTGGTCCCCGGAAATGACGGCGCGGTCGGTCCTGGACCGCCTGGTGGGGCCCGCCTTCGCCCAAAGCCCGCTGCCGCCGGTGGCCGATGCCGGACGGGACATTCCGCTCTTCGAGCTCTTCGAGTTCGACTCCTCCGGCGACGTGGTGCTCGACGGCAGCGGCTCCACGGATCCCAACGGCGAAGGCCTGACCTACAGCTGGGCCTTCCTCTCGTTCCCGGACGGGGTCGAGCCGCCGGAGTTCGACGACGCCACCGCGGTGCGGCCGCAGTTCTTCGCGGAGCCCTCCGGCGGTGGAGAGTTCGGCGAGTTCGCCGCGACGGCCGGCCCCGAGGACTACCTGATCGAGCTGACGGTCACCAACAGCGCGGGCCTGAGCGACAGCGACACTGTGGTCGTCACCTCCGACCTGGTGCCGCCGGTCGCGGACGCCGGCGCCGACCAGCGCGCAGCGCTCGGCGAGACGGTGGTCCTCGACGGCAGCGGCTCCAGCGACGCGACGCGGGACCGGCTGGGCTACGCCTGGACCCTGGTCGAGGTGCCGGCGGGCAGCGTCGCGACCCTCGACGATCCGGCCGCGGTCCGGCCCGGCTTCACGGTCGACATCGCAGGGACCTACGTGGCCGAGTTGGTCGTAAGCACGTTCGATTTCGACAGCGAGGCGGACCGGGTCGTGATATCGACCGAGGGCGTGGCGCCGCGGGCCGAGGCCGGGCCCGAGGTCGCGGCGGCCGAAGGCGACACCGTCCAGCTCGACGCGAGCGCCTCGACGGACGGGGACGGCGACGCGCTCGACTACCGCTGGGCGCTCCTAGCGGCGCCGAACCTCAGCGCTGCGAGCCTCTCCGACCCGTCCTCGCTGCGGCCCACGCTGACCCTCGACGCGCCGGGAGTCTACGTCCTGCAGGTCACGGTGACGGATGCGACCGGGCGGGTGGCTTATGACACGGTGATGCTGTCGACGGGCAATCAGCGGCCGATCGCGAACCCGGGCCCGCCCCGGGGGATCGTGGTCGGGACGGAGGTCACGCTCGACGCCGCGGCCAGCAGCGACGCCAACGGCGATCTTCTCAGGTACCGCTGGTCCTTCGTCCGCGGTCCCGAGAGCTTCCTGGGCGGCCTGTCCGGCGAAGAGACCCTGCGCCCGATCCTCACGCCCGACGTCCCGGGCACCTATATCGTGCAGCTTCTCGTGGCCGACGAATCGGAGCTCTCGGCGCCCGCGACCCTGGTCCTGACGACGGAGGGTGGCCGCCCGCTGGCCGATGCCGGCCCGGATCAGACCGTCGCGGTCGGGGCGACGGTCCAGCTCGACGGCGCCGGGTCGCGCGATCCAGACGGCGACCTCTTGACCTACAGCTGGGCGATCCTCGAGGCGCCGGACAACGTTCCGGGCGGTGGCACCGCGGCGCTGGGCGCCGCCTCCGTTGCGGCCACCACCCAGGACGACGATGACGACGACGACGACAGCGACGACGGGGGCGACGACGACGACGACGATGACGACGGGGGCGGCGGCGGGCCCGGTCCGGGCAGCGGCCTGTCGGATCCGACCGCGGTCGCGCCGACCTTCGTCCCGGGCGCCGATGGCCTCTACGTGATCCAGCTGATCGTCGACGACGGCGTCTCCAAGAGCGTCGCCGACACCGTGGCGATCTCGACCGTCAACAGCCGGCCGGTCGCCGACGCCGGCCCGGACCAAGCCTTGGCGCAGCCGCTGGAGGTCCTGCTCGACGGATCCGGATCCAGCGATGTCGACAATGACCCGCTGACCTTCCGCTGGGATCTGATCGCCGCGCCGAGGAACAGCGATGCGATCATCTCCGATCCCGGGGCCGCCAGCCCGACTTTCCTGCCAGACCTCGCGGGCACCTACGTCGCGCAGCTGGTCGTCGACGACGGCCAGCTTGAGAGCCCGCCCGACACCGTGGTGGTCACCACGGACAACGGCCGGCCGATCGCGCGCATCCTTGCCGCCACCATCGTGCGCCCGGGCAGCACGGTCAATCTGGATGCGAGGTTCTCTTCGGATCCGGACAGAGACCCGATCACCTACGCCTGGACCCTGGTCAGCAAGCCCGAGGGCAGCACGGCCGTGCTGTCCAGCCTCGATACGGTCACCACGACCTTTGTGGCCGACCTCCTGGGCGTCTACGAAGTCCAGCTCGTCGTCAACGACGGACAGATCGATTCCTTCCCCAGCGTCCGTTCGATCCGCGCCAACAATCCGCCCGTGGCCGTGGTCGGCCCCGACCGGGAAGGCTTCATCAGCGAGGTCCTGCAGCTCGATGGCACGGGATCGAGCGATCCGGACGGCGATCCGCTGAGCTACGATTGGTCGCTCCTGAGGCCCGGCGGCAGCGCCGCCACCCTGTCCGACAGCACGAGCGCGGCGCCGAGCTTCGTGCCCGACGTCGAGGGCTTCTACCGGGCCACCCTCGTGGTCAGCGACGGCTTCGAGGAGTCGTCGGCCGTGAGCACGGACATCACGGTCGCCAACCGGCCGCCGGTCGCCGATGCCGGCCCCGCCCAGACCGTCCAGGTCAACAGCACGGTCCAGCTCGATGGCAGCGGCTCGAACGACCCCGACAACCAGCCCCTGAGCTTCGCCTGGCAGCTGGAGACGCCGCCGCGCAGCGCGGCCGTTCTTTCCGATCCGAGGGCGGAGCGCCCGACCTTCGTGCCCGACGTCGCCGGCTTCTATGCCGCGGTGCTCAGGGTCTCCGACGGCTTCGTCGTCTCGGGCGCCGACAACGTGCTGGTGACGGCCGAGCGCCTGGGCACGGGCAACGCACCGCCGGAGCTGGCGCCGGTCGGCGACCAGACCGTCGCCGTGGGCGACACCCTCCGGCTCACGCTCGACGCCAGCGACGCGAACCTGGATCCCTTGACCTTCTTCGCCTTGCCCTCGCCCCTGCCGGCCGGGATGAGCCTGGACACCGCCGGCGGCGGCTTCGCCTTCTCGCCCGGTCCGGACCAGGTCGGCAGCTTCGCCCTGACCCTGGGGGTCAGCGACGGCTTCGATTCGGACTCGGAATCCGTCCTCTTCACGGTCCTGGGCGGGACGCCGGGCGGCGCCACGGCGCTGACCGGACTGGTGCTGGACGCCGACGGCGGCGCTGCGACCCCGGTGGTCGGCGCCACGGTCGGCCTCCAGGGCAGCGCCGCCAGCGACGTCACCGACGCCGAGGGCCGTTTCACCCTGAGCGATATCCCGGCGGGCGTGCAGGTCCTGAGCGTCGACGGCACCACCGCAGCGCCGGCGCCCGACGGCTCCGCCTACACCAGCCTGATCGACGACGTGGCGCTGATCGCCGGCGTCACCAACACCCTCGACGACGGGGTCTTCCTGGCCCGGATCGATCCCGACAGCAGCGGCGTGGTGAACCCGGCCGCGACCACGACCGTCAGCAACGACGTCTTCGGCGCCACGCTGAGGGTCCTGGCGAACACGGCCTTCAATCCCGACGGCACGCCTTATACAGGGTCGCTGTCCTTGACCCCGGTGTCGAGCGATCTGGCGGCCTCGGTGCTGCCGGCCTTCGTCTCGCCCTGCAACCTGGTCTCGATCCAGCCCTTCGGCGTCAACTTCAGGACCCAGTTCTCACAGAACGCCAGGCTGGAGCTGCCCAACTTCGACGACCTGCCGCGGAACACCATCGTCGACGTCTGGGCGCTGAACGCAGCCACGGGCCGCTTCTTCGTCCTGGAGTCGGCCACGATCAACTCCGAGAACAAGGTCGTGGTACCGCGGATCCCCTTCTCCGGGCTCTACTTCGCCCTGCCGCGCGGGGCCGCCGCCAGCGTGACAACGGACACCAACGTCGACAACGTCACCCCGACCGCGCTCGCCGACGGCAACCTCACCGAATCCATCACCTTGCCCAGCTACCGCTCGCTCGGCCAGGACCGGACGCGGACCTTCATCTACAACTCCTCGGCCGCGAGCCCGATTCCGGTCTTCTCCGCCGACGTCACGCTGCCCTTCGTGGGCAACGCCGCGCAGTCGCCGCGGCCGGCGGTCCTGGAAGCGCGCCTCGAGCTGGGCGGCCTGGCCAACGCGCCGGTCTTCACCAGCCCCGACATCCCGGCCGATCCGGCCGATCCCGGCCTCGCCGCCGGCGAGAGCTTCCGTCAGGCGATCGCCTTCCAGGGCGTCGACCTGCCGAGCGGGATCCATCCCTACCGCCTGATCACGACGGCGGAGTACGGCTGCTCGCGCCGCGGCACCGTGACCCAGGGCCAGGTGGTCATCAAGAACGACGAGGAGAGCCCCTTCGGCGCCGGCTGGACCCTGGCCGAGCTGCAGAAAGTCAGCAAGGAGGGCGACAACCTGCTTCTGGAGGAGGGCGACGGCTCGACCCTGACCTTCCCGCCGGCCATCACCGAGGACCGCTTCCTGGAGCCGAGCTTCTTCCCGGCCAATGCCGCCCTGACCATGGCGGTCGACGACCTGGACGGCGACGGCAACCTGGACGTCGCGGTGCCCGACCACGTCCCCGGCATCGTCAAGATCCTGCTCGGCGACGGCGCCGGCAACCTGAACCTGGAGCGCGAACTCGACACCGGTCAGCCGACGGAGGTGGGGACGCCGCCCGACACCCTGGCCGTCGCCACCGGCGACTTCGACGGGGACGGCATCCGCGACCTGGCGGTGGCCAACCAGCTGGCTCAGCAGGTCAAGGTCTTCGAAGGGACGGGCAACGCCGCCTATCAGCTCCAGGCGGAGCTCGGCATCTCGACCAAGAGGCCGACCGATCTGGGCGTGGCCGACTTCGACGGCGACGGCAACGACGACATCGTCGCCATCAGCAACCCGCGGATTCTCGGCGACTTCGCCGGCCGCTTGACGGTCTTCCTCGGGGACGGCGCCGGGGCCTTTCCGACGACCCGGGAGTTCGGTGCCGCCGACGGGTCCGCCGCCCTGGTGGTCGCAGACTTCAACGGCGATGAGGTGCCGGACGTCGCAAGCGTCTCCTACACCGCAGCCCGGGTTTCGATCTTTCGCAACGACGGCATTGGTCTCATTACGCGGCAGAATTTCGACAGCGGGCCGGCGCGCGCGCTGGTCGGCCGCCGGGCGATCGCCGCCGGCGATCTCAACGGCGACGGTCTCGCCGACCTCGCCGTGACCAACAGCACCAGGACCCTCTCGGTCCTGATCAACGACGGGAGCGGTGCCTTTCCCACTCGGAAGGTCTTGGCGAACGGCCGCGCGCGCGAGGCCTTCGAGCCCAAGTCGGTCGAGATCTTCGACA
>JAAUYI010101705.1_pt1 | contig 11617 bp, 10 predicted proteins | sample 7278041 | NCBI WGS metagenome assembly JAAUYI01 (sample SAMN14350216, study PRJNA611818) | marine sediment metagenome | isolation source: surface marine sediment (0.6m) | place: French Polynesia: Moorea | collected 2018-08
GCTTGAACAAAAACAGTAGATTCATTAGAGAAAGCGGAGATGTAAATATCGATAGCGCAATAGGTTTGAGTAGCCCAAAGCAGCGGATCAAACTTAGAAACGATACATTCCTTTACATCTTAGCGCTGTTGCGTCATCAAGATATGCCACTACACCCTAAAGGGTTCAGAATCGTCTTTCAGAATTAGTAGTGAGAAGATTACATGGTGTACGGCTGCTACCACTGCTGATTTTCTCGCGTGTCCTTAACAGCAGCCATAAAAAAGATGACCGTGACTGGGATACTCAACGCCAGAACAATGCTTGTGGGCAATACTCCCAGGTCAGGCTCACCGGATGTCAGTTCAAACACTGAACCAACACCTGCGATGGCGGTGATACAGGTGCCAGCTAAAAATAAACCACTCTTAGGGGTCACAATATTCTCCTAATGATAAAAAGTCAGATGTTGCATGATTTTGCACGTAGGGGCGTTGCATGCAACGCCCCTACGTAGTCCTAGGCAACCTTTCTAACATCATTAGCAGAAAACCCACCTTTTTGAAGTTCCTGGGCCAGGGCAATCTTATTTTCCACCCGGTCAACAAACATGACGCCATTGAGATGATCCATCTCATGCTGAATCACTCGGGCCAAAAGGTCGTCAGCTTTAATTTTTTGAGGGCGACCAGTTGCATCTTTAAAGCTCACTTCAATGGCAGCTGGGCGAATTACATCTAGAAAAACACCAGGGATGCTAAGGCAACCTTCCTGACCACAGGCCATTTCTTTGCTGTGACGAACAATTTTAGGGTTGATCAAAACCAGGGGCTGGTTAGAGGCTTCTTCAGGATCCGTATCTACTACCAGAATTTGCTTGTGAATGCCGACTTGAGGAGCAGCTAAACCAATGCCATCCTCGCTGTACATGGTTTGCAGCATTTTGTGGGCCAGGTCGCGAATGCTATCATCCACTTTGGCAACTCGTTTAGTGGCCTTTCTAAGTACCCGATCACCCAAATAGTGCAGTTCAAGCGGCGGTTTTTTTAACTTTTTTTTGCTGACTGAAATACCCACGATTAAATTGATTAGGCTGATGAATCTAAACCTATCCTAGCAATTTGGGCTTCATCTCGCGTATGCCATTCCAATGTATGGATTGAGGGACATCAAAGCCTTGGAGATAATGCCCTAGGATAATATTGCTGTCAGGCTACTTGTGTTTTCTGCATTGTTATAGTTATTCGCTCAGCGTGTAAGCCAGCATGGGTAAGTTTTTTACTAAGGCAAGCTATCTCTTGCGGGAAACCGTTTTGGGTCTACAACGTGGCGGTTGGATGAATTGGGCAGCCGTTAGCACCATAATGGTACTTCTGTTCCTGTTTGGGATTAGCTTGCAAGCAACCTGGCAGGTGGAAAGCTTATTGAACCAGTTTGGTAGCCAGCTAGAAATTGCAGTTTACCTAGACAGTGGTGTCACTGCCGATAGCCTGAGCGATCGCATTCGCAGTTTAACCGATGTTGCTCAGGTAGAAACCGTTACAAAAGAAGAGGCCTGGACACAGCTGAGCCAGGAGCTGGGAATTGAGGATATGCCCCAGGCCACTGAGCAACTCAAGGGTAACCCTCTAGTAGACGAAATCAAGGTCAAAGTAAAAAACTCTGAGGCTGTGCCCAGTGTGGCCACCCAGTTGGAAAGCATCACAGGCGTTGACGAAGTTCTGTACATCACAGAAGCCGTACAGCGTCTGACTGAGCTAAATCAGGGATTGCAGTACGTCAGTCTAGGGGTGCTGGTAATTTTGAGCCTGACTGCGATCGCGGTCATTACCACCACAATTCGATTGATTGTGATGGCCCGGCGACGGGAAATCGAAGTAATGCAACTGGTAGGGGCAACATCAGTATGGATTTACATGCCATTTATTTTGCAGGGCATCACCTTTGGCCTTATGGGGGCACTGATCGCTTGGGCACTATTGGTGGGTACGCATCAATCCCTACAGCGCCTGTCGGCTCAGCAGCCTGAATTTTTGCAGTTTTTGGCCGTGGGTCTGCAATTTACACCGAAACAGCTAATCTTGCTGCCAACCTCTTTGTTTGTTTTGGGGAGTTTAGTTGGCCTTTTAGGTAGTTTGGTAGCCGTGCGCAAGTTTGCTGTGCGTGCCTGAATAGCCACGTCTAACTAGCAAATTGACATAAATATCAATCATCAATATGGAGTCATAAAAAAACTCCTGCCCAGTAAGGAGCAGGAGGCATAAACGTTTCGAGTGAAAGCTGTTATTGAATTCAAGTCTAGTAAGCCAGACCCATGCTGCGAGTAGTCTCAGCACCCAAATATACGCGAATACTCAAGAAATCAGTCGGGCAAGCAGTCTCACAGCGCTTGCAACCAACACAGTCCTCAGTCCGAGGGGAAGAGGCAATCTGACCAGCCTTGCAGCCATCCCAGGGCACCATTTCTAGTACATCCGTTGGGCAAGCGCGAACACACTGAGTGCAACCAATGCAGGTATCGTAAATCTTGACCGAATGAGACATCGAAGGAATGCTCCAATATTATTAAACGGTTTCAGCTATATAGCGGCTTGGCAATGGCGTCAAAACAGTTACCTAGAGTGTGTCTCGCAGGATATGTAAATCACAACTCAAGGAACTTTTGTTTACATTAGCCAAAGTTAGCCAAAAGAGTTCTCCAATCAAGACTCAGTCTATCAGTGCCGTTTTTTTGGAGCGGGACAACGTGTCAAAAGTTTATGGATTGTAATATTGTTAGGCTGAACTCATTGCTAGTTGCTGGTTACTCAAAATGCAAACGTTGTGTGTCCATATAGGACGCACGCTTTCCTATAAGATGAAAAAATGCCTAAATCCTGATGGACGTTCTGATATTTTAGGGTGTTCCATTCTAGGTACTAGGTCGTGTTCTTTGCTGCCGCTGAAAAGGAAATTTGGAGATTATGGCTGACGACATTTTAGGAAAGGTTCAAAAGATTGTATCTGAGCAGCTTGGTGTTGATGTAGCTGAGGTTAAGCCTGAGGCTAGCTTTGCCAACGACCTAGGTGCAGATTCCCTCGATACAGTGGAGCTGGTAATGGCCCTTGAGGAAGAGTTTGATATCGAGATTCCAGACGAGGCAGCTGAGAGCATTGGCACGGTCCAGGCAGCTGTTGACTTCATCAAGGAAAAATCGCCCGCATAAGCGCCCTTGCCTGTTTGAAAATCTGTTTTTTAATACCTTGGGACCCTTCCCCTTGTGTCGATGACCATGACAACTACTGAAAAAAAGCGCGTTGTGATTACCGGGATGGGGGCTATTACCCCCGTCGGCAATACTTTAGAGGCCTATTGGCAAGGCTTGTTAGCTGGCAAAAACGGCATTGGGCCGATCACGCTGTTTGACGCATCGAAGCACAAATGCCGCATTGCGGGTGAGGTCAAAGGCTTTGATCCTTTGGAATATATAGATGCTAAAGATGCTAAGCGGACTGATCGATTTGCTCAGTTTGCGATCGCAGCTAGCAAACAGGCCCTAGCCGATGCCAAGCTCACGATCACCGACCTCAACGCCGAACAAGTGGGTGTCATGATTGGTACAGGTGTGGGCGGTCTCAAGGTCATGGAAGAGCAGCAATCTGTCTATATCAATAAGGGACCCAACCGCTGCAGTCCCTTTATGGTCCCCATGATGATTGCCAATATGGCAGCCGGTCTGACCGCTATTCATACCGGTGCAAAAGGCCCTAATTCTTGCTCTGTTACCGCCTGTGCAGCTGGTTCCAATGCGATTGGAGATGCCTTTCGGATGGTGCAAAATGGGTATGCCCAGGCCATGATTTGTGGCGGTACTGAAGCTGCAATTACGCCCTTGTCATTTGCCGGATTTGCCTCAGCTAGAGCCCTATCTACCCGCAACGACGATCCGGCCCACGCCAGCCGTCCTTTTGATAAGGATAGAGATGGTTTTGTGATGGGTGAAGGCGCTGGTGTTTTGATCTTGGAAGAACTTGAACATGCTCTGAGTCGCGGTGCTCACATCTATGCCGAGATGGTGGGCTATGGCATGACCTGTGATGCATATCATATGACAGCCCCTGTGCCGGGTGGAGCGGGTGCTGCTCGTTCGATGGAGCTAGCCCTCAAAGATGCTGGGGTGTCTCCGTCAGAAGTCAGCTACATTAATGCCCATGGCACCAGTACCCCAGCCAATGATCCGACCGAAACTGCAGCCATTAAAACTGCCCTGGGCGACTATGCCAAAAAGATTGCTGTGAGTTCTACTAAGTCCATGACAGGGCATCTGTTAGGGGGCTCCGGTGGGATTGAGGGCGTGGCCACTTGTATGGCCGTGGCCAACGATCAGGTGCCCCCTACAATTAACCTGGAAGAGCCCGATGAGGACTGTGATTTAGACTATGTGCCCAATCAGAGTCGTACGCACACTGTAGATGTGGCCATGTCTAACTCGTTTGGGTTTGGTGGGCATAACGTTACCCTGGTTTTTCGCAAGTATCGTAGTTAGTGCTACAGCTTGATAGGTATAATGACCTAATAGAAAACATTAATTAAAGTGAAAGGTTTCTCTGTTATTGGGATACCTTTCGCACCTGAGCATGCTCAAATAAATGAATATGCTCAAAAATCACGGTATAGGCTTAGGCCAGTGGCTCTCCTTTGACAAGGTTGGGGTGATTAACTCTTGTGCTCAGCGGGGTGCAGCGTAGTTTTGTCACAATCGGCATTTGTGGGGAGTAGCTAGGTGTCTGCTCCAAACTGTTGTCTGTGGAATGTTTTTGCCACATGGTTATGTACTTGAGATATCGGTTTGAACCTGTAGGTACGGCTGCTTATCTCCAGAGTACACAATCATGTATGTAAATACGTACCTGTCCGTTTTTTTAACTCGTCCTTTGACGTGTTGAGGATTACCTGTGTGGTAACTCCTGATCTGCTATCACCATCAGCAAAGGTGCGTTCGTCTACTTTGTTCACACCTGGACTGTACCGTCGTTAACTACTTGGAAGACTATGGCTGTTGCAACCCAATCTCTTGAAACGCAGTGTATAAACGCCATTCGGTTCCTGGCCATTGATGCCGTTGAAAAGGCTAAATCTGGTCATCCCGGTTTGCCCATGGGAGCTGCGCCAATGGCGTTTGTTCTTTGGGATCAATTTATGCGCTTTAATCCCAAAAATCCTCAGTGGTTTAACCGCGATCGCTTTGTTCTATCTGCGGGTCATGGTTGCATGCTGCAGTATGCGCTACTGCATCTGACAGGGTACGACAGTGTCAAAATCGAGGACATCAAAAACTTCCGTCAGTGGGGAGCAACTACACCTGGGCATCCTGAAAACTTTGAAACTCGCGGTGTTGAGGTAACAACTGGTCCCCTGGGTCAGGGGATTTGTAATGCTGTGGGTTTAGCCATGGCAGAAGCTCATCTGGCAGCCCGTTTTAACAAGCCTGACTGCACACTGGTTGACCACTACACCTATGTGATTTTGGGCGATGGTTGCAATATGGAAGGCGTGTCTGGCGAAGCATGCTCTTTGGCAGGTCATCTGGGTCTGGGTAAGCTGATTGCACTCTACGACGACAACCATATTTCCATCGACGGTTCCACAGATATTGCCTTTACCGAAGATGTCAGTAAGCGGTTTGAGGCCTACGGTTGGCATGTACTTCATGTGGCAGATGGTAATACTGATTTGAGCGCGATCGCAAAAGCCATCGAAGAGGCGAAGCAGGTAACTGACAAACCCACCATGATCAAGGTGACAACCACCATTGGTTATGGTTCACCCAACAAAGCCGACACTGCTGGCGTACACGGTGCAGCTCTAGGCGATGAGGAAATTGGCCTGACTCGTAAGAACCTGGGTTGGGACTATGGGCCTTTTGAAGTTCCTGAAGATGTTCTAACTCGCTTCCGTCAGGCGATTGATAAGGGTGCCAGTGCTGAAGCTGAGTGGAATCAGACCCTGGCTACTTATCGCACCAAGTATGCTAATGATGCCGCCTTATTTGAACGGATGATTTCCGGTAAGCTGCCTGATGGTTGGGAGGCTGCACTACCCACTTACTCCCCGGAAGGTAAAGCAATTGCAACTCGTAAGACCTCTGAAGCCACGTTAAATGCTCTGGCTCCAGTTGTTCCTGAGTTAGTGGGCGGTTCTGCCGACCTAGCGAAGTCCAACAACACCCTGATGACGATTTCTGGTGACTTCCAAAAGGGAGCTTACGAGAATCGTAACTTGCGCTTTGGTGTGCGTGAGCACGGCATGGGTGCTATCTGCAACGGCATTGCTCTACACAACTCTGGTCTTATCCCCTACTGCGCCACATTCCTGGTATTTGCTGACTACATGCGGGCGGCGATTCGTCTGTCGGCCCTGTCTGAAGCGGGTGTTATCTATGTCATGACCCACGACTCCATTGGTCTAGGCGAAGATGGTCCTACCCATCAGCCAGTAGAGACTATTGCTTCTCTGCGGGCAATCCCTAATCTATATGTGATTCGTCCTGCAGATGGTACTGAGACATCGGGTGCCTATAAAGTTGCGATCGCAAGCCGCAAGACGCCCACACTAATGGCCTTCTCTCGTCAGAATCTCCCCCAGCTAGAAGGTAGTTCCATCGATGGTGTTGCTAAGGGAGCCTACATCCTATCTGATGATGCAGGTGCTGACCTGATTCTCATTGGTACTGGCAGTGAAGTATCCCTCTGTGTAGAAGCGGCTAAGCAACTTCGGGCCGAAGGTAAGAAAGTACGTGTGGTTTCTATGCCCTGCTGGGAGCTATTTGAAGCTCAAGATGCTGATTGTAAGGAGTCCGTTCTACCTAAGGATATTACCAAGCGTCTGGTAGTTGAAGCTGGTATCGAAATGGGTTGGGGCAAATACTACGGTGCTGAAGGCGACATAATTAGTGTTGATCGTTTTGGCGCGTCTGCTCCCGGTGGTCGCATCATGCAAGAGTTTGGCTACACCATCGAGAACGTAATTGCTCGCGCTAAAGCTCTCTAATCTGGGCGGCTATCCACAGTCTGGGCGGCTATCCACAGGAGCATCTTGCGTTGATGTTTCTGTGGACGGTCGGACAAAAGTCGAAAATCTAGTACTTAAAATTAAAAAACAAAAGCCGCAGAGCCTAGGCTCTGCGGCTTTTTGCTCGATCCAGTTTACCAGTCTCTACTCAGCGGCTTCGCTAGGAGTTTCAGGTGAGCCTAGATCGGCTGGAATAGAGTCTGCTGCTGGGACTGTTTGCTCAACAGCTGGGGTATCTATCGAGGTTGGCAACTCAGCAGCCGGATTGCCTAGCCACCCAGCACTCAAAATTACCGTAATACCCATAAATAAAATAGTCAGGAGCCAAGTAGCACGATTTAAAGCTGTTTCAGCACTCTTGGTACTCGTAAACATCTGGGCTTGTCCACCCAAAGCACCCAGACCATCACCCTTGGGACTGTGAAATAACACCAAAACGATCAACCCAATGGCAGAGACCAACCATACGATCTGTAAAACCGATACTAACAACATTGCAAACTTAGCCTGACTGTGTTCCTTAAACCAACCTATGTATGACGCCATACTAGCGCCAGACTATGGTACCTCAAGGCATGGTGACATGACTAACCATCTGAGATATCGTCAAACCCCACTTAAAGGGATACTTTTACAGGAGTGCGGTTACGTTTAATATCAACGGAAACAGGCACAAGCATAGATCTGCCTGTCATTTCTTTTGGTTGAGGTAACTGGAGAATTTCCAAAATAGTAGGTGCAATATCAGCTAGACATCCATTGCTCCGCAGTTCAACTTCACCGCCATGGCCTGGAATCTTTAACCGTTCACCTTCAACCAAAATAAACGGTACTGGGTTAGTCGTGTGAGCCGTCCAAGGCCGTCCCTCTTCATCCCACATATATTCAGCATTGCCGTGGTCTGCAATGATAATTGTGGTGCCTCCAGCCTGGCCGACAGCATCAAGCAAGCGCCCTAGCTGCACATCAACCGATTCAAGGGCCTGCACCGTTGCGTCCATATTGCCCGTGTGCCCAACCATATCGGGATTGGCATAGTTGATCACCACAAGGCCATACTTGCCTTTGTTAACGGCAGTAATAGCCGTATCAGTAACAGCCTTAGCAGACATCGCAGGCGCTTTGTCATATGTGGCTACCTGAGGGCTTGATACGAGTTCCCGATCTTCACCATCGAAGGGATCTTCCCGACCCCCGTTAAAGAAGTAGGTCACATGGGCGTATTTTTCAGTTTCTGCAGTACGGAACTGCTTAATGCCATGATCAGCCACCACTTCACCCAGAATATTGCTCAGGTTTTGAGGCTCAAAGGCAACCTGTACAGGCATTGCACCATCGTACTGAGTCATGGTGACAAAGTTGAGGGGGGTAATTAGCTCTCGCTCAAATCCCTTAAACTCGGAATCGACAAACGCTTGAGTCAGCTGACGGGCACGATCTGGCCGGAAGTTAAAGAAAATGACGCCGTCGTTTGGCTCAACTACTCCTGGAGCTAAACGCACTGGCTGAATAAATTCATCCGTGGTGTCGTTGGCATAGGCAGTCTGTATTGCCTCTAGAGCAGTATCGCCGTTGCCATTGCCCTCGTCTGTCATCACACGGTAGACCTGCTCAATGCGATCCCAGCGTTGGTCGCGATCCATCGCATAGTAGCGACCACTAAGGGTGACAATACGGCCTACACCCTCTTGGTCTATGTGGGCTTGTAATTTCTGAATCGCTGATTGGGCCGCTTTAGGTTGAGTATCACGTCCGTCAGTAATGGCATGAATGCAGACATCCTGAATATCTTGGGCTTTAGCAAGATCCAGGAGACCTAGCAGATGATTCAGATGGGAATGCACTCCGCCTTCAGAGCAAAGGCCGACTAGATGAAGTTTGCTGCCGCTATAGCGAACCTTCTGGCATACATTTAAAAGTGCCTGATTTTCCTGAATGGAACCATCTTCGACTGCATCAGAAATACGGACCAGTTCCTGAGGTACAATCCGACCTGCTCCAATGTTCAGGTGGCCTACTTCGGAGTTACCCATCTGGCCATCAGGTAAGCCTACGTGTTTGCCTGATGTCTGAATTAAAGTGTGGGGATAGGTAGCCCAAAGGCTATCGATGACCGGGGTTCTGGCATTTTTAATTGCATTTCCATTGTCCTCATCCCGATATCCCCATCCATCTAGGATGACGAGAACCATTGGAGAAACAGACTCCTGCGCCATACTTACAAATCCTTCTTCCGATTACGAACGACTGTGCGTTTACTTAGCGAGATCATATCACTCGCGCTTTCCCGATTATTAAGGTTTTCTTAACAATCTCCTTCATTAAAGTAGCTTGCTAGATCTTGCTCAGGAATCTGCTGAACCATAACTTGGTATTTAGGCTCAGCTTTTTAGGCAGCTTGATAATGCTGGTGCTTCAGCAATTACCAAATATTTTACCTGTGGATAACAGAGCTATTGGTTACTAAAAATTATCGAGAATATAATGCTTTTAATTATATTTTTGCCCTGATCTACCCATGAGTTGTCAATGAGTCTAACTACTCATTTAAGGGTGCTGCCCATTAGTCGATTTCATGAGCTGACCAGCTCTATCATTGCTGTTTCCAGTAGATCCTTAGAAGAATCAACAGCTACTTTAAGCAACACTCTCTAACCTATACCTAAGTCTAGGTTGAGCTTTTAAAGCAACTACCAGAACTATAGAAAGACTTCGGGAGCATAAAAACACTACCTTGAGCCCGCCCTGACGCTCTGACCCAAGAATATGCTTCTAAATTGCACTAGATCTTCTTTTTGGCAGCTGCTTTTGCTTTCTGTTTTTCTTTTTGCTTTTGCCGTTTAGTAGCTGCCTTCGCAGCTCGTTCAGCTTCTAGTTTCTCCAACCTGGCACGTTCTTTTTCTTGCTCTATTTTTTCGAGGTAGTAGCTGTAGTCTCCACGGTATAAACGTAACTCACCGTCTCGAATTTCAACTATCTTATTGGCGACCTGTGAAATAAAAAACCGGTCGTGGGAAACGATTAGAACGGTGCCATCGTATTCCTTGAGTGCTGATTCCAGCATCTCTTTGGCTGGAATATCCAGATGATTAGTGGGCTCGTCTAAAACTAGAAGGTTGGCTGGAGCCAGTAGCATCTTAGCCAGAGCGAGACGCGCTTTTTCTCCACCGCTAAGAGCGGTGACAGGTTTGTAGACCATGTCACCGCTAAATAGAAATCGCCCTAGAAGTGTTCGTACCTCTTCGTTTTTCCAGGTGGGGACCTCGTCATGGATGGTGGCCATTACCGTTTTGTTGAGGTCCAGGGCCTCCGCCTGATTTTGCTCAAAATAACTGGGGATAACATTGTGCTCCCCCAAAGTGGCTGAACCTTCTACAGGCTCTTCTAGCCCCATGATGAGCCGTAGCAAGGTAGACTTGCCAGCACCGTTAGGACCCACAAAGGCAATGCGATCGCCACGCTCAATTAGCAACTCTGCTCCTAGAAATAGGATGTTATCTCCGTAGGTGTGAGTCAGGTCGCTGATCTGTACTACCTCACGACCGCTGCGGGGGGCTGGTGGAAACTTAAACCGCAAAGCTCTAACGTCAGAGATTGGGGCTTCAACCCGTTCAAGCTTTTCTAGTTGTTTCTCACGGCTTTTAGCCTGGGTGCTGCGAGTAGCGCTGGCCCGGAAACGGTCTACAAAAACCTGCTGTTTGGCAATTTCCTTTTGCTGACGAGCGTAGGTAGCTTGCTGAGCCAGCTTGGTTTCTTCTTTTTGAGCCAGGTAAGCACTGTAGTTACCCAGGTAGGTAGTGGAGACTCCCCGTTCCGTTTCGACAATATGGGTACAAAGACGATCAAGAAATTCCCGGTCATGGGAAACGATCACCATTGGTGTGGTCAGTCCCTTAAGGTAGGTTTCTAGCCACTCGATGGTTTCCAGATCCAGGTGGTTTGTCGGTTCGTCCAATAGCAACAAGTCTGGAGCTTTAAGCATCACTTTGCCCAGCCCCATGCGCATTTGCCAACCGCCGCTAAAGGAGCTGACTAAACGTTCTCCATCATCATTTTGAAAGCCCATTTCGGGCAGAATCTTTTCAATCTTAGACTCTAGGCCATAGCCGTCTAAGGCTTCAAACTTTCGCTGTTCACGATCAAGCACTTTTATCAGCTTTTCCAGCTCATCCGGCTCAGCATTTTCCATCTGAATCGGGATTTCCGCCAGCTTTTGCTGCACCGCATTGGCTTCTGCAAAAACTGTCCAAAATTCTTCGCGAACTGTGCGCCGGGGATCAACTTCAAATTCTTGATTGAGGTAGCCAATGTGCAGTTCACTGGGGCGGATGACATTGCCGCTGGTAGGCTCGATCTCACCCATGATGATTTTGAGCTGGGTTGATTTTCCAGCCCCGTTCACCCCCACCAGCCCAATGCGATTGCCTGGTTTTACTTCCCAGGTAACGTCCCGCAATACTTCTCCAGTTGGATAAACATTAGTTATGTTTTCGAGACGCAGCATAAGTGAATAGTGGGATTACCAACGTTGAATGTGTTCAAAAACTTTAACAAATATCAACGTATACTTTGTTTGCTGCAGGTTAA
>JAAUYI010073875.1_pt1 | contig 11614 bp, 10 predicted proteins | sample 7278041 | NCBI WGS metagenome assembly JAAUYI01 (sample SAMN14350216, study PRJNA611818) | marine sediment metagenome | isolation source: surface marine sediment (0.6m) | place: French Polynesia: Moorea | collected 2018-08
GTGGCAACCTCCCTGCTGGTGTTCGTCGTGGTGTACTTCCTGGTCTTTGGTGCCGGCGTGTTTTACGTGTTGCGCCTCATGAGCAAGGCGCCAAAAACCGCGCAGCCCGAGGTCCTGGAAGACGGCCCCCTGCGTACATCGGGCCTTGTCGGCGGCAGCGACGAACTACTGCCTTCAGCGGGTTAGCACGATGGATATCTCGGTAATCTGGGCCGGCATCCTCGTGCTGGCGGTGTTTGTTTATGTCGTGCTCGACGGTTTCGATCTCGGGATCGGCATACTCTTCGCGTTCTTCCCCGAAAAGCGTGACCGCGACCTGCTCATGAACAGCGTCGCGCCGGTCTGGGACGGAAACGAAACCTGGCTCGTGCTCGGGGGTGGCGGATTGTTTGCGGCCTTCCCCATGGCCTACGGCATATTCATGACCGCGCTGTACGCGCCGATCATCGCCATGCTTCTCGCCCTGGTCTTTCGCGGCGTGGCCTTCGAGTATCGCTGGCGCACCAAGCGCTGGGAACGCTGGTGGGACCGGGCTTTTATCACCGGATCACTCGCAGCCGCCCTGGCCCAGGGCATTGCCCTCGGAGCCGTACTTCAGGGTATCGAAGTGGACGGACGCGCCTATGGCGGCGGCTGGTACGACTGGCTGACGCCTTTCTCCCTGCTCACGGGTGTCGCCGTGGTCATTGCCTACACGCTCCTCGGCGCCTGCTGGCTGATCCTGAAGACCGAGGGTGAGGTACGGGATCGGGCCCGGCGTCTGGCCAAAGGCGCTGCCGCCGCCACCGTGTTCATGATCGGCGCGGTGAGCGTGGCAACACCCTTTCTCGACGCCGCCTACTACCAGCGCTGGTTTGAGCTGCCCTTGCTGTTCATCCTCGCTCCCGTACCTTTGACGGTGGCGGTGCTGGCCCTGCTCCTGGCGCGGTCACTGCGCGGCGAGGGGAGCGACCTTCGTCCGTTTCTCCTGGTGGTGGGATTGTTTGCGCTCTCGTTCCTGGGCCTCTGCGTGTCCATGTGGCCCTACCTTATTCCGACGGAAGTCACCATCTGGGAAGCCGCCGCGCCCGAGAGCAGCCAGCTCTTTATGCTGGTCGGGGCCCTCGTACTGATCCCCATCATCCTGCTCTACACGGCATACGCCTACTGGGTCTTCCGCGGCAAGCTCGACCCGGATAAGGGCTACCACTAGTACCGTGGTAACGCGCCTGTTCTGGTTCCTCGGCCTGTGGCTGGCAAGCGTTGCCGTCGTTGGGGCAGTGGCACTTTTCCTGCGTTGGCTACTCGTTCCCTGAGCCAGGACCGAACAAGCGAACGGACTTCTACCAGTAGTACCCGCTGCTGGGCTCGGGCGCCATCTCGATCAGCCCCCAAAGGACACCCGCGAGCAGCACCGCGATGATCAGCGCCTTGTAGAGCGGTTGCGGCGGCGCCGTGCCGAAGCGCCCGGGAGCGCTGCCTGTGAGCATGGGCCGGAGCAGCCGCTTTCCCTTGAGCCGCTCGTAGTAGGCAATCGCGAGCAGATGAAGTCCGACAAAGCCCAGCAGGATATTGAACAACGGCTCGTGCCAGGCTGAGATGGCATCGCTCACGCTGCTGTCGAAAACATCGCGAAAGGGACCGGAGAAAATGATGTCGTCGCTGTTCACGGTGCCGGACAGGGCCTGGGCAATGAGCAGCCCCCACAGCAGCATGGCCGACCAGCCCCCCGCGGGGTTGTGACCCGGCGTGGTGCTTTCCCGCTGTCCACGCAGCGTCGCGACGACGGCGCCGGGACCGCGCAGAAAATCGCTGAAGCGGGCCTGCGCCGAGCCGACGAGTCCCCAGCAGAGCCGTGTGACCACGGCCACGAGAATGGTAAGGCCGAGCCACTTGTGGGCGTCGAGGTTTCCCTGTTCGGCGGTCCACCAGCTTGCGGGCAGCAGAATGACAATCAGCCAGTGAATGATGCGCACGGGCCAGTCCCAGAGCGTATAGCCGCGCTCCGGTAGCGTCTGCGCCGGTGAATCCTCCGCCATGAAAGCTCCTCGGAAAGTTCGTTTACCGGTTCAATTGTGCCGGCTTCGTAGCGATCCCACCATGCTTCAGGTGCTTGCCGTCGCGTCGTAGGAAGTGAGCCTGTTGCGACCACTGACCTTACTCACGTAGAGAGCCCTGTCAGCCCGCTCAAGAAGGTTTTCCACAGTGTCGGTGGGTTCGGGAATCTTGCCGATGACACCAATGCTCACCGTCAGGTCCGGCGCACCATCTCCAACACCCTGTGAATCTGTTTCGATATCGCGACGAAACTGCTCCAGCCTCAGGATCTGCGACTCCTCGGCCTCTGCCACGGTCACCACGGTGAACTCCTCCCCGCCATAGCGCGCGACCAGGTCGCTTCGCCGGCGGAAGGCGGACGCCAGCTTCGACGCGAGTCCTCGAAGACATTCATCGCCAACCGAATGGCCGAACTGATCGTTAACTTCCTTGAAATGATCTACGTCGATCATGGCCACGACGATGTGCAGCCGTTCACGTATCGCCACATCGAGTTTAGCCTGCAGCCCGAGTTCGAGACCCCGGCGATTGTTGATCCCGGTAAGCGCGTCCTCGACGAGCAGCGCCTGCAGACTGTGGTTCGCCTCCTGCAATTGGCGAGTCTTTTCGTCCAGCTCACGATTGAGCCTGTCGCGAAAGCTCGTGCCGATCTGGCGGGCGTCATCCAGGGCCCGCTCCATCTGCACGATTTCCGGGCTTCCCCTTTGCCAGTCCGGGAGTCGAATCCGCGGCCGATCCTCGTCTGAAATCTGCTGCATCAAGGCGTTCAGGGGCCTCGTAATACTCGAAACAAACGCCTCGCTGACCATGGCACCGAGAGCAACCAGCGCCACGAATCCAACGGCGAAGGCCTTCAGAAATCGCTCGACGGGGCCCGCTACGATAGACGTGGGAGTGAGCGCATAGACTCGCCATCCCTCAAGCATCTCCGTCTCGGCGACGAAGTACTGCGTACCCGCCAGGTCGAGCACCGGCACGTCGACGACGGGATGCGTTGCAACTGCGGTCAACTCGGGAGTCGACAGCAATTCCACGAACGGCGTTTCTGTCTCCCGATCAGGGGTTGCGGCCACGACCTGCTCGGCCCGATCTGTAACCAGCATTCGCACATCGCTTGCGGACCGCGAACTCACCTCTCCGAAGCGCGGCAAGTTCAATGACCCCTCCACAACTCCGCTGAATTGCCCGGCCGCATCAAGCACGGGCGCGCTCACAGCAACGATCGGATCGGAGCCAAAACCTCTACCTATAAATCCACCGGAAAGATAGGCCCGGCGAAGATCTCTTGCCTGTACGAAGTACGAGCGATCAGAAACGTTCAGTCTCTCTGGCGGCAACTCCTCGAACAGTCTCTGGAACCTGCCGACCGGGGCGCCGAATAGAAGTTGTCCATCGCGGTCGATCGCAATGAGCGTACGGAAACCCGGTGTGCCGCGTTGCACATCTTCAAGGTCCGCAAAAAGATCAACGCTCGAGCTGTCTGCGTGCCGTTTTGCAAGCAGGTCAATCGCACTGCGATGATTGGACAGATACAGCTCGGCAAGCGCTGCGTAGTCGTCGGCACTGCGCACAAGGCGGTCCTGAATATCGGCGCCGAACACGGCGACGGATCGATCGAGGATGATCGTCGAGACAGTGAGCGCCGGCACCGTAACCAGGGAAACAGCCACAGCCAGTCCCTGCCGAGACAGGGGTATAGCGCCCACGCTCAGACCCTGCTCCTGCCTGAGACGTTGCGCCACCAGCTGGAAGCAGACTTCGGCCAGTGACGCGCAGGCGAGACCGGAAACACTGCTGATCGCGATGTCCAGAGCGGCAAAGCCCGGCGAAGCGGTGCCGCTGCTCGCGCCAAACAGGTAAGTTGACGGAGCGCCGATACAGATCCAGAACAGCGCCACACCCAGGACTATCGGAATCCGTCGTTGCAACAGTGCTGCTGCCACTCCCGTTTCGGCGATCGGAGTCCACGCCAGCTCCCCAGCTACTCCGGCTACCAGCAGCCCTGCTGCACAGAACAGGGAGATGAATAGCGCGCTACGCCAGCCGAACACGAAGATGGCCAGGAGCGAGGCAGATTGTCCCAGGTAGAGGGCCTGATCATTCAGAATCGGGATAGCGGCGAACGCGTTCAGGACAAACGCGAGGAACGAAAGCGCAGCTACGAATCGCAGAGCGGGCGGTTTTTCCGGGTTGGTGGCAGTCAAATGCCTGGCCCCAACGGCAACATGCCTGAGCTATAGCTCACAACGTGGCGCCCCACCACTCTGCCGTTGCTGAATCCAACGCTATTCATTGTGGATCGAGGCTCATGCCGGGAACAGCTACACATTAGGCACGGCGCGGCACTTCAGGCGTTTCGGACGCCGTCCTGGGGGAAAAGCGCAGGCGCGTCGCTCACACTCTCGTAGCTGTAGTGCCACGCGCCATCTATCAACACGGCACGATGACGCGGGCCGGGATCATTCAGGCCCTCGGCACCCTGACCCTCGTAGGCGATGTCACCGGGATAGAGCGTGGTGAACCCGGCCTCCCCCTCGACCGAAACCAGCCGTGGAAGGATGTGTGGGCAGGGTGAAGCGTGTTCGCCGGCGAGCGCCTCGGCGGCCGTAGCGTACCGATCGAGAGCGCACAGCGTTATATACGTAGGCGGCAGCATAGCGAGGCCACCGGAACGGTGCTCGCTTAAAGCATCAGCAACCGTGACGAAGCGCCAGTCGTGGATCTCGTCTTCATCAATCCGGACCTCACAGTCCGAAGGCAGCGCCGCGGCATAGAACCAGGTCGAAAAGCGCTTCACCTCGCCGACCGGTGTGGTCCAGTGACTCATGAGCACCATGCCTTCGGGATCGGGGCGAACGCCCGCCTCTTCCTCGGCCTCGCGCGCCGCGGCGAAGCGCGGAGCTTCGTCGGGGTTGTCGCCGGCGGCACGGAAATCGCCTTCATCGACGGCTCCGCCGGGAAATACCCAGAATCCCCCGGCAAAAGCCAGCGCCCGGTTACGTCGCACCAGCAGCACTTCGATCTGATCGTCGCGATCCCGCAGCAGCACGACCGTGCTGGCGGGGCGCACGGGGACAGTGTTCACAGGTCTTTCAGCGCAGCGACATGGATATGTCGAAGCCCAGCTGCTGGGCATGGTGGCGTGCCGCGTCGCGCTCATCCTCGGGTCGGCTGCTGACCCAGAGATTGGTCGAGCGCGTGCCGCTGCGGCAGAAGGCAAACACCGGCTCGTTTGTATCGTCGAAGAGTTCGCGAATCGCGGCGATGTCGTCGCCGGGATAGTTGAAGGCATTCAGCGGGTAGTAGTGATACGTGAGGCCCGCGGCCTCGGCCGCTGCTTTCAGGTCATCGGAGGAGGGCTGGTCGAGGGCCTCGGCATCCGGGCGGTTGTTGATCACCACCTTGTAGCCCTCGTCGGCGATGGCCTGCATGTCTGCGGCGTATACCTGCGGCGACGCCGCCACGGTCTCGGTCAGCTTCACGTGTCGCAGTTCATTGGCCATCGGCGCCCTTCTCCCTACCTAAGCAATCAGGCGCCGGAGTATAAACAAGCGTCCGCAGCCGCGACAGTCGCGGCCCCGGTCGTGACCACGGGGACTCGTTCGGGGGCATTGCGCAGCCCGCTGTAGCCATCGGCAAGGAGCTTGACGCCGACGACGACGAGGAACAGGGCGATCACCCGGTAGTAAAAGCGTGGGTGGGAGATTCGCACCAGCTGGCGTCCGATGAGTACGCCCAGGGGAGCGATCGGTACGAGCGCCGCGGAGTAGAGCAGGTTGTCACTGGTGAACTGGCCCAGCGCGTAGTACGGCGGCAGCTTGGCAAGGTTCACCACCCAGAAGAACAGGCCGGCCGTACCCGCGTACACCATGGGCGGCAGCTGCTTGGGCAGCAGGTACATGGTCAGCGGCGGGCCGCCGGCATGAATGCTGAAGCTGGTGAAGCCCGCAAGCGCCCCGAAGATACCGGCCGCTGCACCGTGGTGCTCCCGCCCTACGCGAGACAGCCAGCCGAGCAGCGCCTGCAGGCCGAACACCAGTGCCACTGCCCCCACGAGCACGCGCATGAGATCGTCGTTCATGCGATCCGCGAGCAGGAAGCCCGCGCCTACCCCGAGCAGCGCACCGGGCAGGAGCAGGCGCAGAGCGCGAGCATCGAAGTGACCGCGGTAGCTGTAGATGACCACGAAATCCATGACGACGAGGATCGGCAGCATGATCGCCGCGGCCTGGGCCGGGGCCATGACCAGCGCCATCAGTGGAACGGCGAGGATCGCCACGGCGCCGCCGAAGCCGCCCTTGGCTATTCCGTACAGCAGCACCGCGGGAATGCTTACAAGGTAGAACGCCGGATCCGTCAACATGTGCGTCGCCGCGGATCAGCCGGCGGAGCGCAGGAGGCCGAGCTCTGCCAGAACGGCGCACAGCGAATCGCGCGGCCGCGGGTCCGGCGCGGGAAGACTCCCGACAATCGCTTCGGCCTGGTCGCGGTATGTCTCGGAGAGTTCCAGGAAAAACTCGTCCGGCAGGCGCGCGTCGCGGGCGAGCGCCAGACGTTCGGTCATACGCCTGGGATCGAGCAGCACGTCGCGATCGCTGGCCCAGGCGAGCAGCGCCGCGCGGAACTGTTCTTTGCTGCGTTCGCGTGGCTGCCCCCGCTCCCAGTCGTCGCGAAACCAGATCCGCGAGGAGTCGGGAGTGCCCACCTCGTCCATTACGATGAGTTCCTCTCCGCCACCCGTGGCCGGCGCCATGCCGAACTCGAACTTCGTATCCACAAGTAGCTGCTGCCTCGCCGCCAGCGCCTCCTCGATAAACACAAAACCCTTCTCGAGCATCTCTACGCAGGCGTCTGCATCGCTCGCACCTCGCAAACCAAACTCCACGGGCATGGAGCGCAGGATCGCGGGATCAAGCGGCGCGTCATCGCTTTCCGCAACACCGTCGATCCCACGAATAACGCCCTTGGTGCTCGGAGTGAAGAGCAACTGCGGCAGCTCGCAGTACTGCGTGAGCCCGTCAGGCAGACTCACGCCACCAATCGTGCGGGCCCCGGCCTCGTATGCACGCCACAGCGAGCCCGTGAGGTAGCGACGGGCGATAGCCTCCATGCGTACCGGGCGCGCCTGGCGCACGATCCACAGGAGCGGATGCGGTACCTCCAGGAGATGGTGTGCCGCGATGCCGGCGTCTTCAAAGCCACGAAACCAGTGCGCGGCAATGGCATTGAGCGCCGCACCTTTCCCGGGAACGCCCTCCAGGTTTTCCGACCGCCAGAGACAGTCGAAGGCCGAGAGTCGATCGGAGATCACCATGAGGGCAAGGTCGCTGTGCGGAGCCACCGCGTAGCCGCGTTCTTCAATCAGCCGCCGCGAGTCCTCCGGCTGCAGGAAATACACGGATCGCACCTTGCCGCTGTGCACGGGGCGCGAGACGGGAACGGGCAGATCGTCGCTGATCGTCAGCACGCCCGAGTGTTCCAATCCGCTCATCGTAGTTACCCCGCCGGTACTGAATCGCAGGTCGCCGGTACGTGCGGCGCAGTGAATGGTACTGAGATCTGGCAAACCATCTCAGGCCAGCGACAGAAAGAACGACGCAATGGCCGCACTCATGAGATTGGCCATGAAGCCTCCGGCGACGGCACGCAGCCCAAGCCGCGCAATAAGCGGGCGGTGTTCCGGAGCCAGCGTTCCCAGCCCGCCAATCAGAATGGCGATGGACGAAAAGTTGGCAAATCCGCACAGTGCAAAGGTCACGACCGCCTGCGCGTGGCTGGACAGCTCCGCCTTGTCACTGGCGTAGGAGCCGAAGGCGACGAACTCATTCAGCACCAGCTTCTGTCCGATCAGGTTACCCGCCACGAGGGCCTCATCCCAGGGCACGCCGAGGACGAACGCCAGGGGCCTGAACGCGTTGCCGAGAAGGAACTCGAGGGACAGGTAGTCCAAGCCCAGCAGACCTCCCATCCAACCCAGGATGCCATTCAGCAGCGCGATCAGGCCGACGAAGGCGAGCAGCATGGCGCCAATATTCACCGCGAGGGCGAGTCCATTGGCCGCCCCAGTCGCCGCGGCGTCGAACACGTTCACGCTTTTCTCTATGGTCAAGTGCAGATCGCGCTCCGCCTCGTCCGTTCGCTCCTCCTCCGGCACGAGCAGCTTTGCCATCAGCAGACCGCCGGGCGCGGCCATGAAACTCGCGGCGATCAGATAGCGCAGCTCCACACCGAGGGCGACATAGCCGGCAAGCACCGAGCCCGCGACGGTGGCCATGCCGCCGACCATGACGGCGAACAGCTCGGAGCGCGTCATTCGCGGTACGTAGGGCTTGATGACCAGCGGTGCCTCGGTCTGGCTGACAAACACGTTGGCCGTTGCCGACATCGACTCGGCGGGACTGGTCCCGAGCAGCTTGCGCAGCGCGCCTCCGAAGCCCTGAATGATTCGCCCCATGATGCCGAGGTGGTAGAGCACGGCGACGAGCGACGAAAAGAAGATGATGATAGGAAGCACGTGAAAGGCGAACACGAAGCCGACCTCGTAGCGACCGATATCCCCGAACACGAAGTCGATCCCGGCCTGACCGTAGGCAATCACGCCGGCCACGCCCGTGGACAGCCACTCCAGGGCCGCGCGCCCCGGCGGCAGGTACAGGGCCACGCCGCCAAAGGCAGCCTGGAGCGCAAAGGCGCCCAGTACGGTGCGCAGGTTGATGGCCCGGCGCTCCGTGCTGGCAAGGATCGCGCAGCCCGCGAGCAGGAGCATCGCCAGCACGGCCAGCCCCGCGGTGTATCCCGGCGTCATTCCCCGCCGCCGGCGTGCTGAAGTCCGAGGAGATGACCGCGCACGAAATCCAGGGCGACGCGATTCTGTCCGCCTCGGCGTATCAGCATGTCGGCGTGGGCGGCGCTCGGCGCGATAAACCCTTCATACATAGGGCGAACGGTGCGCTGATACTGCTCGAGCACCGAATCCAGGGTGCGACCGCGCTCGGCCACATCGCGCTCGATGCGCCGCAGCAGGCATATGTCCAGCGGCGTATCCATGAAGAAGCGGATATCGAAGAACTCGCGCAGCGCCACGTGAGTAAGCAGCAGAATGCCCTCGACGAGAATCACCGGCGCCGGCTCCACGCGCAGCGTGTCTTCGCGGCGCGTGTGCTGTGCGTAGTCGTAGAGCGGCGTATCCACGGCTTCCCCGCGGCGCAGCTGCTGCAGGTGCGCAAGGAGCAGATCCTGTTCCATCGCGTCCGGGTGGTCGTAGTTCACCAGCGCCCGCTCCTCGAGGGGCAACGCTCTCTGATCGCGGTAGTAGGCGTCTTCCCGCAGCAGGGCAACGCCGAGCTCCGGGGCGTCGCGGCGCACCTCCTCGCACAACGTTTGTGCGAAGAGGCTCTTGCCTGAGCCCGAGGGCCCGGCAATAGCGATCAGGCAGCGCTTCACGGACTACCCGAGCCCATGGGACGAATTCCCACGGCGTCGCGCACGCGGTCCATCAGGGCAGCGCTCTCGACTCGCGCCCGCTCGGCGCCGCGGAGCAAGGTCGCCTCGATATGGCCGGGATCGGCGAGCAGGCGCTCGTACTCCTCCCGGGGTCCGCGCAGCTCCTCGTTGATGAGTTCGAAGAGCTGTTTCTTGGCTTCGCCCCAGGCAATGCCCTCGGCGAAGGCGCGGCGCATGTCGGCAATCCCCGCCTCATCGGCGAAAGCGCTCCACAACTGAAAGACGATGGAGTCGTCGGGGTCCTTGGGCTCTCCCGGTTCAAGGAGGTTCGTACGCACCTTGTTGATGGACTTGCGCAGGCGTTTCTCGGATTCAAACAACGGTATGGTGTTGTTGTAGGACTTGCTCATCTTGCGCCCGTCCAGTCCCTGCAGCACCGCGACGCTGTCATCGACCCGCGCTTGCGGCAGCACGAAGAGTTCGGCGTAGTTGTGGTTGAAGCGCTGGGCGATATCGCGCGCCATCTCCACGTGCTGGATCTGGTCCCGGCCCACGGGGATATCGTGGGCGCGAAACATGAGGATGTCGGCCGCCATGAGAACGGGATAGCTGAACAGACCCATGGTCACGCCGAAGTCGGGATCCTGTCCGTCCTCTTCGTTCGCCTGTACCGCCGCCTTATACGCGTGCGCACGATTCATGAGCCCCTTGGCTGCGCTGCAGTTGAGGACCCACGTCAGTTCGGTGATCTCGGGAATATCGGACTGGCGATAGAACACGGCTTTGTCCGTATCGAGGCCGAGGGCGAGCCAGGTGGCGGCGATCTCCAGCGTGGAGCGCTGGACCTGTTCGGGGTCGGCGCACTTGATGAGGGCGTGGTAGTCCGCGAGAAAAAGATAGGACTCGGCATCGGGTTTTGCCGCCGCGGCAATCGCGGGACGGATAGCGCCCACGTAGTTGCCGAGGTGCGGTGTCCCCGTGGTGGTAATGCCGGTGAGTACGCGGCGTACACTCATAGTTGTGGGCCTGGCGCTCGAGATTCCATTGTTGTTACTTGCGTTGTCACTTGTGTTGTCACTTGTGTTGTCGCTTGTGTTGTCACTTGCCTGCTGTGCTCCCTGATCCATCCGAACCCACGCTCAGGCGTCGGCGTCGGTCACCCCCGACCCCGCCGCGAACAGCGGGGCGGGCTCTGCGAAATAGCTGCTGAGAATACGACATAGTGCCCAGGCATCGTCGCTACCGGCCAGCTCCCGGATAGAGTGCATCGCAAAGGTGGGCACTCCCACGTCCAGGGTTGTAACGCCGATCTCCCCGGCGGTGAGGGGGCCAATGGTGCTCCCGCAGGCCATGTCTGCGCGCATGGCGAAACTCTGGACCGGCAGGTCGAGGCGCGAGGCAAGGACCCGGAAGACTGCAGCGCCGTCGCTGGAGCTGGCGTAACGCTGGCTCGCGTTGACTTTGATCACCGGCCCGCCGTTGAGCATGGGGCCATGCCTGGGATCATGGCGATCCTTGAAGTTCGGGTGCACGCCATGGGCGTTGTCGGCGGAGATCATCATGGAGCGCTGCATGAGTACCGGCAGCGGCACCTCGGAAAGGGACTGGAGGAAATGCCGCAGCATCGGGCCCTGGGCACCGGAGGCCGAGAGAGAACCGACCTCTTCGTGATCGTTGCACACGAGCAGGGACCAGGGCTCCGCGCCCCCGCCCGCCAGCAGGGCCGCCATGCCCGTGTAGCAGGACAGCAGATTGTCGAGCCGCGCTGAAGCGATGAACTCGCCCTGGAGGCCGATGATGGCCGGCGGCTGGGTGTCGTAAAAGCAAAGCTCGTAATCCAGCACTTCCTCGAGCGCTTCTCCCGCATCGCGGAGGCGCTCCGTAAGCGCCTGGCGCAGGTCCCAGTCTTCATCGCCGTTTTCACTGGTGGAGAGCGCAAGCAACGGTGCCATCTGCGTTTGGGCGTTCACGCTGCGGTTCTTGTTCGCCTCCCGATCGAGGTGTATCGCCAGGCTGGGGATGACGGCGATCGGGCATTCGAAGTCCACGAGCCTTGTAGCAACCCCACCGCCCGGCGCGGCGAAGCTGACCCTTCCCGCCAGTGACAGGTCACGATCGAACCAGGGATTGAGCA
>JAAUYI010136707.1_pt1 | contig 11608 bp, 14 predicted proteins | sample 7278041 | NCBI WGS metagenome assembly JAAUYI01 (sample SAMN14350216, study PRJNA611818) | marine sediment metagenome | isolation source: surface marine sediment (0.6m) | place: French Polynesia: Moorea | collected 2018-08
CTGAACTACTGACTCGGAGACTTCTGTTCGCGCTTAGCCGGAGTTTCCCGGTGGAACTTCTAAAACTAGAAGAGTTTGTACCTCACAAGTATGGTAGCACATTTTCTATAGCAGTTCCCATACTTGTGAGGTACAAACTCTTCTAGTTTTAGAAGTTCCACCGGGAAACTCCGGCTAAGCGCGAACAGAAGTCTCCGAGTCAGTAGTTCAGAAGTTCAATATTAGGTGTACCTTATGAGTCCAGTAAAGGCTATATATTAAGAATTAAATTGTTAGTAATAAGATTCCTATAATTACTAATTTAGCATTTCTTTTTTATGCTATTTATAATGCTCAATTACTTTCTTGTCTATTGTACAATATAGGATGAATCATCAAAAAGTTAATAAAGAGAAAAAATGCCTAGTTACCCTGGACTATCAAGTGAAGCCTTTCGACATCCCCTAGATAAACAAGCAGAAGAAACCTTAAGAAGTGTTCCTGGTTTTGATATGGTTGCCACTAGCTTTATGGAATATCTTTATGAACGACCTCAGCAAATTTCTTTGATGGGAAATAGTATTAAAGTTGGCCCTCGTCAATATAGTACATTATACGGAATTTTTCGAGAAACAGTTTATGATTTAGATATTAGTTCTGAACCCCTAATTTATGTTAGTCAAAACCCTATTGCTAATGCTTATTCTTTAGGAAAACAACAACCTTATATTGTTTTAAATGCAGGGTTATTAGATTTATCAGATGAAACAGAATTAAGAACTGTAATTGCTCATGAATTAGGACATATAAAATGCAATCATAGTTTATTAATTCAAATGGCAATTTGGGCAATGGGTGCAGCTTCTTTATTTGGAGAATTGACATTAGGGTTAGGCAATATTATTAGTAGTGGCTTAATTTTTGCATTCTATGAATGGAGAAGAAAAGCAGAATTATCAGCAGATAGAGCGGCTTTATTAGTAATTGATGATCCTGAACCTATTTTTAAAATGATGATGAAAATGGCAGGAGGTAGCCATAAATATGCCCATGAATGTCATTTAGATGAGTTCTTAAAGCAAGCGGAACAGTATCGGGAATTGGATGAAGATGATCTCAATCAACTTTATAAATTTTTGATTTATAATGGTGGAAATGGTGTATTTTTAAGTCATCCTTTTCCTGTTGATCGAGTTCATTATTTACAAAATTGGGCTAATTCTAATGACTATCAAAATATTCGCGAAGGGAATTATAAAACATCTCAAAAAAGCGATGCTGTCACAGTCGATCAAAATGAAGAAGCAGAAAATTTAAGAAAACAAATAGAAGAATTACAGCAAGAAATTGAAAGAATTAAAAATCAACAAAATAATCAACAGTAAATATTATAGCAATTTATCATTAGGACATTGAGAGAATCACAAAACCTTGTAAGGTGGGCAATACCCACCCTACTAAATATCATCAGGATTAATTCCTAACTCTCGTAACTTAGCTGCTAATTTCTCAGCTTTTTCTTTTTCTTGCATTGCCTTATTTTCTGCTTCATTTGCCCTATTTTCAGCTTCAATAGAAGCTTCTTGTGGAGTTGGTACTATTATCCCATTTTCCTGAAAATAGCGTAACTTGTCCCCATATACTCCTAAATATAATCCTAACTCTTCACTCCATAACCATCCCTGTTCATTGGGTTCAATGGGTTGATATTTCCCTCTAATTAAAGTAAACCCTTGAAACTCTAAACTAACCGGATCAAACCAAAAATAATCGGGAGTCCGAAACGTATCTTGATAGATTTGTTTCTTTTCTTCTCTATCTGTTTTAGCGGTACTTTCCGATAAAATTTCTACAATAACATTAGGATATTTTCCTTCTTCTTGCCAAACCACCCAACTTTTTCTATTTTGGTTTCTGGTGGTTCCTAAAACAACGAAAAAATCAGGTCCACGAAAGTCTTCTGACTTCTTTTGATTGGGACTATAATAGATAGTGAGGTTCCCCGTGGCAAAATAATCCTCTCGATCTTGCCATAACCATTCTAAACATTCAATTAGTAATAAAATTTGACGTAGATGTAAATTACTTTCCAAAGGGGGTTCATCACTCCAAAATTCTCCTGTAGGGAAGATTATCTCATGATTTTTTTCTCTATCATTAATAGAGGGTGTTTGAGTCAGAGTCATCGCTTTAGGCTTTTTTTAAATTATATCAATGCAGCTAAGTAGGTAGGCATAATTAAAGATGAAACATTTGTAGAGCGATGCACTCCCCAAAACTATCTTTATATCTAGATTATAGCCTTAATTAGGAGTGCATCGCATTATACGTTTATATATACTCACCTACTTAGTAGAAGGAAAAAATTGATAATCTTGTGAACAATTAAATTGCTGTGTAGGGGTTAACGGTGGTTGACCCTTTTTTTAAAAGGTTCTCTAGTAGAAGTAATTGTTTTAGTGGAATCATCAGATGAAGAAGACAAAACTGAATATCTGTTGCGTTCACAAGCGAACAAAAAACAATTACTCGACGCATTAGAAAACGTTAAGCAAGGTCAAATTGTTTCTGTTAATTTAGATGAGTATGAAAAAAGTTACTTTAAATGATATTAAAATAGCTTTAAAAAAAATTGTAACAAACTATTCCTCTTCTAAATCAACCCCTAATTCTCGTAATTTTTGAGCTAATTTATCAGCCCTGCGTTTTTGTTTTTCAGCTTTTTTTCTTTCAGCTTCAGCCCGTTGCTTTTCAGCTTCAGCCCGTTGTTTTTCAGCTTCAGCCCTTTCTCTTTCTTTTTCTGCCTGTTGTTTTTGTTGTTCAAATTGCTCACTGAATTCGACAGAAGTTAAAAACTTTTTCCCATCAGGTCGATAGATTTCTAACCCTGACGAATCAAGAACAAAGCGAATTCCCAAACGGGGACTAATCCAGTTATTGATAGAAATTATTTTTGTTAAATTTTCTGTTTGTCTTTGCCATCCTTGAAAGCGTAACTTATCAGGATCATAAAGATAATATTCTTCTACTCCATAACGGTCATAAAACTCCAATTTACGGGTCATTTCAGCTTTAGTGTTATTGGGAGAAAGTATCTCAAACACAACTTGTGGAGCGATATTTTCCTCTCTCCATTGTCGATAAGAACCCCGTCTTCCTTTGGGACGACCAAATGCTACCATAACATCAGGAGCAACCGGTCCGACTAAAGTTGATTTTAGGGGATACCAAAGTAAATCACCAGCAATAAAAACATGAGGATTATCAACAAAAAGAATTTCTAAATTTTCTTTAATCTTAACAATCCATTCATATTGTTCTGTATTATCCGCCATGGGTTGACCATCACTATCAGGAAATAATAGATCCTCATCAACATCTAAAAAACTAACCATTGTTTTTCAAGTGTGCTTTATTACTAATTATAGCTTAAATTAATTATTTCAGAGATTTCAAAACATAGTGATCAGCAATAGAAATATCGTCACTTTTAACATAATTTTCGTTAATATATAAATAAATATCACTAGATGTATAAAAGAAACCTTTAAATCTACCAATTAAAATTTGCTCAGGTTGATACTTGACTAATAATTCATAGACTTGTTCCTTAGTTAGTTGTTTTGTTTTAATTCTTTTAGTGGAAAAAACCGCAATTTCTGGAGGAACACCTAAATCAGCATAAAAGCCATAAATAGGAATATCTGTGAATAGCCATTGTGTTGAATTTTTATCGTCTAAGATACGATCAACAACTGCAAATTGTGGACTATAATCTTGTTGAAGACTGGGAATATCTCTAGCAACTTTAGGTTTAAGGTTGATTAAGGCAAATATGATTAAACCCAATGAAATAACCCCTAAAATATAATTATTTATTTTGATGTTTTTGGGCTTAAGTAAATAGTTACGTTTTTTAAAAAGATCGAGACAGGGAAGAGAAGCATAAGCTGTTAACCAAGCCAGAGGAATAGCAATTAAACAATAATGATGTGGCCAAACTGGTTGATGATTGATAAGTAGTAAAAATGCTATTCCCAACCAAGCAATCGGAAATAAACCTTCCCATTTACGTTTTATAAAAACAACGAATATTCCTAAAATAGCTAAATAAAATAAATCAAAATCTTTCTTAGTAATAACGTTACTTAAAAATTCAAAACTATTTTTAGTAGAAAATGCTGTTTTAACTTCATTACCAAAGTGAGTACCTAAAAGCTGTTCATAACTTAGGGCATGGAATAAAAAGGAAAAAATCAAGAATGTAATTCCAAAACATATTAGCCAAATTAATATATGATTAGTAATTTTAATGATTAATTTAGCATCTCCTGAGAATTGTTTTTGATTCGTTATTATTATGAATATAAATATTATAGGAATCAAGAAGACCGTTAAAAATTTAATTTGTAAGGCTAAGGCAAAAAATGAACCAGAAATAGCTAATAAATATGAGTGTTTTTTCTTTTTATAAAGAAATAAAAAGTAGATAGAAATAACCGTTAAAGATAAGGCAGGAATCCCAATCATTACAGCACTACTAAATCTAACAAAACCTGATGAAGCAACCAATGATACAGATCCAATAAAAGCGGGAAATACACCTAACTCAAGGCGAATAATCTCAAAGAAAAACCAGATTAATAAGGCTGAAAAAACGATAGTTAAGAGTCGGGCGTATAAAATCGATTTCCCAAATAAAGTTAACCAAAACGATAGCAATTGAGTAAATAAAAAAGGATGATCGCTCCAAATCTCTTTATGGGGTAAATAGCCTTTCATATAAAGTAAGGCTCTCATGGTTTCAATTCCTTCATCAAAATTTAATTGAAATTCCTCCTTGAGAGGAACAACCATCGGAGCAATAATTATTGCTAAGACTACATAGATTAACAGCAGTGCAATATAGCTTAATTTTTGTTGATTGATTATTCTTAAAAACATTTTTAATAAGGATTAAAGAATGAGTATTTGTGAATTTATATCATGAAAAATTATTGACTTATTTAGGGAAACACTTAGTTATTTAGACAGCATCTCATAGATAGATTATAAACACAACTCTATTCAAAGCTTAATTTTGTGTAATAACTTACCTCTCTTCAAAAGAGTTCTCGGTACACTAGAAACTATTGAAGGAGCCAAGAAGAAGCTTATGGTAACGCTGTTAGAGAACCCATTTCGCGTTGGACTGCGCCAAGAGAGAACCCCAGAACCCTTAATACTGGTCATTTTTGGAGCATCTGGCGACCTCACCCAACGAAAACTCGTTCCCGCCCTCTACAAGATGAAACAGGAACGACGACTACCCCCAGAATTAACCGTGGTTGGGGTTGCCCGTAGAGACTGGAGTCATGACTATTTTAGAGAACAAATGCGTGAGGGGATCGAAGAATTCTCTGACGGCATTAAAAATGAAGAATTATGGAATGATTTTGCCGAGGGATTATACTATTGCTCAGGAAATATGGATGATCCTGAGAGTTATCAAAAATTAAAGGCTTTTTTGGAAGAATTAGACGGCAAACGAGGCACTAGAGGCAACCGTGTCTTCTATCTCTCGGTTTCGCCTAAGTTCTTCCCCCCAGGTATCAAACAGTTAGGGGCCGCAGGAATGTTAAGCGACCCCATGAAACATCGTATTGTCATCGAGAAACCCTTTGGAAAAGATCTCAGTTCAGCCAAAGTTCTCAACCGCATTGTACAGAATGTGTGCAAAGAAGAACAGGTTTATCGCATTGACCACTACTTAGGGAAAGAAACCGTACAAAACCTGTTAGTATTCCGTTTTGCCAATGCTATTTTTGAACCTCTGTGGAACCGTCAATTTGTAGATCACGTCCAAATTACCGTAGCAGAAACAGTTGGGGTAGAAGATAGAGCAGGATACTACGATACCTCTGGGGCATTACGAGATATGCTGCAAAATCACCTGATGCAGCTATTCTGTTTAACCGCGATGGAACCCCCTAATGCGTTAAATGCCGATAGTATTCGTAACGAAAAAGTTAAGGTACTGCAAGCTACTCGTCTGTATGACGTTCATAACTTAGAAAAATCTGCCATTCGGGGACAATATAAAGCAGGATGGATGAAGGGTAAACCAGTACCAGGATATTTAGAAGAACCCGGTGTGGCTGAAAACTCTTCTACTCCTACCTATGTTGCTATGAAACTGATGGTAGATAACTGGCGGTGGAAAGACGTTCCTTTTTACCTCAGAACAGGAAAACGTTTACCCAAAAAAGTAACAGAAATTTCTATCCAATTTAAAGACGTACCCTTACTCATCTTCCAGTCAGCAGCCCATCAAACCAATGCTAACGTTCTCAGTATGAGGATACAACCGAACGAAGGCATCGCCCTCAAGTTTGAAGCCAAAATGCCAGGATCTGAACTGCGAACCCGTTCAGTAGAAATGGACTTTAACTACGGTTCTTCCTTTGGCATGAGTACCGCAGACGCTTATCACCGTCTCTTATTAGACGCAATGTTAGGGGATCAAACCCTGTTTACCCGTGGCGATGAAGTAGAAGAAGCGTGGCGTGTGGTAACACCCGCTTTAGCAGCATGGGATGGACCGGCTGAACCCAACAGCGTTCCCCAATACGAAGCCGGAACCTGGGAACCCACCGAAGCGGAATTTTTAATGAACCGTGATGGCCGTCGCTGGCGACGCTTATAAATCCTGTAGGGGTTAACGGCCGTTAACCCCTAGAAAACACATTAACCTCTACAAAAACCTGTCTAAATAGTCTCTATAACTCCCCAAACCATTATGAGTACCCAAACCCCACCATTAGTATCACTGCAAGATCCTAAAGATGTCTCTATTGATGTCATTGAAGCAGAATTACGCAGTATTTGGCAAAGTTACACCGATAATGAAGATGGTATCATTGCAACCCGCGCCACTTCTTTTACCTTCATCGTCTATGAACCCGAACCCACTCAATACCTATTAGCAGCTTTAGGCTTTTATACAGGCCCTATTGATGGTATTGCTGGACCCCGTACCACCGCAGCCATAAAATCAGCACAAAAAGCCTATGATATCGAGGTTACAGGGAAATCAAATCAAGACTTTATCCATAGATTACAAACCGAGTTTGAACAGGCAAAAGCTAACGGCCAACTCAACGAAGAACAAAAAGTGGCTGCTGGTTCCTATTCCCCTGACTTAGAAGGAACGGGTATCGCCGATAGTATTGCTGCGTCTAACCCCTGTCGCATTATTACCCTTTGTCCCACCGTTGGGGAAGATGAAGGAGTAAAAGCCCAAGTTTCCGCCTATTGTCCCATTAATAAACGCAGTCAAAATACCCTTATTTGCTGCGAATATATCACCCTTAGAGGAACCGCAGCCGCTTTAGAAAGAATTGGTGGTATTATCTCGGAATTAACTATCAGTGGACTACCGACCTTTGTCTGGTGGAAAGCGAGTCCCGAACCAGAATATGGACTGTTTAAACGGTTAGCTTCCCAAGGAGATACCTTAGTGGTAGACTCCAGTACCTTTAGTGAACCTGAAGCCCAGTTATTGCAACTAGGGCAAATGTTAGAGCAAAATATTCCCTTGGCGGACTTAAACTGGTCTAGACTCAGCCCTTGGCAAGAATTAACCGCTGCTGCGTTTGACCCGCCAGAACGTCGTAATGCCGTGTTAGAGATCGATCACGTTACCATCGACTATGAAAAGGGAAATACGACCCAAGCGTTGATGTTTTTAGGATGGGTTGCCAGTCGTCTGCAATGGAAACCTGTTTCCTTTGAACATGAAGACGGCGACTATGATATTCGTCGGGTTAAGTTCCTCAACAATGAACAAAAAACCATCGAAGCGGAACTTGCAGGGGTTCCTTTAGCTGACTGGGGTGAGGTGTTAGGGGACTTAATTAGTATTAAGTTGAGTTCCACTAATCTTCAGGCAGACTGTTGTACAGTGTTATGTTCCGGTACAACGGGATGTATGCGAATGGAAGCTTCTGGTGGGGCGCAAGCTTGTCGCATTGAACAAGTCACCTCTTTAGCCGATCAACAAACGGATCAATTGATTCAGAAACAGTTGCAACGGTGGGGTCCCGATGCGTTGTATGAAGAAAGTATCGACGTGACAATGACGATTCTTAAGTTAACACAGAATAACTAACTAGAATTGTCATGATTTTTTAGGGCGGGTTTTAAAGGTAATTGATCTTTAAAACCTGTTTTTTATATCTATAATATTCTTATTGATTAAAATTGATTAAAAAATATTTTACTGAATATATATTAGTTTATGAGCAATAACAGTCAAAATCCCAAAGTAACGATCATAGGTGCTGTACTTTCACTTATTAGCGCACTAGGGGTCGCACTTTTTACTAATTGGGACAAAATTTTCCCACAACAAAACTCAAGTGAAATAAATGTGAGTGAAAATATATCTCCCAAACCTCAACAAGATACTGTAGAAGTTGAGTTTGTTGTTTATACGCAAGAAAATTACGAACCACTTGAGTCAGTCAAAGTTAGATTTATATCTGATGGTCCCCCATCGACTAAATATACAGATAGAAATGGATATGTCAATATAACAATTCCAATACGAACAGATGTTGAAGTAATTCTAAGTAAAGATGGCTTTAAACCAGCAAGAGAAATATTGAACTTGACAACAGATCCAGATAGAACTGTTCCTTTATTCTTAGACAAACTAAACAACTCTTCAAACCCTACTCCTTCCCCATCAATACTATCTAGTCCTGAAACTTCTACAGTTGGAGTCGCAATCGTTTTTGATCCACCTTCAAATGTACGAAAAACCCCTAATGGTGATATCTTATGTTCCGTTCGGGAACGCACTAAGATTAATATTTATAGCTCTCATGGCAACTGGCAAAAAACAGATATTTGTGGTTCTATAGGTTTCATACATTCTAGTCAAATTACTTTTCAATCAAACTGATATCTGTAAAAACATAATATCCTCGCCTTTTTTGTACTGCGATCTCGAAAAGATCCCCTTTGCGGTGCGCTGCACGTAGGTTGAGTTAAGGGACGAAACCCAACAATGATAACGTTTTACTAGAAAGTATAGTACAATAAAACCTTATAAAAGATATTTTTGTACTTATGGAAACAATTACCCTTACCGAAGCATCCTATTTGTTAGGGATAAGTCGTCAGCGCATTCTACAGCTAATCTATGCTAAACGAGTTCAAGGGGCGTACAAAACCAAACAAGGTTGGAAATTGCCCCTTTATGGCAAGAGAAGGATGCCCAAGATTCTCAGGGGTAAACGAGGACGTAAAGGAACATGGCTTGTTCAACGTCGTGAAAAACCTACTATCATTCATGTCAATAAAGGGTTGGTAGGAACCAATAATAAGAGAGATAACAAAGAGCCAGTTATTATCGTTAGAAAAAGCTCGAAAGTGACTTATTGTTCTGAAGTATCCTTTGAAGGGCACTGTAAAATCATTTATCGACCTGACAATGAAGAACTTTATGCCGGTGCTAAGGTTTGGATGGAAGTGGATGCTGGTACTGAGATTAATATAAAGTCAGAAACAATTATTATTAAAAAGGTGCGATCGCCTTTTTTGTAGTGGACTGACACAGCTAATGAGAGTGCATTAGAATTGGATTTTGTTGGGTTTCATTCCTCAACCTAACCTACATCTATTTCATCATTTTAGATGTATCAATCTAGTAGGAACATAATACTATTATGCCCTCGCTTTTGATAAAATAGATGACGTTTTTCTACATTTTATCTGATGAATAAGTGATTATTCATCAGTGGGGTTAGTAAAACACAGTGTTAAACCCCTACATTTATCTGTTATGGAGGTATAATACTATATAATTAGATGATGAGATTCATCTAAACACAGACAATTCTGTAAAACAATGAACATTACAGAAACTTTAAATAAAATTAATGCTTTAAATATTGAAGATCGAATTTTTATTGTCCAAGCAATTGGGGATAGTATTGCAGAAGAAAAAGTTTATCCTGACTTAAACGAAGAACAAAAAAAAGAACTGGATTCCCGTATTAATGATTCTGAATCTAATCCTGACAATGTATTAACATGGGAAGAAATTAAAACATCAATTACCAGAAAATAATGGATTATGTTTTAGTGCGATCGCTGACGCGGGTAGGTTGGGTTGAGGGACAAAACCCAACAAGGATAAAATTTTGTTGTATCTCTGTTTAACAATTAATGGATTTGTTGTAGGGACATCATATTATTATGCCCTGGCTTTGAATGTTATGATATATGTGATTAACTAAACAGAATCTTGATCAAATGGAGATAGAATGGGACACAAATAAAGCTGCTTCAAACTTAATCAAGCATAATATTGATTTTGAAGATGCCAAAAACATTTTTCTAGATCCAAATCGTCTCGAAAGAGAAGATAAACGTGATTATGGGGAAACTAAAATTCAAGTAATTGGTATCGTTAATCAAGTTGTTTTATTTGTAGTCTATACTAAAAGAGATAACAGATATCGTATTATTTCAGCAAGGAGAGCCAATAAAAATGAACGACGACAATATTATCAGAGTTAAACTTGATCCTAAAAATCCCAGTCATGGTAAGACAAATTGGGAAAAAGTTAAAGAAATGACTGAGGAAGAAATTGAAAAAGCAGCCGAAACAGATTCAGATTGTTTACCATTATCTCAAGAAGAATTAAGTGAGTTTCGCCCTGTGTCAGCACCAATCTCGTAGGTTGGGTTGAGGGACAAAACACAACAATCATAGCGTTTTGGTGTATCGGTTTAATAATTAATTGATAAATTTAAGGGTGAATTACGTTTCTTTAATCCACCCTACATTCTATTAAATATACATCTTTGTGTTAAACTATAAATAATCCTTAGAAATTCATTAAATGTAGCATGATGAATTTAACCATTGAAATTGAACAAGAAGAAGACGGAAGATGGATTGCTGAAGTAATAGATTTACCTGGTGTTCTTGCTTATGGTCAAACTGTTGAAGAAGCAATAACAAAAGTTCAAGCATTAGCATTACGAGTTCTTGCAGATAATCTAGAAAATGATGCAAGCAACACACAATTAATTAATGTATCCTTTCAAGCAGCATGAGTCAATGGAAATCAACCAAAGCAAAACGAGTGTTAGCAGCATTACTGCGTATTGGTTGGAAAATTAAACGTGAAGCAAAAGGATCTCATCGTATTTTGGCACATCCTAAATTTCCAGACTTTATTTTTGCCTTTCATGACAAAGAGGAAATAGGACCAAAAATGTTGAGTCGTATTGCTAAAAAAACAGGGCTACAACCTGAAGATTTGTAGTGCGATCGCTGATCTTGTCGGTTGGGTTAAGGGACGAAACCCAACAATCATAAGTTTTTTGTGTATTGAATGAATAAGCAATGATTAGCGATCGCCCTTCTCATGGCGTGTCATCATAGTACAACCTTGAACTTGAAAGCGCAAAAATAACCTAGTAGCATTTTTTTGTTAAAATAATACCCTGATAAATTTTTGGGTCTACCGATGGGAAACCAGTAAGGGGATCCTAAGCGTACCATAGCACTCTCACCACCGAAAAACCCTAAGCCACGGGTCAAGGAATTGTACGATCGCTGTAGGGGATA
>JAAUYI010009290.1_pt1 | contig 11592 bp, 8 predicted proteins | sample 7278041 | NCBI WGS metagenome assembly JAAUYI01 (sample SAMN14350216, study PRJNA611818) | marine sediment metagenome | isolation source: surface marine sediment (0.6m) | place: French Polynesia: Moorea | collected 2018-08
ACAGGTCGAGTTCCTGCTCGGGGTCACCGGATGTCGACAGGTCGGTCAGCTTGAGAACAGTGCCGACAAAACGCGCCGCTGCCCGCGCGTTCTCCTCTCGGCCCGGCTGCCCGCATTCGATCGTGATCGCAGGAAGCGCGTTGCCGAATGACGCCGTCTGCGTACCTGGAAGCCCGCGAAACAGTACGGCTTTCCTCGCAAACATCGCCGCCAGTCCTTCGACGCGCCGGTCACGGGTGCAGATCACCGAGTAGTGCGGATTGCGCCCCGTATTGTTGTGGATGTCGATCGCGGCAAAGGCCTGACGAGCAATCACGTGGTTGTGTACCTGCCTCATGATGCGGGCCTCAGGCGTATCCAGGCCGCTATCAGCGCCGGGCCAGACCCGATTGTAATCGGGCTGGCCCGGCAGCCTCCGCTTGCCTTCGCGGGCCGCTTTCACGTTCCCGATCATCAGCATCAGCGGTCGCGGTAGAGGCCGGTCGCGGTACTCTCGCAGGACGCGCTGGATCGCTCCAAGGCCCGAATCTTCGTTGCCGTGCATCAGGACGGAAACGAACAGCGGAGCCCCGCTCTTGCCCGGCAGTTCGATCAGGGTCGGGCCATCGAGCAGGCGGTGCAGGTCGCGCGCGCTGCAATCGAGCAGGCCTTTGGGCAAGGCGTCGAGGATCGGGAGCAAAGTCATGACAGCAGCGGCCTTCGGGTCAGAGCGCCCACTCATGCACGGGCATGCCGCTGCGCTGGTTCTCGAGATAGGCGGCCGTAAGCCGGTGCACATCGCCATACCGATCGAAATGCGCCAGCTGCCAGTTCGCGCCGTTGCGCCTGCTCGCAAGCCGCGAAGCGATGGTCGAGAGGTACTTGTCGATCAGGTCCTCGGCCATGCCCTGTTTGCGCAGGCCTCGCTCGGCCAGCGGGATAAGCCCTTCGATCACCTGCGTGACCGACCGCCTCCCGTTCTTGCCGAACCAGTCGATTTCGGCGCCGAGACCGTACCGCGCGGCGGCATAGAAATTTGTCTTGGCGGTCTCGAACGGCAGTTCGGCCATTGCCGCATCCACATACTCCGACAGCTCATGCACCGCGCCGAAATAGAGCGCGGCATTGGCCATCATGTCGAGGACGCTCGGACCGGCGGGCATCACGCGCTGCTCAATCCGGATATGCGGAGTGCCGTCCGGGTTCTTGCCGACCAGGGGGCGCACCCAGCGCCAGAGCGTGCCGTTGTGAAGCTTGAGACACGAGAAGGCCGAGTCCTCCTTGTCGCGGCACATCGGCAGCATGACCGGGTATTCGCCCAAATTCTCTTCGAAGACCTCGACTAGGTCCCGCCTGGCGTATCCCGATCCGAAGGTAACCCGCTGACGCGAATGCGGCTGGGCCAGCGCCTGTTCGAACACTGGAATGCGGGTTTCGTGCCACAAGGGTTCGCCGAAAAGGAACGGAGCATTGGCGGCAATTGCGACGAGTGGCGCGCACAGGATCAAGGATGCATTGTAGGCGCGCAGCATGTCCTCGGGCGCCTGCTGGAAATGCAATTGGAGCGACGTAGTCGCCGCTTCGAGCATCACGTCGCGATAGCTCGCCTTGAAGCCCGCCGTGCCGGAAATCGCGCAATCAATGTCGATCGTGATCGGTGCCCCCTTGCGCAGGCGCATCGCCTCGCGGTTGAGCGCACTGTAGCGGTTCGAAGGTGTCATCATTTCAAGCGACAGGTCGGCTTCCCGCAGGGTTGGCAAAGTGCCGATCGCGATCACGGTATCGACATCGTCATGCGCGTGCGCCGCACACAGACGCATCGTTTCGCTTACACGCGCGTGCATCCGGGCGAGGCCTTCCCCGGCAACCTCCTCGACCGGCGTGTTGATCTCGATATTGAACTGCGACAGCTCGGAGACGACGGCGTCGCTATCGAGCCGGGCGAGGAAACTCTGGTTGTGCGGCGCGGGAAAAAAGTTGTGGTCGATCAGCCACGCTTCGAGTTCCAGCCCGATCGTCGGGCCGATATCCGACAGCTTGCCCGCTTCGAGGTACTCCCGCAGCAATCGGGTCTCGCGGGCCAGCCTCTCGGCGAACTCCGCACGGTCCGCCTCGGTGAACTCGGCGGCGCTGATTTCCTCTCCCATTCCCGTCCCCGCTGCGATGCCTCGAGACTTCATTAGGCTTTGCGGCGGATTTGAAAAGGCCCGGCCCGCGCTGCTTGGAGCCGAAAAATGGGCAGGTGGGAAGCCCGAAGGCTGTCGCCCATTGGTTCGGACTACAAAACGCCAGTCGATGCAAGCAAAGTATACGTCATCAAATTGGAGCAGAAAGATCGTCCAATATTCAGTCTTCTAGGGAAAATATTGGCCCACGGTAGAAAAACTACAATTCAATTGCAGTTGGTATCGCTATTTCGCTGCCAAACACGGTCGCATTCCGAAGAAGCCCCTATCATTGAGAGGAATCGACCATGACCGACGACAGAAGACTCGCCTCAAAGCGTTTCAGGGAAGACGCCGCTTCGCTGGCTTTCAACCGCGTCCATCCGGAACACGAAGCGAATGGCGACGAGCAGAAATTCGCATCCGCCCACTACGCGATGAGCTTCACGAAGGGCCTCAAGCATTCGAAAGCTACAGGTCTGATCGAGGACAAGAACCATTTCGAGGCCTTCCGCCAGGCGATCGACAACGGTGTCATCGAACCGTTTACCACCCGCGTTCCGGTGCCGATGGACCAGGACCGCCGGATGTGGGAAGCGCCCACCGCTGGCGTCGTTTTCGATCTCGAGGGCCCGGACGCGCAAGCCGTCACCATGCCCCCGGCCCCGGCAATCGGTAGCGACGAGCTGGCGTTCGAAATGGCCGAGGTCTATGAACTCGCACTCGTCCGCGACGTGCCATTCTCGCAGTTCGATGGCCATGGCGCCGCCGCCGGGCTTGATACATCGATCGATCGCCTGAACGCGATGGATTACATCAAGGACGCCAAGAAGTGCTGCAAGTTTGCCGGGCGTCCCCGCAAAGTCGGGGCGAACGGAATGCTCAACCAGCAGACGATTTTCCGCGGCTCCTCGCCGGGCGTCGATGCTGGTCCATATCTCTCGGCCTTCATTCTGATGGGCAATTCGGATGGCACCGGCAACCGCGGCCCGCTCGACGGCCATATCAGCTATGGCGTGCAGGGTATCGACCAGCGCGTCCCGGCAGTACCCGACGGTGACGACTACATGCAGACATGGCTGGAGTGGCTCGAAGTCCAGCAGGGCTACAACGTAAACGCCTCGAACGGCACGCAAGGCGGCCAGAACCAGGCTGGCAGGCCCTATCGCTTTATTCACCGGCCGCGCGATCTGGCGACCTACGTGCACTTCGATGCGCTCTACCAGGCCTATCTCAACGCCTGCCTGATCCTGCTGCGCTGCGGCACTGCATTCGATCCGGCATTCGACAACCTGTCGGGCTCATCGGGCTTCAGTGTGCTGACCAATGCGGCAGATCCGACCATGCCGATGAAAGCGACCAACGCGGGCGGCTTTGCGCTTTACGGCGGTCCTCACATCCTTACGCTGGTCACCGAAGTGGCGACCCGCGCGCTCAAGGCGGTACGGTTCCAGAAGTTCAACACCCATATCCGCCTGCGACCCGAAGCGCTTGCCGCACGCATGGTGGCGGCATCGGTGATCGACAAGCAGTTCCCGACCACGCTGGGCGACGAAGGGTGCAACCCGTTCACGAAGATGCGCAAAGCGCTTTCGGTGCCGCTCGACAAGAATAACCCCGCAACTTCGACTCTCGGTGCGATCGAAGCGGGCAATCCGCCGCTCGGCCCGCATGCGCCGGCGGGCGCGGGCAATTACCTGCTGCCCATGGCCTTTGCCGAAGGATCGCCGATGCATCCCTCCTATGGGGCGGGCCACGCAACCGTCGCCGGTGCTTGTGTGACGATCCTCAAGGCGTTTTTCGATACGTCCGCCATCCTGGTGCAGATCGACGCCGTGACGAAGAAGAAGAAGGGCGAAGAGGTCAAGACCGAGATCTGTTTCCTGACGCGCGAGCAGATTGCCGGGAAGACCAAGCCGGCGAAGGGTAAGACGTTCAAGGTCACTAACGTAAAGATCGTGCCGACCGACGACGGGCAGGAACTTCAGGCAATTCCGATCAAGTGCCCGCTGACGCTCGAGGGTGAACTCAACAAGCTTGCGGCCAACATCTCGATCGGTCGCAACATGGCAGGCGTGCACTATTTCTCGGACTATTACGACAGCGCGCGAATGGGCGAGGAAATCGCGATCGGCATGCTCGAGGAGCAGGCGCTCGGCTATCCGACCGATCCGTTCGTGATGTCGGTGCCGACCTTCGACGGCCCCGTCGAACGGATCGGGGCTCGGTAGGACGCCACCAAACCCTTGCAGTGTTCCAAACGAAAAGAGCCCGGCCCGCGCTGAGCGGACCGGGCTCCTTGTTCGGGTGAACCCGTTTAGTTCGGATAGGTCCAGGTCGTGCCGCGCGCGAGGTTCTCGCTGGCGAAGGCCCAGTTGAGGTTCCCCTCTACTACCGCCTCGAGGTAAGCGGGACGCGCATTGCGGTGGTCGATGTAATAGGCGTGCTCCCATACATCGATCGTCAGCAGCGGGTTGAAGCCGCTGTCGGCCAACGTGTCACCGTCGTGGGTCTCTTCGATCGACAGCTTGCCGTCCTTTTCGGCAAGCCACACCCAGCCGCTTGCAAAGTGACCGGCGCCGCGCGCTTTCAGCTGCGCCTTGAGCTCGTCCATCGAACCGAAAGCTTCGTCAATCTTGGCGGCGAGATCGGCCGAGGGCGTAGTGTCTTCTCCGGTTAGCGAAAGCCAGTAAAAGGCGTGGTTCCACGTTTGCGCCGCGTTGTTGAACAGGCCTTGGTTGCTGCCGCGTGCGTCGGCGACCACCGCTTCAAGCGCGGCGCTGTCGTGCGCGGTGCCTTCGATCGCAGCGTTCATTTTGTCGACATAGGCCTTGTGGTGCTTGCCGTGGTGGAACGACAGCGTCTCGGCAGGAATCGCCGGAGCGAGCGCAGTGTCGGCATAGGGCAGGTCGTGGAGTGTGAAAGCCATGGTGGTTCCCTCTCTTGTTGGGGTTTTCGTCCGTTATGAAACCAATGCGTGGCCGCGATATAGGTTGCATGTTGCGCGGGAAAAACCCGCCTGCTGCAATTTGTTAGGCGGCGGCGAGCAGGTTTCGCTTGGATTCCGCGTCCGCGCGCAGCTGCGAATGCTCGACCCATGTAGAATGCACTCCGCTGGAAATCTTGTGCGGAAGCGCGAGGCGGCAGATCGGGCCTTTTGCTATGTTCGAGGCATCGAGAATCGCCAGTTCGGACGCGCCGCGATTCTCGTCGATGAGGAAGGTGACGAGGTACCCATCGACCTCGGACGTTCCTCCCTTCCTCGGCACCATCGGGCTTTCGCTGGCATAGACGCCCTCGGGCAATTCGAAGACCTGCTCCTCCCCCGTTTCGGTATCGTGGCGAACATATCCGTTGAACAGGAACCAGCCGGGTTTGGTGGTGGTCGACCAGACATAGCGGGACTTTCGCATCAGGTAGTCGGGGTTGATCATACCGAATTCGACGATCCGGTCCGACAGCCGCTCTTCGGTCGTTTCCCCGGTTGCCAGGTTGAAGCGCCAGCGATGCAGGCGCGGCAGGAACGAGTGCTCGTCGACATAAGCCATCATGTGGCTGTATTCGCCCGCTTCCTCGATCGGGTCGGGCATCGGCTTGTCCTGGTAATAGCCTTCCAACACGACCTCGTCGCCTTCTGACCCGGAAACCTCATACGCGTTGGTCCAGTGGAGGACATAGGTGGGCGACGCTTCGAACCAGCGAATATCGCTCGCTTCACCGTGGCGCGGGATCAGCGCAAAGCGGGTCGGCACGCCTTCATGGATTCGCGCGGCGTGGATGTCGCGCTTCAGCAGTTCTTCGTCCCAGAACAGCGGCATGTCGTTGAGGATCGACCAGTTCTTGGTGATCGCCATGTCGTGCGGCAAGCGCGGTCCGGGGAGCGGGATCGGCGTGTAATGAGCAAGCTTCCCGGCGCGATCGACCACGCCATAATGCATGTAGGGAGCATGCTTGGAGTAATTGAAGAACATCAATTCGCCGGTTTCTTCATCGACCTTGGGATGCGCAGAAACGCCGTCGAGCGGGCCCCAGGACGCCTTGCCCAGATTCTCCAGCGTTACCGGGTCAAGCTGCCACGCCTCGCCGCATTGGTAGAGCGTGGCCAGCGCCACTCCGGCGTGGACGATAATATCGGTAGAACCCGTGTCTTTCAGCGAGCCATGCGCACCAAAGCCGGGCCGTTTGCCGAGGGCCGGCGGGTCCATCAATCCGCCCCACAAGGCGCCGCCCGCGATCTGCTCGGCCTCGAAACACTGGGTGCGGACGAACCGGTTGCGATAGCTCGCCTTGCCCCCGCTGATCGAAACCTGGTGAATCATCGCATCGCCATCGAACGGGTGATGGCGTCCGAGCGGCTGGTGAACCGGGTTCTCGGTGTTGCGCAGGTAGATGCCGTCAATATCGGCGGGGACTTCTCCCTCGATCACTTCGAGTTCATCGACATCGACCTCTTCGTGGCATGGTGTCCACGGTCCGCTCAGATAAGGATGGTTCGACGGCTGAAGCGACGTCTTGACCGGCGGATGGCGCTTGATCTGCATGCTGGCTCCTCTCCCGAAGCGCCAAGAATAGCGCAGCATGGAACCGGAGGAAACCGCTCACAATCCGCAAAAAATTTGATCTCGGTCAATGTTCTGCCAGAACTAGGTCTTATGCTTAGAGCATCGAAGGGAGACCGATCCATGAAATCACTGCTGCTTCATATCGATGGCGATTCCTGCATGGAGGCGCGGATGCAGGTCGCGCTCGACATTGCCCGGGCGACAGGCGCACACATCACTTGCCTGCAGGCGGTCAGTTTCGAAGTCTTCGCCCCGGGCGACTTCTATGGCTCGGCGATGGCGGCAGCGATGCCCAAGATCAAGGAAGCCGCCGAGGAGCTGCGCGAGAAGCTTGAAACGGACCTGGCCAACGAGGACGTCTCGTGGGAGTGGCAATTCCTCTACGGCATGGCCGAGCACCGACTGCTCGAACAGTCTGCCTTGCATGACCTGATCATCGTCGGCCCGAACGATATCGGTGAAGAAGGCAAGCGTGCTTCGCGGATGGTCGGCGAACTGGTGCTCAAGGCTCCCGTACCGGTGCTGGTCGTGCCGAAATCCACCAAGCGACTCGATCTAACCGCACCCGTGCTGGTCGCGTGGAACGGCTCGTCGGAAGCCTGTGTCGCGCTGCGCGCTGCGACCCCGCTCCTTGGCCTTTCGAGCAAGGTTTACCTCACCAGCGTGGCCGAGGAATCGGACAGTCAGAGGTTCGATTTCCCGCCGACTTCGGGTGCCAAGTATCTCAGTCGCTACGGAATCGAGGCCGAACTGGTCGAGGTGCCGCGCGGCGACGCCAAAATCTCCGACACGCTGTTCTCGGCAGCGCAATTGCGCGAATGCGGATGGATGGTAATGGGCGCATACGGCCATTCGCGACTTTCGGAGATGCTGCTGGGCGGCGTGACGCGGCGCTCGCTGACAGATCCGCACCTGCCGATCTTCCTGGCGCATTAGGACAGGGGGAGGATTACTTCCCCTTTCTTTTCCGCATCATTCCCTCTTGCGCAACGCTGGCGACCAACTCGCCTGCGCGGTTGAAGATTCGCCCCCGGTTGAAGCCGCGGCCGCCGCCCGACCACGGGGCGTCGGTCGCGTAGAGCAGCCATTCATCCGCACGCGCCTCGCGGTGGAACCAGATCGCATGGTCGAGGCTCGCGCCGACCAGTTCGCCGCGCATCCACGACAGGCCGTGGGGTAGGGCGCTGGTGCCGAGCAGGGTGTAGTCGCTGGCATAGGTGATGACGGCGCGGTGCAGCGCGGGATCTTCAGGCAGCGGCGCGGCGGTGCGGAACCATGTGCGCGCGCGCGGTTCTCTCGGTTCGCTGTTCATCCAGTGCAGCTTGTCGAGCGTGCGCATTTCGATCGGGCGCGGGCGCAGCATCAGCTTGCGTTGCGCCTCGGACAGCCGCTCGCCCATCTTGTCTGCCATCTGGATACGCATCTCCATGTCGGACTTGAGCTCGTCCGGCCCGGTCACATCGGGCATCGGCGAATCGACATGTTCCAGGCCGTTTTCGGGCACCTGGAAGCTGGCGGTGAGGTTGAGGATCGGGGTGCACGATCCGTCTTCGTTTTCCTGCGCCGCGACGACACGCCGGTTTGCGAAGCTGCGCCCGTCGAAATCGCGCTGGATGCGGTATTCGATCGGCGGGCCTTCCTTGCCTCCGCGCAGGAAATAGGCGTGCAGCGAATGCGCCTGCTTGCCCTCGGGTATGGTGAGTTGCGCCGCCTGCAGCGCCTGCGCCAGCACCTGGCCGCCGAAGACGCGGCCCATCCCGCCTTTCTGCGGTCGACCGATGAACACATCGGCGGCGGCCTTCTCGACCGTAAGAAGCTTGACCAGTCCTGCGACCAGTTTTTCGTTGTTTGGAGTGTCTGTCATCGCGCAATCCCATGCGGGGCATGGCGCGGGAAATCAATGGGAAGCGGGTCTCGCAAACGGCCAGTCCTCGGTGACTGGCGCGGGACGGCTCGCCTGCCATTGCCGCCAGCCATAGAGGGCCAGACCCAAGGCAAGGATGGCCTCGCGATACTCGGTCGCATCGAAGATCTCGATCATGCGATGCCCGATGGCGAGATAGGCCGCCTGTCCGAGGGCAATTCCTACCGCAAGCGCTGCGAACAATGTGGCTTCCGCCTGCCGATGGCCTGCACGGGCCTCGAGCGCGAAGGCGATCATCGCTGCCACCCCGAGCCATGTCGCGGCCTGAACCGGCAGCAGGTTGAAATGCCCGTATGTAAGCAGCAGCATCGGTGCGGATATTGCGGCAACGGTGCGGTCGGGGAAAAGACGAACGAGGCGGTCGAAGGGCCTGACTTGCTCGAGCGTCTCACGCAGCAAGGGCAGCAGCACAAGGAACACGCCGGTTCCGGCATAGAGGCCCAGTTCGGTGATATCGGTTTGGAAATTGTGCAGGTTAAACTCGCCCTGCCAGTTCCGCTCCGCGACTGCCTCAGGCGTGTCGAACCCGATCACGCGCTGAAACCAGCTGATCTCTTCCATCGCCATTAGGAAGAACAGCGCGACGAATCCCGCTGCAGCCAGCGGCTCGATCCTGCGCCACGAACCACCGCGAGCGGTGCATCGCATCCACTGGAGGGCGCAGAAGCTGGCGAAGAACAGCAGCAGCGCGGACCCCCACTCGACCGGGCCATCTTCAACGATAATTGCGTGATAGGCGGTCGGATCGAGGGCAAGCAGCACAGTCAGTGCCGCTACGATAGTAAGGATGGTCCAAGCAGCCGCAATCGCTGTCCGTGACAATGGGCTGGTCTCAGTGCCATCCGATGGCATGAAGGTGGCAACCACGCCCGCGCTTAACACCATCGTGACCACAGCCCTGAGCCAATGCCACGCCGAAGCTCCGGCAGGCTCCTCGCGCGCCGGGTGCCAGCCCCACTGAGTCCACTCGAATGCTGCCACACCGATCAGGCACGCCAGCATCAGTCCGCAAGCGAGTATCCGTTGCATGAGGATGCTCAAGCTTCGCGCTCCCAAACCGGTTTCAGCGTCAGGGCCAGCACCCGGTTGCGCACGAACAGCAGGTCGCGCAGTTCGGGACCTTCGACGGCTCCCATCTCCGTCTTGTATCCCATATCGCCGCTGCCCCAGCTTACCCGGGTGATCCCCCTGTCGCGGGCATGCTCGAAGTCGGCGTAGAGCAGGACGCGGCCGGGACCGAATTTGGCGAAGCGCGCATCGAAGTTGTTGGCGATGCAATACCGCGTCGTGCCGCAATCGAGGCCGAAGACAAATGCCGCGGGTTCGCCGCCAATCGTCATCAGGCTGCCGTTCAGCATCGAGGCGAGAACAGGATCGTCGCACAGATCCTCCCAGAACCGGCGCTGGTCCGGATCGGCAAACTTGGTGTCCCCGCCGTCGTCGAGCTTGCCCAGCCAGCTGGCTGCCTCGACCGCCGCCATGGCGTTGCGGTCTTCTGCGGTCCAGTCGCGACCGGAGAAGGACCTGATCTCCAGCTCTCCGCTTTCCTCCAGACGGCGCCGCCGCCAGCGATTCTTCCGCAGGGTCTTGCTCGAGGGCCAGGCTTCTGCCGGGAGATCGAGTTCGAAGATGGTCCCAAGATGCTTGTCGAGCACGCTCCATCCGGCAAGTTCGGCGGCGTCAACCAAATGGGATGCGGCCGGATCGTCCTGCAATGTCGGACCGATCCGGAGAACGCCCCCGAAGGTGGGGTCGGCGAACAGTGTCGCCAATCGCTCGCCGGAAATCTCCGGATCGATGAGCGGGCTGCGTAGCGGCCAGTATCCGCCCGCCAATTCGCACCACGGAATTGCGTAGCGCGTGCGGCTGCGTAGCGGCAGCACGGCTGCGAGCCTCCCGTCCTCGAAGCGCAAATCGATGGATCGGTCCGCCGCTTCCGGTCCGGCCGAGAACCACCTTGAGCGCAAGAACTGCCGATCGGGATCCATGCGTTCGCAGAGCTCGTCGAGCTCGAAGTCTTGGGCGTTATCGGCAGTGATCGTGGCAGGATGCCTGGTCATCGATGCCCCGTTCCTATCGACCCGCGCCGAAGACACGGCGCCAGGCGCGCCAGGCCAGCGACTTTGCGGTGTTGCGGCCGGGCCAGCGATGAGGTGCTGCCGGTTCAATTCCGAAGCGCCTGGCGGTACCGTTGAAACAGCGGGCTCCGGACTCGTCGTAGCTCCATTGCGAGCGCCATGTGATCGACAGCGAAATCGAGCTTTCCCGGCCGTTGCGGACAAAATGCGGGGCCATGACGGGCACAAATAGGGCATCGCCCGGGCCAAGCTCGAACTCCCGACCATGCTGGAGGAACGTGTCGTCCCAAGCCAGCTCGCGTGGACCGCCAAGGTGATAGCTTTCGTGCATCTCGTCGGGCGCGAAGCGCGCGTCGCCGGCCGGAAATTGCGTCATAGTCTTCGTGCCTTCAATCTGCAGCAGGATGTTGTGCTCCGGATCGAAGTGATACGGCGTGACCGCATTGGGGCTGGAGATGAAGATGAAGCCCTGCGGGGTAAGCATCGCACCGGTCTTGGCTTCAATCTCCGCCTTGAGTTCGTCCAGCAGGTCCCTCAACAGCGCCGAGTAGGCAGAAACCTGCTCGATGTTCTTGAGCACCGCCCAGCTGTTGGTCTCCCGCACGCGGCGGATCGTATCGCCGATCGAAAGGCCGCTCGTGCCCGGCTTGCCATCCACTCCGATAGGGAGGTCGCCGCGATTGTATTCGATGGCGGTCTCGGGAAGATGCTCGGCAAGACTGGCAAGCGCTTCGATCTCGAGCAGCGGATGTGTGTCCAGCCCGTGACGCAGCTTGTGCGGACCTTCGGGATATTGCGCGGCGAACGTGTCGCGAGCGACCTTGTCGTAGACCGTCGCCGTTGAACCCTGCGAGGTCTGCCAGAGAGTTCTTGGTGCGTTCATG
>JAAUYI010042190.1_pt1 | contig 11591 bp, 10 predicted proteins | sample 7278041 | NCBI WGS metagenome assembly JAAUYI01 (sample SAMN14350216, study PRJNA611818) | marine sediment metagenome | isolation source: surface marine sediment (0.6m) | place: French Polynesia: Moorea | collected 2018-08
TAAATACCGAACAACCAAAATCATTAATCAAATTGATGAAACTCCCGGACAAAGGATATGGCAACGGAATTTTTATGATCGCATTATTCGCACAGAGAAAGCATTACATATAATGCGTCAATACATTGCCACCAATCCCCAGCGTTGGAACAAAGATTTGTATAACCCCCGTAGGGGCGGGGTTTCCCCGCCCTTTTAATGGTTGGTTTCCCCGCCCTTTTAATGGTTGGTTTCCCCGCCCTTTTAATGGTTGGTTTCCCCGCCCTTTTAATGGTTGGTTTCTCCGCCCTAAATCCCCAAACACCCCACCACATCAAAATTTGAAAACTAATGCAACACATAATTAACCCGTAGGGGCGGGGTTTCCCCGCCCTCTGTTGGGTTTCCCCGCCCTCTGTTGGGTTTCTCCGCCCTCTGTTGGGTTTCCCCGCCCTTTGTTGATTTTCCCCGCCCTAAATTCCAAAATATCCTCACCCCAAACATGGCAGTACCACTCGACTCATTATTATTAGACCTATTTCAAGAGTTACGAACAGCTGGAATGGCTCTAACCCTGGAACAGTATGAGTTATTGCGACAAGCAGTTACTCGGGGGTATGGTTTAGGTGGATGGGAAGATATCAAGCGGGTATGCCGATTATTGTGGGTTAAACCCAGTCCTAATTATGATGCCAGTGTTTTTGAGCGCATCTTTGACAACTATATCCAGCAGCATCACGCCAAGATGCCCACACCACCAACCCCAAAAGCCACAAAAACTAGCTCCACCGATTCTGTAAAACCACCGGCGAATTTACCCAAAATTCCACCCAGGAGGCGACAATCTCCATCAAATCAAACAATGGGTGAAGTGCAAGTTCCCGTGGCTATGCAAAATCTGTCAACCTCCACAGACTTTGAGGATGCTAGGAAGAATTTTCATTTTATCCCCACAGACTTCCCCATTAAATTGCAAGATGTGCAAGTAGCTTGGCGTTTGCTACGAAAACCAGTACGGATTTGTTGGGACTATGAATTGGATATTGAAGCAACCCTTTACCAAATTGAACGGGAAGGACTTTTTACTGATGTGGTAATGCGTCCAGTAAGAATCCGCCGAACTGAACTGTTGCTGTTAATTGATGATAGTCCGGCAATGGTGCCATTTTTCCCTGCTTTTAGACCCTTTATTCAAGCAATTACAGAATCTAGAATTACCCCTGCCCAAATCTATCGCTTTACCAACTATCCGGGGGAATATGTTTACCATTGGTATTGCCCTTCCCAAGCGGAACCACTCAGTAATCTGTTGCCAAAATTACATAGAAACCGGACAATCGCCCTAATTTTCAGCGATGGCGGAGCAGCAACCAACACTTACAGCCAAGAACGCATTGAGGGCATATCCAAGTTTTTGACAGCATTATCCCCCTGTATTCGCCAACTAATTTGGTTAAATCCTCTGCCACCCCAACGATGGGAACAAACCTCAGCTTGGACAATTGATGGGATATTACATGGCAAAATGTTAACGTATGAGCCTACTAGTTTACAAACCGCGACAAGAGAAAATCCCCAGGAAATTTTAATTCAAACATGGCAAGGACATCTCCATCAGCAAAGAATCCCAACAGAGAAGATTTAACGACTCGCCGCATTCGGGTTTTTGCCAGATGCTACGGAGAAAAGACCCTATTTTTAGCCTACCATGCTGCTTTTCCCCTAACACTCACTTCAAATTTACTCTACTGTTTGCGGGAGAATTTTATGCCGGATTGTCCCTGGTATGCAGTGGCGGATGTGCTGTTATCAGGTTTATGCCAACCCGTAGGCTATGACTTATATGAGATGGAAGGGAAAACTAGGGATAAGTTACTGCGTCATTTATGTGATGAATTTGGGGAACAGCGACTCAAGGATTTGGCTAATTTTATGTCCCAGTATATTACCAGTCGCTTACAGTTGCAGGGTAATCACCGGGCTTTAGTTTTCGGAGAGCGTCCACAGTGGACGGCTTTGGCATACTTGAGTCCAGATGCAGAAGAGGCAATTAATGCTATTAAGGAAGAATTGCAACGGTTAACAGCTTCTACGGATGGGAAAGAGCGGATTAGATGGGCAGCGTTAGTAGAGAGTTATGCCGATTTATTATCGGAGAAGGGTTTTCAGCCGTTGTTATTGAAATGGGCACAGCATACCCTGGATGGGGAACCGATTCAAGATGAGGAGATGAAACTAGCCGCAGCATTGGGGGTTTCTCTGGAGCCTTTTGAGTATGATGTGGCGGTTATTAGTCTAGATAATAGCCCAGACAGTGAGCCTGAAGAAGAATTACAATCTTTTGAGTTGCAGGTAGTAACGGTAAATGCTCGCGGGAAAGTAACTAATACTGAATCAAAACAGGCATTTTATTTTGTAGAGTCTCTTGGTGAGGTAGAAGGAAATTCTACAAGTAATGTTAGAGGGACAAGAAAGGTTGGAAAAGAATTACTTAGGGACGAACTAAACGTATTATTGAAACAACGTAAAGCAATGCTAGAACAATTACGTTTTGAAAGCCCTAGTGTAGATCGGTTTCAATTACAAAGTCAGCTAGAACAAATTGAAGAGGAAACTTCCCAGCTTGAGCAGGAGCTACATAATTTACAACCAGAACCAACAGCACTGGGAATAGAAATGGTAGCAATTCCTGGAGGAAACTTTGAAATGGGTTCTCCTGAAAATGAACCACAACGCTTTAACAGAGAGAGTCCACAACATACAGTAACCGTACAACCTTTTTTTATCAGCAAATATCCTATAACTCAAGCACAGTGGCGATTTGTGGCACAATTACGACAGGTAAACCAGGAAATAGAACCAGAACCATCTAATTTCAAAGGAGATGACCGTCCTGTAGAGCAAGTTTCTTGGTACGATGCCGTTGAGTTTTGTACTCGTCTTTCTCAATATACGGGCAGAACATACAGTTTACCAAGCGAAGCTGAATGGGAATATGCTTGTCGTGCTGGTACTACTACACCATTTCATTTTGGGGAAACTATTACTGGTGATTTAGCAAATTATTATGCCAAAGCCACCTATGCAGATGAACCAAAAGGAGAATATCGGAAACAAACTACGACTGTAGGGCAATTTACACCTAATGCCTTTGGTTTGTACGATATGCATGGCAATGTTTGGGAATGGTGTCTTGACCATTGGCATAGCAACTATGAAGATGCGCCTACGGATGGTAGTGCATGGATAGAAAATGAGATCAGTGATAATGATAATCGTTATCGAGTGCTGCGGGGTGGTTCGTGGTACTACTATCCTGTATTCTGCCGCTGTGCCCATCGCTACAGGTTCTACCCGGACTACGTTAGCCCTTTCATCGGGCTGCGGGTTGTCTGCGGCCTCTCGCCCAGGACTCTTGTGTAGCCCTTTGCACTCTAGGGCGTGTTTTCAAAGTCGCCGACACCCTAGAAGGGTGCGGCTACACGTACAAAGTCCCTTCGGGTTCGCCAGTTGCCTGCGGAGGGAAACCCTCCCGCAGCACTGGACTCACCGCCTACGCGGACTACGAAAAATTAGGGTTTTGAGCCTGCTCCCGGCAGGCTTTGATCGTGTAGCCCCAGGCTTTAGCCTGAGGGTTTTAGGGGTTTGAAAACACGCCCTAGCCTTTTAGCCCTCTACACTTGTTTCCCTTTACCTTTCCAAAAGTAGGGTCACGGACCGACCTAAAAATTTTTTTTCAAAAGACTATACACATATCTTGCACCTTCTCAATAAGGGTAAGGTGGGCATTGCCCACCCTACTCGATTACCAAAACCGTTGGCAAGAATTAGAAATAAGTGACAATCCCTTTGCAACGGTAGTAATGGCACATTTGAAAACTCAACAAACGAGTAAAAAGCTAGGAGAACGGAAAAGCTGGAAATTTAGTTTAATTCGTCGATTGTACGAACAAGGATGGCAAGAAACGGATATTCGTAACCTATATCGATTTATTGATTGGGTTATGATTTTACCAAAAGCCTTGGAAACGGAGTTTTGGCAAGAATTTAAGCAATTTGAGCAGGAGCAAAGTATGGGTTACGTAACAACAGGTGAGCGCATTGGCTACGAACGGGGAACACAAGAACTTGTTCTTCGGCTATTACAAAAACGAGTGGGAGAATTACCCCAATCTACTAGGGAAAGTATTCAATCTCTTTCTCTAAGTCAATTGGAGGAACTTGGTGAGGCTTTGTTAGATTTTACAGCACTAGATGATTTACTTACCTGGTTGGCGGAAAATTCTGTGGACTAGGAATTTTAGCAATGACACAAACTATCACTAAACATTATCGGCAGACAGGACAACATTTTATTGAAAAATTAGGCAATAAAGTTGTACTAGAGATGGTACTGATTAGGGGTGGCAGTTTTATGATGGGGGCACCAGAGAATGAGGAAGGCAGTAGCAAAGATGAATATCCCCAACATCAAGTAACAGTTCCACCATTCTTCATGGGTAAGTATCCCGTCACTCAGGCACAGTGGAAAGCCGTTGCTAGGCTACCAAAAATCAAACACCAACTCAAACGCGATCCATCTTATTTTAAAGGAGATAACCACCCTGTAGAGCAAGTATCTTGGTACGATGCGGTGGAATTTTGTGCCCGTCTTTCCCAGCATACTAAAAGACCCTACCGCCTACCAAGTGAAGCTGAATGGGAATATGCCTGTAGAGCAGGTACAACTACTCCATTTCACTTTGGGGAGACAATTACAACTGATTTAGCGAATTATTGTGGAATAGATGAAAAAATTGGAGATACTTTGTATAAAGGCTCCTATGGTAAAGGAACTACAGGAGAGTACCGCGAGGAAACAACACCTGTAGACTACTTTAAGGGAGCTAATGCCTTTGGTTTATACGATATGCATGGCAATGTTTGGGAATGGTGTCTTGACCATTGGCATAGCAACTATGAAGATGCGCCTACGGATGGTAGTGGATGGGTAGAATCTGAAGCTAACGATAGTTATTATAGATTACTACAAGGTGGTTCGTGGTGCAGTATTCCTAAATACTGTCGCTCTGCCTCCGGTGTTGGGTATAATCCAAACGTCAATGACAATCATTTCGGACTGCGGGTTGTATGTGGCAGTGTCCCCTCACCTAGGACTCTTATGTAGCCCTTTACACTCTAGCCCTTTAGCCCTTTGCACTTCTTTCTCTTTACTCTCTTAAAGCGTAGCGGAGCGGAGCGATCAAATTTTTTTTAATATTACGTTTTTCAAATATTTTTTAATTTTGATGGATACTTTACGCTATCAAACACGACTTCTGTGTAGATTTCAAGCTAATTGCGGTAAATCGTTATTAACCCTCTTATGTCACTCTGGGAAGACAAAAATAAATGTAGGTTGGGTGGAAAGGAGTGAAACCCAACAATACCAATTTCTTCGGGTGTTGGGTTTCGTTCCTCAACCCAACCTACGCTTTAGCTACTAGAACACCGATTCAGTAATGCTAGGTGATGGGATGATGTGTTTTGGCTCATATTCCCTCCTTCCCTCCTTCACTCCTTCCCTCCAGGGCGCAAGCCTTGCGCCCCTACTCCTTCCCTCCTTCCCTCCGGGCGGGGAAACCCCGCCCCTACTCCGAAGCCACTTCGTGTCTACGGGAAGCCGCTCTCCGAGCGTTTACACTCCTTCTCTCCTTCACTCCCCATACTCCCCTCTCCCTCTTAATTGATGATTGCTCGATTACTGAATTGATGCTCTAGGGAACTCTTAACAGGCTTCGGCCGTGAGCTCAGCCGAACGGGAACGGAGAACAGTAGATTGTCAAAGGGTTTGCTGGATTTAGAAATGTCCGCGCCCTAAATATGTAGTGCTATATCCACTCGTAGGGGCGGGGTTTCCCCGCCCCTACCAATCATATGATGTCCGGTTAATTACCCATAATATTTTGTTGCGGTTAAATTTGATGTAATGCATTAGCCACAAAGCTTTTGGGATTGCTTTCCTACGGTCGCAATGACGGTTATTTAAGTGGACATGATATCAATCATGTGTCGGATTGTTTTTTCAAATTGGTATAACCTCACGCACCAATCACCGATTGTGACAATTGCGTAAGTCCTGTCAAAATATCATCAAAAATTACAGATGCAAGAATTTTAAACCTAAAGTCCTAATTCCCTTGCACTTATCCCCCAATCTAAAATCCAACATCCAAAATGGTTTACAACAGTTTTCATGTATTTAGACCACACTCTGATATCTGTATTTCTTTCTTATCTTTGCGTCTACCCTTCACCGAAGCCCTTCGGGTTCGCAGTCGCTCATGGGGGAAACCCCCAAGACCGCGCTGTCTCACCGCTTCGCGTCTAATGCGCCTACCCTACGGGAAGCCGCACTCCGTGCGTCTAATGCGTGAGATATGAAAATGTGGTTCATTTACCCGAAAATCGCTGTAACTTGGCAAATTACCGTCGTCGTTGCTGGAGTTTTTGATAAACCGCCTTGACATCAACATGATGGTGAGCTAAAGCCACTAAGGTGTGATACAACAAATCAGCTACTTCCCCGGCGATTTCTTCTGGCTCATCATCCTTAAATGCCATTACTACCTCAGCGGATTCTTCACCAATCTTCTTCAAAATTTTGTTGTCACCACCTGCAAGTAGCTTACAAGTATAGGAACTTTCATTGGGATTATCCCGGCGATCGCATATAATCTGAAATAGTTGGGATAAAGTATCCCCTGGTGGAGGAGCAATTTGACTATCTACCTGATGAAAACAGCTGCGTTCCCCGGTATGACAGGCAATATCTCCTACCTGTTCTACTCCCACCAATAAAGCATCACTATCGCAGTCATAGCGCATACTTCGTACCTTTTGAATATGTCCGGAAGTAGCTCCTTTATGCCATAATTCTTGACGAGAACGGCTCCAAAACCAAGTTTCTCCTGTGGATAATGTTTTCTGCAAAGACTCTTGATTCATCCATGCCATCATCAACACAGTGCCATCTAGATAATCTTGGATGATGGCTGGTACCAGTCCCCGTTCATCGTAGCGAATTTTGTCAACAGGGATAGCTTGCTCAAAGGAGGAATTAACAACAGAAGACATACCAACTACTTCAAAAAAAGCGAAAATGTTTTATTGTTTCACCATACCATTCAGGATATGACAGTTGGCAGATTTTGAACTAGGGCTTGCTGAAAAGTCTTTGGGTGAGGGTAGGAAACTCTTAATGGGGAATAGGGAACAGTTTCATCCCCATTTTTCTATTCTATTGATTGTAGAGATGTTGCAGTGCAACGTCTCTACGAAATCTATTTGGCACAACTCCTAACTCCTAACTCCTACACAAAATTTTTTATCGGAATTTGAATGATGAACTCTGTACCTTGCCCTGGTTTAGATAAACATTGAATTGTACCTTTGTGTTTTTCGACCACAATTTTATAGGAAATAGAGAGTCCTAATCCCGTACCTTGACCGACTTCTTTTGTCGTAAAGAAAGGATCAAAAATTCTTTGACAAATTTCCTCAGACATACCCAAACCACCATCACTAATTCTGATGATAATTTCTTGATCTGTAGCTTGGGTTTTAATCCAGATATTGAGAGGGATTAGAGGGCATGCTGTGGATGAATTTAAATACTTTATTTTAATATCTTGAAACTTCTGTTCTAATGCATCAATTCCATTCACCAAGATATTCATAAATACTTGATTTAATAGTGCTGGATAGCATTCTAATAGTGGCAGATTACCATAATTTTTCGTCACTATAATATTTGGGCGATCGCCAGTAGCCTCTAATCTGTGATTCAAAATCAATAAAGTACTATCTAAACCTTCATGAATATCTACTTTTTTAAATTCTGACTCATTTTTTCGAGAAAAGTTACCTAGAGATTGAACAATACTAGCAATACGCTCTGAACCAGTTTTTATAGATTCTATGATATTTGGTAAATCTGCAATAATGAAATCTAAATCAATTTCTTGAATATGTTGTTTAACTGCAGAGACGGGTTCAGTATAATTCTGGCGATAAAGCTGGATTAATTCCAACAATTCTTCTGTATATCCTTTGATACATTGAATATTGCCAAAAATAAAATTGACTGGATTATTAATTTCATGGGCAATACCAGCCATTAGTTCTCCCAAACTTGCCATTTTTTCTCCTTGAACTAACTGGGCTTGGGCTTGCTTTAATTCTTGGAGTGCTTGGACAAGTTCTGTGGCTTGGATTTGAGTTTGTGTTAATAATTCTGCTTGTTGAATTGCTATACCTAATTGCACCGCAATTTGAGCCAATAAATTGACTTCTTCTTCCTCCCAATAGCGTGGGTGCGAATACTGATAAGCAATTAGTAATCCCCATAAATTATCACCTTGGGAAATGGGAACAAAAATTTCATTCCGTGGCAATTGTTCGTCATCATTATTTCCAAAATCCTCTAAACTGGTGTGAGGAGCAAAGGTAGATTTTTGCCAACCATCTTTGAAAGAATCAGCGACAAATTTACCCCTCCAATCGGCATTAAAACGGTAAATTGATACTCGCTCTACTGCCAATAATTCCCGCACTGCTTGGGTAGTAGTTTTAAAAATAGTTTCGATATCAAGGGATTTACGGATTTTATCAATGGTTGCAGCTAACAATTTTTGCCTTTCCATAGCTTTGTCCCGTGCGGTGACTTCTGCTAATTGGATGGCTTGGGTTTGCACCTGTTTTACATATGCATCCTGTTTCAATGCTATTCCTAATTGTTGGGCAATTAGACTGACAAATTCAATTTCAGATTCCTGCCAATTGCGAGCATTACCACATTGATGAATGCACAGTAATCCCCAAAGTTCACCTTCTTGAAGCAGAGGTGCAACCACATTGGCACGGACTTGGAATTGTTCTAAAATACTGATGTAGCAATCCTTAGACTCTTGCTGATAAATATCAGTGATCGCATTTACTCGACCTTGAGCGTACAGTGGTGCAAAATCTTCACTAAAACAATGATCATACACCTTTTTAGCGATCGCAGAACTCCAACCTTCAGCAACATCTTCGTAAAGAAACTCCCCTTCCCAATCATTCTCAGGATCGAAACGGAAAATTCCCACTCTGTCTGCTTGCAGCAATTGACGTACTTCCACAACGGTGGTTTGGCAAATAACATCTAAATCCAGAGACTCTCGAATACGGGTAATTACCCCAGTTAATGCTTTTTGCCTTTCTGTTTGGTTTTGAGCTTGTTTGAGTACCTCACTATGTCTGATTGCAAGCATTAAATGGTCTGCAATAATCTGGAGAAATTCAATTTCAGAATCTTGCCAATCACGAATTTCCTGGCATTGATGAATACATAACAAACCCCACAGTTTTTCGTCTTTTAACAATGGAACTACTAAATTTGCCCGAATTTGCAATTGACCCAAAATTTCTACATGATAATCGTTCAATCCAGCATTATATATATCTGTAACTGCTTGTATTCTACCTTGTTGATACTGGGCAACAAACTGTTCTTTAAAAGAGGAATCGTAAGCCTTGTATGAAACAACTGAATCCCAACCTGATGCAATATCCTCATAAGTAAACTCCCCTTCCCAGTCTTTTCCTGGGTAAAACTGAAAAACTGCTGCCCTATCAGCATTCAGTTGTTCTCTGACTTGGGTAACAGTAGTTTGAAAAATAGTATCTAAATCTAGGGATTCCCTAATATTTTTGATTACACTCGCCAGTGTTTTTTGTTGTTGCAGTTGCTCTGGAAGGCGAATCAATTCGTTTATTTGATTGTCTGTTGAAGTCAATGGGGATTGCATCGATGATAAAATTTATAATTTGTTACGTGTATCTACTCAAATAAAATTTCTCCCACTTGTCGGCATCCTACTAATATAAAGAGGATTATTCCAATCAGTAGGGGAAAGTCTTACCTAATATAGTTCCCCATTTATTTACAGAATTTCACAACTTTCCAACTCTTCTTGAGAAATTGTTAAGATATAATTATACCGTATAAATACTTAAAAGTATTATTTTTTTGCTACATTCAAAATATATTTATTTTCAGCTGACGGAAAAATTACGGGAGTTGGGTGTTTTGGCAATTGGGATTTCCTAGTTGTGATTAATACTATTTAGAATAAAGCTGCGTTGACACTCCCCCGAATTAATTCGGGGGATTCTAAGCAGATACTACGCAACGAGCTAAAGCTCCATTGCTCCGTTTCTTCTTAGCTGTCACCCAAATATAAATTCGGGTGGGGTAACTGCCACCAAGGAATATCGGGATGCTCATGATGTTCTCGGTGGTAGCCGAAATGGTAACAACTTAAAAACGACCACAAAATTGGCAATTTAGTGCTGCTTGCTCGATGAAAATTATCGTATCCTCCTAGCGGTTGGCGATGAGGTAGGAAAGTGCCAAAATAAAATAGCTGCAAGGAACTCAAGCCCAAAGGTAATGCCCAAAATAAGCTGAGGTTGACGGGAGCAAGATGGAATGTATAACCAAGCAGAATCACAATGCCGAGGGAACATCCAAACTGCCCCCAATTCCAATATCCTTTGAGAAAATGCATATACCAAGCGAACCAACGGGCATCCTCCCCATTGTGGAAGTCAGGATCTTCAGTACTAGCTGGATAGTGGTGGTGTAACCAATGCTTACGTAAGAGCTTTTCGTAGGGGAACAGTCCATATAAAGAAATTGCCAGCACACCGAAACCACGATTGAGTGTTGGATTTTGCGGACAAACTAGTCCGTGCATTGCTTCGTGTGCGGTAATAAATAAACCTGTATCGAGAAAGGTTTGCCAAAGGATTCCCAGAACCAACCCTAGGGGATGAATTGTTGTAGCATCATAACTAAGCAAGAAAGACAGGCTAATACACCACAATCCTAAGATTGTAGTTGCCACCATTAGACCTGTCGAGCGAGCAATGTAATGGTAAAGCATCATTACATTCTTGCCAGGGCAGCCACTTTAGCTTTTTTATCGGGGGTTAAACCTGCCAATTCATCGGTAGATAACCATCCTTCCTTGATTAACTTGGCAAGAACGAAAACTGGCGTAGAGTCTCTGTAATCGTACTTCCCATCTATATCGTATCTTCTGGCATTTAAATAGTCGTTTAAAGCCCAAATATCATTTATTTCGCTTATTTGGCTGGCTTTTTGGCTAATCTCAGCTATCAGGGCTTCAGTTTCTCTGGTATAAGCTTTATTTAATGCTTCACGAGCTATTTGTTTTTCAGTTTCTGACCATTGCGGAGCTTTCTGTTGCATATCGAGCATGGAAGTGAATAAAAAACGCCCTTGAGAATAGAGCGCGTGTATTTTAATTAGGGCTAGTTGCTGTGTCGTAAAATCTACGCAGGTATAAATACGTAGTTTGACATGATTTATTCAATCATCTTTACTTAAACCCCGTCCTTAAGGACGAGGTCTTACTAAGTAAGGTTTGCCTCGACAATGATTTAAGAGCTTGCTCTTGAAGACGACACTACAGCTATAAACCTGTTTACTGATTACTTAATCGTCTTCGACAGTGCATGATGCTGGCGTTCACATCAAGGTGTCATAACTCAAAAATCGTAGA
>JAAUYI010241841.1_pt1 | contig 11589 bp, 8 predicted proteins | sample 7278041 | NCBI WGS metagenome assembly JAAUYI01 (sample SAMN14350216, study PRJNA611818) | marine sediment metagenome | isolation source: surface marine sediment (0.6m) | place: French Polynesia: Moorea | collected 2018-08
ACGATTCCAGTTTTTACCATCGTAGCTATTGAATCTGCCCGTAGAGAAAAAATGCGATCGCTGGTTTACTCCCAAAGGATTACAAACAGGTACTAGCCAAATTTCTCCCTGTAGTTGCGATCGCTCTAAACCACTTAAAAACTCAATTAACTGTTGAATCACTGCATTGCCAACAATTTCTGCACCATGAAGATTAGCCTGAATATATGCCTTCTTTCCAGGGCGATCGCCGACAAACTTATACACCTGTAATGACAAAACATCACCAGAAGCTAATTGAAATAAATCTATGGTTGAAATATTAGGAAGCATAATGCCAGATTCAGATTATCTATTTTAAAACTAAGTCTCCTCTTGACCACAAAAAACCCGCTCGGTTTCAAAGGCGATCGCGTTCGATATCGTAGATTGCTTTTTCCCAATACCAAGCATCAGCTTTACCTGGGTAGCGTTGCATCAATCGTTCTACTAAGCTTTGAGCAATATTCCAGTTACCTACCAAAACATAAAGTCGATTTTGGAGAGCATTTTGAGGATGACTGGTACGAACCAGTTGAGGAATATCGGCTCGTTGAAACGTCGAAGTCTCTTGGTAAACTCGATCCAGCTTCAGTTCCAAACAACGTCTTACCAACTTTTCTGCTTCAGCAAGATTTCCCTGAGAACGAAAACACTCGGCTGCTTTTTGCCAATCTTGTTGAGCCTGAGTATATTCTCTTAATTCAAGACCAATATCACCCCGATACTGATAAGCCAGAGCATCATAAGGATCGAGTTTAATCAGCCAATTGCAGTCCCGAAAAGCCTCTCCTAAATTACCCTGGTTGATTTTTTGCTGTACCTGTTGGAGAAATGCTTGATTGGTAACTCCACCTTCAGCTTCAATTTTTTGTTGTTCGATTTGGCGAATACGGGCAATGCAAAAACGACAGCTTTCTTTATCTTGACGTGCCAGATAAATTTTTCCTGCTTGTTTGAGATAGTCGATCGCCCGATCGTATTCTTTAAGCCTGATACAAATATTAGCCCGTAGTTTATAGGCGCGATCGCAATTTGCATCGAGACTAAAGATAATCTGGAGATCGATAATACTGCTTTGAAGATTATCCATAGCCAAAAATGCCGTAGCCCGACTGAGATAAACTTCCACTTGGCGCGAATCTAAATTCAGACTTCGATCGTAATCAGCGATCGCCCGTTCGATCTTCTCCGAATCATAATAAGCTAAACCCCGACAATAATAAGCTTCTGGAGATTGTTCGTCAACTGCGATCGCCCGATTAAATAAAGCAATAGCTGTTTCATAGTCACCATTTTTCGCTAAAGTAATACCCTGCTGCAAAAATTCCCGTTCCATATCGCCAACGAACAATCAACATCGAACAATTACCAGTATAAAAAATTTAACTAAATAGGAATTAGTAGTTCGGAGTTCGGAATTAGTAGTTAGTAGTTAGTAGTTGCTTCTTCCTCACTGGTTTGTTAAAAACCTACCCTTGTGAGCTCCCCAAACCCCCATTTTCCTGATTCCTTCTTTATTCCCCTCCACTTTTAATTAACACTTCCCTTACTATCCTCAAATAGATTACAGTTAAAAGTCTAAGTCTTATTACCCAAAAGGAATTCATCTAGGCGATCGCCATGTCTGCTGTAACTACCTCACCCAAAAACTTAAATTTTCCCTTAACTGCTATTGTCGGACAAGAGGCAATCAAGCTCGCTTTACTCTTAGCTGCTGTCGATCCAGAACTTGGAGGGGTGGCGATCGCTGGTCGTCGGGGAACGGCTAAATCGGTGATGGCGAGGGCAATTCACAATCTTTTGCCCCCGATAGAAATTATTAAGGGTTCTCTCTATAATTGCGATCCGACTAAGCCCGAAGACTGGGATGATGATACGGTTGTCAAATATGGCAACACTGCCCCAGAAGCTATTCCCACTCAAATTGTTCCCGCTCCTTTTGTGCAGATACCTATAGGAGTAACCGAAGATCGATTACTCGGTTCGGTAGATGTCGAAGAGTCAGTCAAGCGAGGCGAACCTATCTTTCAGCCAGGGTTACTAGCTCAAGCACATCGGGGAGTTTTATATATTGATGAAATTAATCTTTTAGACGACCAAATTGCCAATCAGTTATTGACAGTATTAACCGATGGACGCAATGTCATCGAACGGGAAGGGATTAGTTTTCAGCATCCCTGTAAACCGATTTTGATTGCCACCTATAACCCCGAAGAGGGAGTCTTGCGGGAACATCTTTTAGATCGAATTGCGATCGCGCTTTCCGCCGATGGAGTTTTATCTCTAGAACAGAGGGTAGAAGCGGTTAATCAAGTAATCAGTTTTACTAACTCTCCCCAAGAATTTATTAACACTTATGCAGACAATCTTGATAATCTCAAAACCGATATCATCCTGGCGCGGGAATGGCTCAAGGAAGTTAAAATAACCCACGATCAAATACTCTATTTAGTACAGGAAGCGGTTAGGGGTTCGGTAGAAGGACATCGAGCGGAATTATTTGCGGTTAGGGTAGCCAAAGCTTGTGCGGCCTTAGATGGGAGAGATAATGTCACTGCCGACGATCTGCGTAAAGCAGTAGAATTAGTTATTGTCCCCCGCGCTACTACCATTGAAGCACCACCAGAAGATGCACCCCAACCACCGCCACCACCACCGCAGCAACAACAACCCGATGACGAATCAGATCCAGATCGAGATGAGGACGAAGAGGAAGAACAGGAAGAAGAACAGGAGCAAGAACAAGAGCCTCCTGCTATTCCCGATGAGTTTATCTTTGATATTGAAGGGGTAGTTCTAGATCCTGAAGTACTGACCTTTGCTCAAACCATGCAGCGACAGGGTAAATCTGGGGCGCGGAGTCTAATTTTTTCTGAAGATCGGGGACGTTATATTAAGCCGATGATTCCCAAGGGTAAAGTAAAAAGAATTGCGGTAGATGCCACCCTGCGAACTGCTGCACCCTATCAAAAAGCAAGAAGAGAACGCAACCCCAGCCGTCAAGTCATTGTCGAACAAAGCGATATTCGTTCTAAACGCATGGCGCGCAAAGCAGGTTCGTTGATTGTCTTTGTCGTCGATGCTTCTGGTTCGATGGCACTAAATCGAATGCAGTCGGCAAAAGGAGCGGTAATGCGCTTGTTAACCGAAGCTTACGAAAACCGCGACCAAATCTCTTTGATTCCCTTTAGAGGCGAACGAGCCGATGTCCTCTTGCCCCCCACCCGTTCGATTACTATGGCAAAAGGTAGGTTAGAAACCTTGCCCTGTGGCGGTGGTTCTCCCCTGTCTCATGGCTTAACTCAGGCGGTAAACGTGGGCATCAACGCGCAAATGTCTGGAGATATCGGACAGGTGGTCATTGTCGCTATTACCGATGGTCGAGGGAATATTCCTTTATCTCGCTCTTTAGGTGAACCTCCAGAGCCTGGAGCCGAAAAACCGAATATTAAAGAAGAATTACTCGATATTGCAGGTAAAATCAGAGCTACAGGTATGAAACTGCTAGTGATTGATACAGAAAGTCGTTTTGTCTCTACGGGCTTTGCCAAAGAGTTGGCCAAACAAGCGGGTGGTACGTATTATCATCTGCCCAAAGCTACAGATAGAGCGATCGCCGATATGGCAAGAGGGGCAATTTCTACTACCTAGATATTACACCCTGTATATTAAATAAATAATAAATAAGATCTGGTTCTGGAAGTATTCTCAATGTCTAAATATCAAGATATCTACCCTTCTGAGCCAATAGTTCAAAGCACCGATTTGGTGCGTCCAATGGCAGCAGATTTACTCACTTTGGAGTATTTTGAAGCCGAACCTGCTTCCATGCCAACCGATCGCTACGAACAACATCATATTATCCTCAATCTCAGAGAAGAACCCCATCGCCTAGAAAATTGGCGCGACGGCGAACATCGAGATTTTACCTATCACAAGAATGAAATTATTGTTACTCCTGCTGGTGTATCGAGTGGTTGGAGATGGCACGTTAAAACTAAATGTATCATTATCACTCTCAATCCCGATAAATTTGAGAAGTTCGCTCAAACTGAATTAGGAATTTTCCTCTCTACTCAGCAATTGAAAGATTTACCTCAATTTCTGGATGAAGATATTACTCAGTCAGGAATTCAGCTTTTAGAAGCGTTACAAAGCGATCGCGGTTCGCAAGTTATGTTTGAATCTTTTGCTCGGATTTTTCTGACTAAATTGATTCTGAAATACGGCTTACAAGAGACAGAATACGAATTTTCCAGAAGCTTTACTGCTCAACATTACAAGCAGGTCTTAGATTATATAGCAACCAATTACGGCAACAATATCTTACTAGAAGACATGGCAGCACAAGCCGACCTTAGTACGTCCCACTTTTCTCGTCTGTTTAAACAAACTATTGGTCAGAGTCCCTATCAATTTTTAATGACTTACCGCATCGAACAAGCGAAAAAGATGCTCGGTCGTCTCAACATCTTGCTAGCAGATATTGCTTTTAATTGTGGCTTTTCGGATCAAGCGCACTTTTATCGCGTATTTAAAAAGATTGAAGGATTGACTCCCAAGCAATATCGAAAGAAATATTAATACTATCGAGCCGAAAGCGATCGCCTTAAATTTATGGTAAGCAAAACTGATTTATAAGTTATGTTCAAAAAGCTCTAATACCTGTTGCCAAGCATGAGGAGCAGCTTCAGGATTAAAGCTAGGATGCTGTTCTATAAACGGATACTTGTCTTTAAAAAAGCCAGCAAAAAATCCGTGTCCAGCGTCATAACGAAATATACGATGCCTAATTTGTTGTTGCTTTAGTTCTGCTTCAATCTGTTGGGTTTCTTCTTGAGACATTAGATGGTCTCTAGTGCCAAAAAATAAATAAATAGTACCTTGAATTTTAGCAGTAAGATTGAGAGTAGGAATATCTTCACCATAGCTAGAAGTGGTAATGCCACCACCATAAAATGAAGCTGTAGCTTTGATATCGGGTAAAGTAGCTGCCATGTATGCCACATGACCGCCAAAACAAAAACCGATACAACCGATTGCCTCAGTTTTAACATTGGGTAAAGTCTTGAGATAAGAAATTGTTGCCCGAATATCGCTGAATATTTCTTGGTATTTAACTTGTTGATAATATTGCAAACCGAGTTGATAGGCTTCAGGACTATAACCGCAATGTTCTGGGCTAAAATCGCGAGTAAAACCTGGAGCAATTCGTTGATACAATGCAGGAGCGATCGCTACATAACCTTGTTGGGCAATTAAGTCCGTAATTTCCCTAATATTTTTGTTAACGCCAAAAATTTCCTGAAAAACTATTACAGCAGCCAATTTTCCTTCTCTTACTGGTTGTGCTAAGTAAGCATCTATATTTAAGCCTTGATTTGGTACTCGGACATAGTTGGTTTTAATTTCAATCTTACTCATCGATCTGGTTAACTTTTCTCTACTGCTGCTAGTTTAAAAGTCATGGTTTGCCAGACTCTAGAAAAAAGTTGCTTAATTTGAGTAAATTATTGCGATTTGGTTTGTAGTTGCTTTGGTGTCAATTCCGTAAAACGTTTGATATATTTAGCAAAGTGACTACGATCGCAAAATCCCAAGTTAGCTGCAATTTCTTCCGTACTCAGTTGACTGTGCTGTAATAAATATTTTCCTTTCTCGATGCGACGTTGCAAAATATACTGATAAGGTGTTTGACCTAGGCTTTTTCTAAATAAACGAATAAAATGATAAGGGCTAATTTGCGCGATCGCAGCTAGTTCGACGATTTTTAAATTGAGATCGAGATTGACATCAATATATTCTTTTATTTCTCTTAGCTTTAATGGCGATAAACCATCTTGATAGCTCGATAATTTTGGTTTTGTCGAACAATATTTTCGTAATAAATGAATAGCTAAGGTGGTTTTAAGATTATCTACCAACAAACTACCGCACATCTGCTTAGACTGTAATTCGTCTTTTAAAGCGGAAAAAATTCCTTCAATTAAGGTATCTCCTCGATCCATAAACTGAGGAACAAGTTCAATGCGATCGCAATCTACTATACCTCGACCAACTTGTTGTAGCAATGTTGGTTCAATTGCCAGAATAGCAAACTCAGCAGAGGTATTCCAGTTACAAACATGGGCGATACCAGCAGGAATAATGGCAATATCCCCTCGATTTCTTCTTTCTGCTTGAAGTTTACCATCGAGCGATCGCTCTCCTTTGGCTAATATATCACCAACACAAGCAATTACGTGCATAGTATGTTGATGTTCTACGGTTTCAAATTTGGGCTGTTGATGAAATTCTAGATGAATATCATTCCAGCCACTACTAACAATAACGGCAGGATTGGGAACAAAACCATTTGATGCTTTGTCCTGTTTGAAATCAAGCAATTTAACTGTTTGTCTCTGCATTAGTGTCGATTTTAGAATTGAACTACCTCAAGTTCTACAACTTGGAGTAGTTCAATATTTAACGATAGTAAGTAACACCACGATATTTTAATTTGGTTTTTTGTTTTGCTTGAAAAGCTTTTGCCCGTTCGATTTGCAGAGTTAAATTCCAAGCTAATTCGAGTTTTTCGGCATCACCTAAATGCCAACAGTCTTTAACATATTCTCTTTTATGGTGATACCAAAAAGCGACTGGATCGAAAATTGGTTTTGACTGCGGTCTTGGCAATAGCTGTTGGAGGTATTTTAGCCAGGGAAAATTAGGACTAATTATCGCCTTGGGCGAATTTCCGCGATAAATAATTTCGCGATCGCTTATCGCTACTGCCGATCTAGAATGGTTTTTATCTTCTTGGTTATATTTAATTCCCCGATAGGTCAGTTTCATTTTGTTCACCTCTGTTACCGTGTCGTTGTGAGGTGCGTTCCTTCAGGATGTCTGGATTGTTCCTTACTTCCGTCTTGTCTCAAACTAATAGAGAAAAGATGAACGATTTAGTATTTCTCTTGCTATGATAATCGATTTTTCCCGAGCGAAAAGTGGGGAAATTACTTAAATCAAATAGCCTAAGATCATCCCCGTAAGCAAAATAAAACCCAACCACACATTTTGTCCCAAAACTTGACCGTATACAGAGCGAGGAATATCGGGCTGACGTAGCTTGAGATATTGCCAGATCCAGCCAGCAGCAGCTAAGACCAGAGCCAGCCAAAAAGCTGCGCCTAAAGTCAGTCTGATGCCCAAATATACCATTAAACCAGCGGTAATAGCATAGAAAATCGCGATCGCTTCGGGAGTATATCGACCAAAAAAAATCGCACTAGAATTTATTCCGACTTTGAGGTCGTCTTCGCGGTCTGAGAGGGCATAACCAGTATCAAAACCTAAAGTCCAGGCAACCGTAGCACCCCACAGTATCCAAGAGGCAGGTTCGATCTGAGCGGTTACCGCCGTCCAACTAATTAATACTGCAAAACCCCACGCCAAAGATAAGACTAATTGCGGTAGGGGAAAGACTCGCTTTGCCAACGGATAAAAAACAATAAAAGGAACGGCAACCACGCAGAGAATAAAGCTGAGACGATTGAGATAAAAAGCGAGGATCGCAGCACAAACCAGTGCGATCGCAAAAATAATGATTCCCACCCTGATAGAAAGAGCGCGAGATGCTAAGGGTCTGGTCTTGGTACGGGCTACCTGGGGGTCGATATCTCTGTCCCACAAGTCGTTGACTACACATCCTGCTGCACTAGTGGCTAAAGTGCCTAAAATTATCACCCCGACTAGAGGAAGAGGAGGCGTTCCCCCCGCAGCCAAGAATACAGCCCATAATGCGGGAATCATCAAGATTAGTCTTCCTGCGGGTTTATCCCAGCGCAAAAGACGGATTATTTTTTGCCAGGTCGGTTCGCTAGTTGTAGGCTGATATTGGGTCATCTTCAAATTTTTGAGTCGAGCTAAAAACTTTTTTCTTTAAGTTTACAAATATTTAAAAAGTTAGAAAACGCTAGTCAAATTTATCTAAATTCGTGAGAACATAAGATTATCTTAATTGTCTAATCGAAAAAAATTATCTAGCAGCAGTCCAAAAAAAAATTTTAGGATGCGGTTGTCGTAACCTATTACGGCTACTGCCAAAGTGATGCTGCTGATTTTTAAGATTAATTTCTAGCCCTAAATTTGCTCTTTCAAGGATTTATATACAAGCAATTGCCATGAACCAACAGATTATTACAGCGATCGATATCGGCACTAACTCAATTCATATGGTGATTGTCAAAATAGAGCCTTCGCTGCCATCTTTTACAGTAATTGCCAAAGAAAAAGATACGGTTCGTTTGGGCGATCGCGATCCAGCCACGGGCAAGCTTACCCCAGAAGCGATTCAACGCTCTCTCGATACCCTCAGACGATGCCAAGACTTAGCTAACAGTTTTGCAGCCAGTCAGATCATTGCCGTGGCAACCAGTGCTACCAGAGAAGCGGGCAATGGCAAGGAGTTTTTGCGTCAGATTGAGGCAGAATTGGGTATTGTGGTCAATCTTATTTCTGGTCAAGAAGAAGCCCGCAGAATTTATCTTGGGGTCTTATCGGGAATGGACTTTGACGAGCAACCCCAGATTATTATTGATATTGGTGGTGGTTCGACCGAATTAATCCTAGCGGATATTCACGAACCTCGTTTTTTGAGCAGTACTAAAGTCGGTGCAGTCCGTTTAACCAAAGAATTTGTCACTACAGATCCGATTAGCGATCGCGAATTAATGGTCTTGCGGGCTTATGTTCGAGGGATGCTAGAGCGTCCTGTCGATGATATTTGGCGCAAGCTTCAGTTAAATGAAGTTCCCCGTCTTATTGGTACATCTGGCACGATCGAAACTATAGCTATAATCCACGCCAAGGAAGAACTAGGGGCAGTTCCCGAGCCTCTTAATGGTTATGAGATTACCCGCAAAGACATTGAAAAAATCGTTAATAAACTGGCCAAAATGAGCTACAAAGAACGACTTGATGTGTCGGGGCTCTCTGAAAAAAGAGCGGAAATTATCGTGCCTGGGGCAGTCATCTTGCTAGAAGCAATGACCATGCTCAAGCTAGACTCAATCATGATTTGCGAACGGGCATTGCGAGAAGGCATCATCGTAGACTGGATGTTAACCCACGGTTTGATTAACAGTCGTCTGCGCTATCAAAACGAAGTCAAAAGTCGTAATGTGATTAAAATTGCTCAAAAATATCACGTAGACTTAGAATACAGTCGAATAGTAGCCAATTTTGCTTTAGATATTTTCGAGCAGCTACGGGGTAAATTACACGACTGGGGTACAGCAGAAAGAGAACTATTATGGTCGGCAGCAATCTTACATAACTGCGGTGTTTATGTCAGCCATTCATCCCATCACAAGCATTCATATTATCTGATTCGCAATGCAGAATTACTCGGTTTTACCGAACTAGAACTGGAATTAATTGCTAATATTGCCCGTTACCATCGCAAAAGCAAACCCAAGAAAAAACACGAAGCCTATCAAAATTTACCACACAAGCAATATCAGCTCATGGTCAGACAATTAAGTGCCATTCTGCGCTTAGCCGTAGCCCTAGATCGGAGAAATCAAGGCGCGATCGCTAGGGTAGATTGTCAGTACGATTCTCAAGATCGTACCCTAGAATTTTATCTCCAGCCCTCAGAAGTGGGAGATAACTGCGCCCTGGAATTATGGAATCTCAGCTACAAAAAAGAAGCGTTTGAAGAAGAATTTGATGTAAAACTGATCGCTAGCATTTCGGAAACTAAACTTACAGTGCCATTAAATTAATGTAATATTAAGTGTAATATTGAAATATAAGTAAAAATACGTAGATATTTTTAGATTTTATAAGTAACCTCGACAAAAGGTGGTTGGTTTGCCTTGCGTCTTATCGAGGGATGATTTGCTCTTAGCTTCCGAATAAATAGATTATTTGCTCAAATGTCCGTCAACAAAATCAATAACGATAAAGATAAATTTAGTTCCCAAGCACTAAAAACTGACATAACCCAAGACGACGCTGCATCAAACAACGGACAAAGAGACTCTTTACCCCTAGAAGTTGCTAGAGATATCCCTAGATCGAAGAAGCTCGCTCGGCAAGAAATCGAAGTAATCGAAGTTGAGAAGAAATCGCCCGCAGAAAAACCAAATAAGTCAGTTCTGCTGAGATGGAAATCCCAAAGCGCAGCTATGTTAGTCGGTAGTGCGATCGCCTTACCCATTCTAGCGGTAGGGACGGCAACTTATCACTATGGTAGTAAAGCAATTAACAAACAAACCATTTTGGCAAAACGAGCCAACGAAATGACGTTAGTCCAAACAGAGTTGGCGCAGCAACAAAAACTACTGGCAGCTTTATTAATTGGTACTGGCACAACAGCTTTATTAGCTGGTGCTATAGCTGGTTGGGCAACCAAAAGACTGCTAGATGAGACGAGCAAAATAGCAACTGAACCAACCCCAGAGGCTACCAAAATTGAGATCTATAGTGAGTTAATTCAGAACGCAGATCGCTCGTTTTCCCAACAAGATGTTTTTCAAGCCATTGTCGAAGAAGCACGCACTCATCTAAATTGCGATCGCGTCGTAGTCTACAGTCTCGATCGAAATAAGTACGGGGTAATAGTAGCAGAATCAGTAGTTGCTGGCTACACGTCAGGATTGGGCAAAACTATTTCCGATCCCTGTTTTGAAGCTAGATATCTCGATAAGTACCGCCATGGTCGAGTTAGAGCGATCGATGATATCTACCAAGCCAAGTTAACTTCCTGTTATTTAGAACAGTTGGAACGACTAGAAGTTAAGGCTAATTTAGTTACGCCGATTATCTATAGAGAGCAGCTATTTGGCTTACTGGTGGCTCATCAATGTAGCGCGTCCCGCAATTGGCAACCAGCAGAAATTGAATTTTTAGCTCGGCTAGGGGAAAAAGCTGGTTTTGCTCTCGATAATGCTAAGTTACTTGACGATCTAATCCGTCTTCAAGCTCAAGTAGCAAAAGAAAGAAAATGGACTAATTACTTTACCGACGCAATTAAATACATCCGCCAATCAATTCAACATAATGATGTCTTAGATATTAGCGTTGAAGAAGTTAGAAGAGTTTTGCAATGCGATCGCGTGGTAGTTTATAGCCTCAACCAAGATCGATATGGGGTAGTGGTGGCCGAGTCGGTTTCGGCAGGCTATCCGAGGGCATTAAACAAAACCATTTCTGACCCTTGCTTTGCAGCTAGATACCTCGACAAGTACCGCGACGGTAGAGTTCGAGCGATCGATAACATCTACGAAGCGGGTATGAGTCAATGCTACGTCGAACAGCTAGAAACTTTAGATGTTAAGGCAAATCTAGTAACGCCCATTCTCAACGAAGGGAAGCTGTTTGGTTTGCTGGTAGCCCATCAATGTAGCGAGTTTCGCCACTGGCAAGACTATGAAATCCGCTGGGTAACGCAGATTGCCACTCAAGTCGGTTTTGCTCTCGATAATGCCAAAGTTTTAGCAGCATCAGTCAGTCTTCAAGCTCAAGTAGCAAGAGAAAGAAAATGGACTAATTACTTTACCGACGCAATTAAATACATCCGCC
>JAAUYI010008254.1_pt1 | contig 11584 bp, 6 predicted proteins | sample 7278041 | NCBI WGS metagenome assembly JAAUYI01 (sample SAMN14350216, study PRJNA611818) | marine sediment metagenome | isolation source: surface marine sediment (0.6m) | place: French Polynesia: Moorea | collected 2018-08
CCTCGTAGACTGTGGATGCCTAAGCTCTACCAATTCGACCAGCAAGCGTAAGCATACTGGCTCGATGCGGCAACTTGGGCAGAAGAAACGTCAAAAATCCAACCTCAAATCCGATGGGGAATTAGAAACCCCGTCCTCCTTTGAGGCGGGGTAGTTCATTTACAAGAATTACTTCATCACCACTGGGTTAAACTATTGATTGGTTTAACCCCCTATTTATCTGCCCTAATCTGCACCGAACCCCTTCAGAGTTAGCAGTCTACGATTAGTGGTCACCGATCCCCCACTAATCGCCTTCTGCCTCCTGCCCTTGTACTTCTGCCTTGCTTAAATCCTCTTGCTGTTCTCCTTGGTCCTCTTGGGAAATTGGTTCTGATTCAACTTCAGGTTCAACTTCGGGTTCTTCTTCTTCTTTAGCTTGAAGTTTGGGAGGCTTGGGAGGACGTGCCAGAGCAGGATTCACCGGCGGTTTGGATTCTTCTGCTAAAGACCCTTTTTTGCCTTTACCCTTAGAGTTTTTACGATTTGATTTCCTAGAAGGTGTGGATTTCAAATTGTCAGAATCGCCCTCACTATTGGCTTTGGACTGACGCTCAGATTTTTTGATTGGACGTTCTACCATTGTTAATTTATGTGAATGTACTTGTTATGATACATGGCTTTCTTGATGATTTATCAGATCCCACAGAGGGCGTAGGGCGTGTTTTCAAAGTAGCCGTCACCCTGGAAGGGTGCGGCTATACGTACAAAGTCCGCCTGCGCGGACTAGGTCAAATCAAGGTTTTGAGCCTGCTCCCGGCAGGCTTTGTTCGTGTAGCTCCAGGCTAAGAGCTGAGAGCGGTTGGAGTTTGAAAACACGCCCTAGGCTATTGCAGTGGAATCAAGCTAAAATCTAAAATCTAAAATCCAAAATCCAAAATCCAAAATTGTATGGCGGAATTTTGTCTGCAAGCACCCTTTGTACCCGCAGGGGATCAACCCCAAGCGATCGCTCAATTAACAGCCAGTGTAAAATCTGGTCATCGCTTCCAAACTTTACTCGGAGCCACGGGTACTGGAAAAACCCACACTATAGCCAGAACCATTGAGAAGGTTGGTAAGCCCACCCTGGTATTGGCACATAATAAAACTTTGGCGGCACAGTTATGTAATGAGTTGCGGGAGTTCTTTCCCGGGAATGCGGTGGAATATTTTGTTAGTTATTACGATTACTATCAGCCGGAAGCATATATTCCCGTCAGCGATACCTATATTGAAAAAACTGCGTCAATTAACGATGAAATTGATATGTTGCGCCACTCCGCCACGCGATCGCTTTTTGAACGACGGGATGTGGTGGTAGTGGCTTCCATTAGTTGTATTTACGGCTTGGGAATGCCCTCAGAATACCTGAAAGCTGCCATTCCCTTACAGGTAGGTTTGGAGGTAAACCAACGGCAAATTTTACGCGCCCTAGCGTCGGTACAATACAACCGGAATGATATTGACATGGGTAGGGGAAGGTTTCGGGTACGGGGGGATGTGCTGGAAATTGGTCCTGCCTATGAAGATAGAATTATTCGGGTAGAATTTTTTGGGGATGAAATAGACGCGATTCGTTATCTAGACCCGGTGACGGGGGAAATTCTGTCCAGTGTGTCAGCGTTGAATATTTACCCGGCGCGTCACTTTGTCACTCCAGAAGAAAGGTTAGATGCAGCTTGCAATGATATTACAGCGGAGTTAACAATACGTAAGGCGCAGTTGGAAGAAGTAGGTAAATTAGTAGAAGCACAACGTATAGACCAGCGTACCCGCTATGATGTGGAGATGCTGAGGGAGGTGGGTTATTGCAATGGTGTGGAAAACTATTCCCGCCACCTAGCAGGGAGACAGGCTGGGGAACCACCAGAGTGTTTAATTGATTATTTTCCTAAAGATTGGTTGTTGGTAATTGATGAGTCCCATGTTACCGTACCCCAAATTCGCGGGATGTACAATGGCGACCAAGCCAGGAAAAAGGTATTAATTGAGCATGGCTTTCGTCTTCCTTCCGCAGCAGATAACCGTCCTCTCAAAGCTGAGGAATTTTGGCACAAGGTCAATCAGTGTATATTTGTCTCTGCTACCCCTGGTAATTGGGAATTGGAAATATCGGGGGATAATATCGCCGAACAGATTATTCGCCCCACCGGAGTGATCGATCCAGAAATTATTGTCCGTCCTACGGAAGGACAAATTGATGATTTACTGGGGGAAATTAAAGACAGATGCGATCGCACCGAGAGGGTATTGATTACTACCTTAACCAAACGCATGGCAGAGGACTTAACTGAATACCTGGAAGAAAATAGTATTCGGGTACGATACCTGCATTCTGAGATTAACTCCATTGAACGGATTGAGATTATCCAGGATTTACGGTCAGGTAAATTTGATGTTCTGGTGGGTGTAAATTTACTCCGGGAAGGGTTAGATTTACCGGAAGTTTCCCTAGTGGCAATATTAGATGCAGATAAGGAAGGATTTTTGCGTGCAGAGCGTTCCCTAATTCAAACCATCGGTAGGGCAGCCCGCCACATCCGGGGACAGGCGATTATGTATGCAGATAACTTCACCGATAGCATGAAAAAAGCCATTGATGAAACCGAAAGAAGAAGGGGGATTCAAATGGCATACAACAAAATGCATGGGATTACACCCCAACCCATTGTCAAGAAATCCAGCAATTCGATTTTATCTTTCCTGGAAATATCCCGTAGATTGAGCAGTCAAGACTTACAAGCTGTCGATGAAAACCTCAACGAAATTCCCCTAGAGCAAATTCCCGACTTAATTATTCAATTGGAAACCCAGATGAAAACAGCAGCCAAGAACCTAGAATTTGAATCAGCTGCCAAATTCCGCGATCGCATTAAACAACTACGGGATAAACTAGTGGGACGGGGGTGATAAGGAGAAAAGGTGCAGGGTGGGGAAATCCTGTAAGTCCAGATTATTTTGCGATTGCCACAACAAAATAGAGAAGTGGTGCAATAATCAAGGCTGGTAGAAAGGAAGCTACTCTCACCTGAGACACTTCTAATAAGTTACATCCCAGCCCTACAATTGTTAAACCACCCACACCGGTGATCAGCAATAAGTGGGGATCGTGAGTTGGATCTGATATAGATTGAACTAAAAATCCAGCTAAGAGCGAGACACCGCCTTGGTAAACCAGAATTACTAAAGATGAAAATCCTACTCCGATGCCAAAGCTACTACCAAGAGCTATGGAAGTTATCCCATCCATTGCGGCTTTCAACATCAGCAGAGTGTTATTCCCGGTTAAACCGTTGTTGAGGCTACCTATTAAAGTCATTGGTCCCACACAAAACAGTAAACTACCGGCAACAAACCCCTCTGTAAAATAACCACTTTTTTGCAAGCGTGCTTTCAGAAACTCTCCCACACTATAAAGTCTCTCTTCTAGTTGCCACCATTCGCCCAAAAGTCCGCCGATGATGATGGCGAGTAGCCCTAATACTACCCCATCAACTCGACTACTTTTGACTTGCAACAGGCTACCAGCCATTTGGAACCCGATGAACAGGGTAATCAACGCTACTCCTTGGGTAATGATGCGTTGCATCCTCAAGGGAAGGCGGTGTTTCAAGAGCATACCGCCAGTTGTACCCAAAATAACACTGATGGCATTGATCCAAGTGCCGTTTGTCTTTGCCCAAAAATCGAGTGTCATTTCAGTTATCAGTTATCAGTTATCAGTTATCAGTTTACTGACATCTTGCATGCCTCGTATTAATACTGATTTTATATGTCATTAATAAACATATATTTTTATCAATCACAGGAAAAATTAGCTTTTTTAGCCTGCGTAAGCAGGCTTTGCTTGTATAGCCGAGGCAGTTGCAGTGGCTTACCGCTAACGCGTCTACGGAGCGTCGCAATGACTGGGTACTATCTTTGAATGCAACTTAGTTTGAATGCAACTTAGTATGAGCTACTAAGCATCACCAATCATCTTAATTAAGAAATTAATTGCTTGGTCACCGCCCTTGTGAATTTTACTTAATTCAAACCCACTATTCATAATAATTTCCATGGCTTCATGACCTGATTCTTGATGTTCTTTTTCTACAGCATTGTGAATCACAAAATATTCGGAGTTTAATACATCGATGTAAGAAATACCAACGCCTAACAAAGCTTCTCTTAGCAGTTGCAGAATTTGATAAGCAGGAGCTTCCAAGCCGACAATAAATCCAATCGCTTCATCCTGGCTCATCTGGGATAATTCAACCACCGTTTCTTCAAATACATCGACAAAATATGTATCTAATTCCTGAGTAATGGAATAAGCAAAAGGAGATTGATTAATTAAGTTAGTCAGTAATTTACTGTGAATTTTGTCTTTATTTCCAGACCCACACTCACCGTAAGCAATTTCTGCTAATAAATATTGAATATCTGGGACATTTATACGAGCCAATGCGGCTCCATGCAATCGTGTTACTTGGCTAGAAAGGTATGACCATTGTTGCAAAAATTTGACTGCATCATTAATTCCCTGGTCAACTACTTGCTGGCGAAATCTTGACCGCAGTCTGTCCTCAATATTTTCTATGGAAAGTAACATCATATTATAGTTATTTTGACACTTGTCAGCGTGGAATTTGTACTGGAATTGTTCTAGAATGTTGGTGATGAAAAGGTGGAATTAATCTTTTGATATAAATCAAATATATACCATAGAAAATACATAAATAATAGTAATAACACTTAAATATTATACAAAGAATAATCGCTAAAAATAGTATTAATACTTTGAAAAGTATAAATTTATTATGAATATTTTCTCTAATTAGGGTCTGTTGAATAACTTTAAAACTCTTATCTTGTAAGCACCTAAGGCAATTTTTGTCAAAACAAGTGCAAGATAATAAGGATATAAGGCTTAAAAATCTTGCATCTTCAATTTTTTGGAGTCCAAAAAATTGGAAAAAATAGGGGTAAAACTGTTCCCGTTCGGCTGAACTCACGGCCGAAGCCTGTTAAGAGTTCCCTACCCCCCACAATCATGACTTTTACAGCAAGCCCTAATACTTTGTCCCATTAATTTTGACGAGTCGCGGGTGCGAGCGATCCCCGACTTCTATCCTAGGAATTGCTACAATGTGCAGATATTGATTTAGAAGTCGGGGATCTGTTAACTAGCCATCAGAACTTATGGGACAGACCACTAATTATGTTGTTTAGTTTTTGACAAGCTGACCAAAAAATTCATTAATAAGTAAACTCACATCTTGCACCAACAAAAATTGATGTAATTTCATCACTCAGTATTAAGAATAAAACCTTAATTTAGCGATAAAAACCAAGTAAAATAATGTAGCTTTATTGCGCCGCTTTTAAGCTTTCCGTGGTTTATACGGATAGGTGCAAGATATGAGCGCCCCCACGAGGGGGGAAGTCAAAAGTCAAAAGTCAAAAGTCAAAAGTATTAAACCCCCTCGCAACGAATGAAACAAACACATTTTTATTGCTTGGCTAAAACCCTTGCTATATAAGGGTTATAAAATGTGCAAGTTAAGAGTAAACGAAACTCAGACTTTGTTGTATAGCTTTGATAAGCTTTGACTAATTCTGAGGATGATTTATCTCATGACAAACGAATGGCACTAAGATAAAAGGTATTTCGAGAGGCTCTGCCTCTCATCAAGCCTCCAGGCTGGGCAAGGGTTGTGTCTTAACTTAGTGCCATTCCATTACAACCATTATTTCACATCAGGTGTTATTGGCAATTGGATATAAAAGGAAGTACCTTTCCCTAACTCGGACTGTACTTTCAAGCTTCCCTGATGTTTTTCTTCAATAATTTGTTTAGCAATGGCTAATCCCAAACCAGTACCTTTACCGACTCCTTTGGTAGTAAATAAATGATCAAAAATGCGTCTTTTTACCTCTTGACTCATTCCTTTACCATTATCAGTAATTGATATTTTTACTTGTTCATTTTCAGTTGTAGTTTGAACTATAATTTGATTGAGATTTGCGTTAATATCCTGGAAACTACGCCCATCATTAGACTCATCTAAGGCATCAATGGCATTTGCCAGAATATTCATAAATACCTGATTTAATTGACCAGGAAAACAATCAATTTGTGGTAAATTACCGTAATCTGTAATCACTTCAATTGCTGGACGTTGTTCATTAGCTTTGAGACGGTGTTTGAGAATTAAAATTGTGCTATCTAGCCCATCATGAATGTTGAATTTTACTTTATAATCTTTATCAGCACGTGAGAAAGTTCTTAAACTGGTGCTGATATTTTTCAATCGATCGCAAGCCATGACCATTGCATCTATCATTTTGGGTAAATCTTCCAGGCTATAATCCAAGTCAATTTCTTCTGCGTGTTCAAGAATTTCCTCGCCAGGTTCTGAAAAATTTTCTTGATATAGTTGTAAATGTTCGACAATATCTGCAAGGGTGGGTTTAGTTTGTTTGAGAGTAGCAGAAATAAACCCCAAAGGATTATTCATTTCATGTGCCACGCCAGCAACTAAATTACCAAGTGCTGACATTTTTTCGCTTTGAACGATTTTTAATTGTGCTTGTTGTAAATCTTGCAATGCTTGTTGAGCTTGTTGATAAAGTCGTGCGTTTTCTAGGGAGATTGCAGTTTGGGAAGAAAGTAAATTGATAACTTGTAGCCGCTCTTCAGTAAATACCCCACTTGTGAGTTTATTTTCTAAGTAAAGAATTGCCACCAAATGCCCTTGATGCATAATTGGTGTGCATAAAATACTCTTGGGTTGATGTTCGAGCATATATTCCCCAATTATTCCAGGAATATCTGTTTGGCAATTATCTATGACAATGGTTTCTTGGGTATTCTTGACATAGTTAATAATTTTTCTGGGAATATCTTTACAAGTATCTATTGATTGTGAGTCAAGGATGGTTTGTATTTGTTCTGGCAAATTTTCTTGATGATTAATAAAGGTAATTGCTTGGACTTGCCAAGTTTCATTGTCAGGAAGAATTAATGCAGATTTTTTAGCACCAGAATTTTCCAGAATAATTTGGGTAAGACTGGTAACGAGTTGTTCTAATTCGATGCTACTAGAAATAGTTTGAGCGGCTTTAAGAACTGAAGTAAAATCTAGGGCATCGGAAACACTGGTGCTGCCAGTGGTAGAACTGTGAGTAGATGAAAATATCTGAGCAAAAGTGATGTTTCCTATGGTTTCCCAGGGGTTGAGGGTGACTTGTCGCTGTTTTAGGATGGGTTTGAGCAGTTGGGGATAGCGTTTTTCTAAATCATCCGTTTTGGCTTTGGCTCCCCAACGAGCATAGCAATAGTATGCTTCTTGCATATATCCGCTGGCAATTTTCTCCTTGCCCCAGTTGAAATAGAATTTGGCAGCAAGTTCGTTGCTTAAGGCTTCTTCTTGGATGTAGCCGTTTTTCTTAGCTTTGCTTATGGCGTGATCATACAAATCTCCGGCTTCATAATTATTACCTAAAACCCGACATTTTTCTGCTTCTACTAAATAGTATTGGTGTAAAACATTCATGGGACAATGTTGTGCCCATTGTTTCATTTTTTCTTGGTTATCTATAACTTGATTAAGAAATTTTGTTTGTGTTTCTTGATTTACCTCTAAAAAGATACTAAGGTTTACCAGAGAATTGTAAAAATTGCATTGCCGAGAAATAACCATTGATAAACCACCAGAAGCATACCGCTCTACTTGGGTAGCGTATTCCTGAGCTAGTTCGTATTTGCCAAACAGATAACTGAGTTGGAACTTAGTAAAATAAAATTCTAGCAGTGCCATTCCATCATTGTTTTCACTAATAATGGGGAGTATGACCTCTTCATCACAGGCTTCACCTTTCAAACAACAGACATCATCAACTTCTCCCAATAAATTTAGGATTCTCTGCCTCTGAATTTGATTGTGTTGAATAAACCTGTCTTGCTTCATTTGCTGGAGTGCCTGGGTATGAATTAACATATCTTTGGCTAAGTTCTTCAGTTTTCGACCCAGGAAATATAAATGAGTATCGTAGTAACGGATGTTCATCCCCGCAAATTCAATATCTCCTGTTTCCAACCCAATTGAATAAGACTCCCAGAGGGATTGTACGGTTGCTTGAGTATGTTCCTTCCAATGGCGAACGAGACAATCAAATCCGTTCATCACCTTTGAAGTCATTTCTTTGGTATCAAATTGACTTAAAACCTTAATCGCTAATTGACCAAATCTATAGCCAGACTCAATATCTTCAACTAATCCGCAGAGAATAATTCCATAGCCTACATAGCCAAAAGCTGACTGGGGAGAATTGCCGTATTGAGCAGACAGACTCACTTGCTTCAATGGCACGAAAACGTATAGGTTTGGATCTGCTTGATAGGCAAAAGTTGTAATGTTGGATAAAATTCTCATTGCTGCCAAAGATGTTTTATCTGTCATCACAGGCAGATTAATTAAATCTTCAATGGGTCGATCAGCAAAGAGAGATGCAGTTTGCTTCAGTTCAGCCTGTATCTCAGAACTGCTAATATTTTTCGGGAATTCAATTCCCAATGATTTCAAAACTTCTTTTCCAAGTTTAACTGCTTCTAATGCTTGATTTTGTGCCCCATAGGCTTGAATTTGTACTTCATAAACTTTGACTTTATCTAAGGGATTTTCAACCCTATCTAAGACTTTTTGAATAAATTCCCCCATCAATTCAAAATTGCCAGCCAAATAAGCTGCTTCTCCTCCCAGGTTGTGCAATTCTAATGCCAATTGATACTGACTTTGCCAACAATCTGCTTTTAATAATTTAATTCCACAAATCGCATATTCGGTTGCAGCAGTGTACGCAGTAGAGACTCTTGCTTTCAAGCCAGCAGATAAATTTAACCAAGCCAGTTCTTCCCGTTCAGTAATTTCCGTAATTAGTTGAACACCATAATTTAATTGATTAACAATATCAAAGATTTTTTGATCTCGCTGTGTTGCTGGTATTTTCTGGAGTAAGAGTTGACCGATTTTTAGATGAGTTGCTTGTTTTTGGTCATCAGGAATCAGAGAATAGGCGGCTTGTTGGACGCGATCGTGCAGAAAGCGATAGGCTACATTTTTGATGTTACTAGTATTCCTATCTGTCTTATCATGGTCCAAATAAAATTTATACACTTGACTTTGTGGCAGAATCAACCCTTCCTGTAATGCTTTCCAGAGTTTAGTTGCCGTGTCAACAGGAGATTGTTCGGAAACAATCGCCAGAGTAATCAAATCAAATTGGTTACCAATACAAGCCGCCAATTTCAAAACCGCTTGTGTCTCCAGCGACAGTTTCTGCAACTGCAATGCCATGAACTCCACCACATCATCGGTCAATGCCAACTGTCGCACCGCAACCATATCGCATTGCCAGTAACCCAGTTCTGCCTGGAACTCAATCCAACCATCTTCGTGCAATCCTTTGAGAAACTGGGTTGTAAAAAAAGGATTTCCTTTGGTTTTTTGATACACCAACCGTGTCAGGGGTTGGGCTAATTCAAAAGAACAACTCAAGGTATCTGCCACCAATTGATTCACTGTCATTTCTGCCAAAGGTTCTAGGGTAATGGTATTGACTACCGCTTGTGCTTTGTGAATCTGTTCCAGCGTCAGCATCAAGGGATGTGCCGGAAACACTTCATTGTCTCGATAGGCTCCCAGAATCAGTAAATATCCACCACCAGCTTCACTCATCAATAGTTGCAGCAAGTTTAGGGAAGCTGAATCTGCCCATTGCAAGTCATCCAGGAACATCACCAAGGGATGCTCTTTTGTGGTGAACACTTGGATGAATTTTTGAAATAGTAAGTTGAAGCGATTTTGAGCAGCACTCCCTGAGAGTTGCGGGACAGGGGGTTGTTTGCCGATAATTCGCTCTAGTTCAGGAATTACCTCCACAATCACCTGCCCATTTTCACCCACTGCGGCGAGAATTTTAGTTCGCCATGTTGCTAGTTGGACATCGCTTTCACTCAGCAGTTGTCCCATCAAGTCACGGAAGGCTTGCACAAAGGCAGATAGGGGAATATTGCGATTAAATTGGTCAAATTTGCCTTTGATGAAGTAACCACGTTGCCGCACAATTGGTTTATGGACTTCATTGATTACCGCCGTTTTTCCAATGCCGGAAAATCCCGCTACTAGCATCATTTCTGAATTGCCATCGGCGACGCGCTCAAAACCTTCTAGTAAGGTTGCAACTTCTGTTTCTCGCCCATAGAGTTTTTCGGGGATGAGAAAGCGATCGCATACATCTGTCTGGGCAATTTCAAAATCTATAATTTTGCCAGTTTCTTTGAGTTGATATAAACAATTCTCCAAGTCATATTTCAATCCCAAAGCACTCTGATATCTATCTTCGGCGTTTTTTGCCATTAATTTATGAATGATATTATCCAAAGCTTTAGGTATTTCTTGACTGTTCACTGTTAACTGATAACTGTTAACAGAAGGAGGCATTTTAGCAATATGACAATGCACCAATTCCATCGGGTCATCAGATGTAAATGGTAATTCTCCTGTCAATAATTCATAAAATGTCACACCTAGAGAATAGAAATCGCTGCGGTAGTCTATTCCTCGGTTCATCCTACCTGTTTGTTCAGGGGAAATGTAAGCGAGGGTTCCTTCTAAAATATTAGGGTTTTTAATTTCTTGAGTTTCTTTAGGTAACAGAGAGGCAATACTAAAATCTATTAGTTTAACTTGTTTTGTTTGGGGATTAATCAGGATGTTTGCGGGTTTTATGTCTTTGTGGATAACGCGATTTTGACGTAAATCTTGAAGAATTTTAGTTAATTGAATAGCAATATGGAAAAAGTCTATTAGTGAGAGGTTTGTGGTTTTAGTATATTCTCGTAAAGAAATATCACCCTTATCTTCCATTACTAAAATATAACCATTACCATAGGTTTCTAATGATAAAGGACGAATGATACCGGGAACGTTGAGATTTTTGCTAATGGTATATTGGTTGTGAAATTGCAGTAATTCGTTGAAGCTGGGATATTCAGATGTCAGCCATTTCATGACTACTGGAAGTGATTCTGGCTCTCTGATGGCTCTGGCTCTATATACCCTGGTTTTAGAGCCTGCATACAGTTGAGAGCCAATTTGATATCCGGGAATGACAGGAACAGAGCTTGTAGTGGTCATTTATACTTACCTCATCGCGGAAGTTGGTTTTTACCTCATGAAGCTAGTATTCCCAAGAAATATCTTAAGTGTTTACAACGCGGTAAAAATCACTCAGAATAAGTGTAATCTCAGTATATACGCTATAATCACTCTAACCCTCTTTATTGAAGAAGGAAGAAGGAAGAAGGAAGAAGGAAGAAGGTTTAATTACAGGGGGATTCTGACCGAAAAATAAACTGGATACAAGCCCTCCGCAGTCGCTCATGGGGGAAACCACGCCATTTGCACTCTTAGTGGGAGACCACGCCAGTTCCTCCATTTGGGGAGACCCCAAGACCGGACTGGCTCCACAAGACCGCAATGGCTCCCCAAGACCGCGCTGCTCTGGTGGATTTATC
>JAAUYI010241285.1_pt1 | contig 11582 bp, 8 predicted proteins | sample 7278041 | NCBI WGS metagenome assembly JAAUYI01 (sample SAMN14350216, study PRJNA611818) | marine sediment metagenome | isolation source: surface marine sediment (0.6m) | place: French Polynesia: Moorea | collected 2018-08
CTTTTTCCCTACGGAAAAAATTGGTCGGAGGATGCAATAATTCCAACTCGCAATTCCTCCCGACACCAAATCTCGCGATTATGGTGTGGGACTCCTTGCTGTTTTAGTTGAAGAAAATCAGATTACTGAGTTGCGGGTGATGGAACCCAACGATATCCCATTTCTGGAAGTCATTGGAAATTTAGAATTAGGTTGTGATATTACTCTGGTTCCCAACAACCATTTTTTATGGAGTCGGGAAGACTTCCAAAATTGGACGAAAAACCGTAAGCGTTTGTTGATGGAAGACTTCTATCGGGAAGGAAGAAAACGGTTTCAGGTTTTGATGGAGGGAGATAAACCAATTGGAAGAAAGTGGAATTTTGATAAAGACAACCGTAAACCCCCGAAGGGAAAGTTAAATACTCCTTCTGCATTGTGGTTTGAAGTGGATGATATTACTCAGGAAGTCATCGAGACAGTCAATTCCCTTTCTATTCCTACCTATGGGGAAATAAAAGAATTTCCTTGGGGAGTCACACGTCAGCAAGCACTACAAGTATTAGATTGGTTTATCGAAAATCGCTTACCTGGTTTTGGTACTTACCAAGATGCTATGGTAACAGGAGAAGATACAATGTGGCATTCTTTGCTTTCTCCTTACTTAAATTTGGGATTGCTACAACCTCTGGAAGTGATTCAAGCAGCAGAAACAGCGTACCAGGATAAGCAATTACCGTTAAATAGTGTTGAGGGTTTTATCCGTCAAGTGCTGGGTTGGCGAGAATATATGCAGGGAATTTATCATTATGTAGGTAAAAACTATCCCCAGAAAAATTGGTTTAACCATACCCAACCCTTACCAGAGTTTTTTTGGACGGGTAAAACCAAGATGAACTGTCTATATCAAATTCTATCCCAAATCCAACGTACAGGTTATGCTCACCATATCCAAAGATTGATGGTATTGAGTAACTTTGCACTCATTGCAGGATTTTCACCCCAGGAAGTAGAAAATTGGTTTCATGCTGCGTTCATCGATGCTTACGACTGGGTAATGCAGACAAATGTCATGGGAATGGGATTATTTGCAGATGGAGGTATTTTAGCATCCAAACCCTATGCAGCTTCTGCTAACTATATTAATAAGATGAGCGATTACTGTAAAAGTTGTGTTTACAACCATAAACAACGTACAGGTAAAGATGCTTGTCCCTTCAACTTCTTCTACTGGGATTTCCTCCATCGTCATCGAGAAAAACTGCAAACCCAAGGAAGGATGACCTTTATCCTCAAAAACTTGGATAGGATGTCACAAAAAGAATTAGACAGCATCCATCAACAAGTTCAAGCATGGTATTTGCAGCACAATTAATTCTCTATAGTTGTAACTTAAATTGACACTTCCTATCCGGAAAAACCCCATTACCCCATGAAATAAAAATTGACTAGCAATTTTGGATTTTGGATTCTTTTTTGGTTTATGCTTCACTCCACCCCTACGCTTAAGTAAGCTATATGGGTACAGATAAATTTGTAGAACCCAGACACAGACGCTGATTCTCAATCTAAAATCTAAAATCCAAAATCCAAAATGGTATAAGGTGTGATGGGGGTAAAAATGCGATCGCTAATTCCCAAATTAATTATCAGCAGTCTGCTTGCGGTATCTTGGATAACTCCAGTACAAGCACAGCGAGACTTGCTTACCCGTGCAGAAGTATATAAGTTATTAAATCAAGTAGTCTTACTCCTGAGAGAAAAGCAACCCCGTGCTGCAAAGAAAGCAGATATACTCAAACCCTTAGATGCACTACAAACTAAAACCAAATCACGAGCAGAACTCTTATTTAACGAGGGTTCTTTAGCTAGAATTGGTTCTAACGCTATCTTTCGCTTTAAACCAGGATTACGTCGATTTGAATTACCCAGCGGTGTCAGAGCAGAAACCATATTTGAACTCAGAAATGGGATTGCGGTAGTTTTAAATCCACCTGGAAGCAGTGGGACAACTGTCGAAACTCCCCAAACTAAGATTGAATTTTTAGCTTCCACAGCTATAGAAACAGCCACAGAAGCTGATATATTAGCTTTAAGTTCAAAAAGTAGTGCGATCGCTATCGTTCATGATGGTGGAAGAAATACTACGCAAGCTTTTAATCTCACCAGACAAGCAATTAAAATTTCTAATCTCGACGGGACTCAATTCAAAATCTTACAAGCAGGTGAAACAGTCTCGGTTAAAAATGGTGTGATTGGAGAAATACAGACTTTTAACCTCGATAAATTTTACAAAACAACTCAACTTGCAACTGGTTTAGGACCAGGACAAGAAGCATTAGTAACACAAGAATCACCAAGAGTACAACAAATTCTCAACGCAGTTAGAAAGGAAACCATAGCTGCTTGGGAAAGTCAAAGATTATGGATTCAAGGGTTATGTACTCTTAATTCCCGTGGAAGTTCTAGCACCCTTTCAACTAATTGTATTACTACTAACGCTGATGACCCCGTAACAAATTTTGAAGAACGTCGTGACGTGGTAACTCCAGAACCAGAAGTTCCAGAACCAGAAGTTCCAGAACCAGAAGTTCCAGAACCAGAAGTTCCAGAACCAGAAGTTCCAGAACCAGAAAATCCAGAACCAGAAGTTCCAGAACCAGAAGTTCCAGAACCAAACGGAGGAGGTGGAGAAATACCTGGTGAAAATGGCGACAACGAAATCCCTAATATAGAATAACAATCCTCCATTGAATGAATTATGCGAGTTTCTCTAATAATGCTTTGTTCTTTAACAACTTTGGTAGTTGGGGAGTTTCAACACCAAGCTGTTGCAAAACCGACTCCAAAATCCCAGGTAGGAGTTAAAAATATTTCTGTTTTAACAACAATTGCAAATATAGCAACTCCAGAAAAAATTATCGATACTAATTGGCAAAGTAAAAGTAATTTCTTTATATCTCAAACTTTACCAGAGGCAAATGAACCTATTCCAGACTTTCCAGTTGTAGAAGAACCACCACCACTTTCTTCTGAAGATATTCAAGAAGAACTAGGAGAAATTCAAATTATTCAACCCCCAGTAAAACAACCACCACCTCGTCGTCAACCAAATGGACAATTATTATTACGTTCTTCTATATTTACAAGTTCTAATACTACCTCCCAAGAAATTTCTCAACCAGATGACGTAGTATTTGTAAACAGTGCAACTTTGCTGACAACACCACAATTAGGAAAACAAACACGTTTAATTGCTGCTGTGGGTGGAGGTTTAGTGAGATTTGCTGATGAAGGAGACTCTAATTACAACTTCTTAAATTTAAATGTAGGAGTACAACAAAGACTCGCACGGGGAATGTATGGTCAAATTGGATGGGTACAAGAAAGACTTTATAGCGAAGATGATGGTGACCGTTTATTACTAGATGATTCCATCCGTTTAGCAGTAGGAAGACAAGACCAATTAGACAAGCGATTGCGATTAGATTCATATTATGAACTACGAGCCAGTTTTGCCACACCAAACGCACAAAATCGGGTTGCAAATACATTAGGTACTCGTTTACGTTATGATATTACACCCCAATTACAAGGAGCATTAGATTATCGAATTAGCTTTAAAGATTATACCAGACAAGATAGACTTGATACCCAACATCGCTTAGGAATACAGGCAATTTACAACATAAATCAGGATTTATTTGTCGGTGGTTCCGCATCCTATTTATTTGGCTCATCTGACGATTCATCTATCGATATAGATAACTTTTCTGTAGGAATAAATTTCGGTTTAAATTTGCCTTTATTCTAATTCTTAGTAATTTACAAATCAGCAGAGTAAAAGCCTATTTATACAGTAAATATTAACTAGGGTGTCCTGCGGCTATGTAATATAGCGGTTTTCACGCTTTGTGCAATACAGTTTTGTGGGATGTTGCTCTCTAGCCAGTCTTAAATATTAGGAATCAACTTTGTATTCTACTCAACGGAAAACCACTATAATTTGAGAATTTGAAAGAGTTGCGTTACTTTTTGAAGACGCGAAATGGCTTCCCGTAGGGTAGAAGTCGGGAATATTTTTTTAGGGATGTATTTATAGATATTACACAATTAATTACATACTGCCTGCATATCTTCTGAAATCAACACCTATACATCAATGAGGCTTGATTGGTGTGAGATTTTATGAGGAGGGCAGTATGAAAATTAAATATTTGTCCCTTCTAATTATGTACTTAACTACTACAGTAAATATTAGCTTATTTCCTAACCTAGAAAAATCAAAAAATATATTGATTAACAATCAAACTACTATCAGTTTAATAGCAAAAGTCCCATCTAATTTGGGACTACCAGAACGCCGAGAAAATGGAGGTACGCGCTTTAATTATAGGGATTTTAAAAAATAATATAACACATAAATTTTATCTTTTTAACTTTTAGTTTTATTGAAAAAATAGAGCCTGTTTATCATCACAAAACAGGCTTGATAATTTACTACTTATTATATTAATTATCGTCAAGTTCTAAAGTAGAAACAACTTGCTCAAATACCTTTTGATACGCTTGGTCTTGCTTATCATTCGGACCACTGTCAGCAGCTACACTGACCACAATTACATTACTTCCATCGGGACTGGGAACAGCAACATTCTCAAATTCAAACAAACCAGTAGAACGAAAAGATAACCCTTGTTTACCTGCAACAACCCTGGGAGTTGAATTTGTTGGAGTGAGAAAATTATCGTTTCCCTTTAACCATTCTGACAGAGGAAGTTTATTAGGATTAGGTTCAACATAAATGCTAATGTTTCCTGGTGATGATGTATTTTGATATTTACCAGCCTTAAGTGCTTGATAATCAGTACTATCCCACACCACTATCCCTTGCTGCGGATCGTCCTCTGGTGCTTCCACTACATAATCCCCAGGATACTGAAATTTAATCCCCAATTCTTTATTTTCATAAGTTTTTTGACTAATTTTCGCCGCAGGTTTGTTAGGTGCTTTTGCAATTGCTGGCGTCGGAGTCACAGATGTGGTATCTTTAGTAGTATCGGGAGCAGAAGGCTTACTCACTTTTTCTGGAGTTGGTTGTACACCTCGAAGAGTTGGCTTAACATTGGAAGTACTAGGTTTTTCAGTCACAAACGCTTCTGGTGAAATAATTGGAGGTTGACTGATATAGGAGTTAGATTGTTCAGGAGTAGGTTTTGGAGTTGGAGTTGCTTCCGGTGTATTGGTAATCCTAGGAGAAGGGTTAACAGAAGCCTTAGGAGAAGCAGGACTGATTGTAATAGATTCATCCACAGATGACGGTTGAGATTGACAAGCGACAGTCAAACCCACACCCAAACAGACTATAACTTGATGGAAAAACCATTTCACCTTGTTCTGTTGCGGAAGTTGTACACTCATCTTTCACTCCTAATCATGAGAATTATTTGATAGTCACATCATCCGTTAAATAACTTAACATTCCGGATATATAAACTGTACCCCAGCAATGCCAGATTATTTATCTAAAAATTATTGCAGATATCTTCCCTATTCGCATTCGGATTATGTCTCAAGTAATTTCCTATCCGCAAACATCCTCGCTGTATCAACTCATTTAAATCCAAATTCCACAGCTTTACCCCAGCAGATTCACCACCAGTCAACAGCAGTTTATCATCAAGATTGAAGCTAATACTATTAATCTTACCAGGATGACCTAATAGGGTTTTCAACAAAGTACCCTTAGAGGTGTTCCATAACTTAATAGTACTGTCAGCGCTACCAGAAGCCAGTATACCACCATTAGCAGTAAAACTTAAACCCGTAACACCGTCTGTATGTCCTGTAAAGGTATTAATTACGGTACCATCTGTAACATTCCAAAGTTTAATACTATTGTCCCAACTAGCAGTAGCTAATATTTTACCATTAGGACTAAATTTTACCTGTGATATTGCTAAACCATGACCCTGTAAGGAATGTATTAAAGTCCCATCTAAACGCCAAACTTTCGCAATATTATCGGTACTACCAGAAGCTATAAATTTACCATTAGGACTAAAACTAACACTTGTCACAACATCAGTATGTCCGAAAATAGTTCGTAATAACTGACCGTCATTTAACCGCCAAATTTTAACTGTTTTATTAGCACCACCAGAAGCTATGAATTTTCCATCAGGACTAAAACTGATACTTGTTATTCTATCTTGATTTCCTGAAAATTCTTGAATAAAATTGTAATTTTTAGCATCCCATATTTTAATCCTATTATCGCTACTAGCGGTAGCTATAAATTTACCGTCATTGCTAAAACTAATAGCATCAATTATATTGTCGTGAGCAACAAATTCTTGGAATTGAGAAATATTGCCACTCTGATTGCGTTCCCATATTTTTACTTTACCATCCCAACCAGCAGAAGCAAAAACTTTACCGTTAGGACTAAAAACAACACTATAAACAGTATTATGTTCTGGCGTAATTATACTATCAATCTGCCATAACCTCACAATCTTATCATCACCAGCAGAAGCAAGAAATTTTCCATCATTATACTTAAAGCTTACATCATTAACCGCTGCACCATGTCCTTTAACAGTAGTTAATAAACTACCATCCAAACTCCAAACATTAATAGTTCCATCTTCAACCGCAGCAGCAATAAATTTGCCATCACGACTAAAACTAACACTATTAATCTGTTCCTTACTCTCCGTAAGAGTCAACTCTTTTTTTGCGCGTTTGGATTTATGATTAAAATTATATAAACTAACCCTTTTATCACCACTACCAGCAGCAATTAAATGACCATCAGGACTAAATTTCACACTAGTAATTCGTTCTTTATGTCCTGCAATACTTTGAATTAACTCTCCATTTTTGACATTCCAAATCTTGACTAAATTATCCTCACCACCAGAAACAATCAACTGACCATCAGGACTAAAACTCACACTATTAGCCCAACGATTATCAGCATTCCAACTTTGAACTAATCCTTGATTAATATCCCAAATTTTGATAGTTTTATCACTACTTGTAGAAGCAATAACTTGAGAATTCGGACTAAAACTGATACTTTTAACAATATCACCATGTCCAGAAAAAGTTTTAATTAACTTGCCATCAAAATTGTATATTTTAACAGTTTTATCCGCACTACCAGAAGCAATAAACTTCCCATTCCCACTAAAAGCTATAGATGTAACCCTATCTTTATGCCCTTTGAAAGTATTAACTAACTTTCCATCTACACCCCAAACTTTTACAGTATTATCATCACTAGCAGAAGCAATCATTTTACCATCTGGACTAAAAGCTATTGCATTCACTTGTTGAGAGTGACCTTGTAAACGATTAACTTCCAGAGTTTGAGAAATAGCTTGTTGTAGAGTAGCCACAGTTGCTAGTTGAATATCCTTTGCTGGTGCAAAAAACTCCTGTTTTAATTGTTTTCCAGCCTTCAAACTAGCAATCAGAGATTCTAACTGTTGATGAGATAACAGTAAAGCTGACGAAGATGCATTTAAAGCCGCAATTTCCCGTATTTGAGCCGCTTGTTGTTTAAAATAAGCTAACCCCCCAAAACCAGTTGCTGTCACTCCCAAAACACTAATTACCGCTACAGCAATTTGTGCTTGTCGCAATCGCTTTTTTTGCTCTAATTGTTGTCGTTTTCTTTCTGCTAAACAAGCTGCAATAAATCTTTGGACATCAACAGATAATTCATCTGTGTAATTAATATAAATCTCTTCCGCTTCCCCTAAACGAACTCCCTGTAATAAAAAATCCGATTGTTCGCCATTTTGTTTCCATAAATTTGTCGCTTGTTCAATTTGACGTTGTAAATATAATCTACTGCGGTTCTCCTCCAACCACCAACGCAAAGTAGACCAATGACGAATTAAAATTTCATGTGCAACTTCAATAGTTATCCCATTAGGAGAAATCGGAAAATCAACAGATGAATTACCCGTTTTACTTCCTCCTCCTTTCTCCCACTCTGACTCCACATTTACCACCACTAACTTTGCAGTAGTTAAAGCTTGTAATGTTCTTTCTATCAACTCACGAGGATATTTTTTGACTATCAACTCAGATTTTAATACCCGACGTCTGGTATCTTCCGTACCTTCCCCCAATTGAGTTAAGCAAAGGAAAATCCATTTAGCACAATCTTGCACATCGGCATCTAAACTTTTGTAAACAGCTTCCGCTTTACGTTCCAGCGCACCTTTAATTCCCCCTACTTGCTGCTGATACGCAGCTAAAGTTAGCTTTCCATTTTGCCGTGATTCCCACAGTTGTTGAAGTACAAATTCTAATAATGGTAAATCTCCCGCAGAATGATTTAACTCTTGCAACAAAACTTCCACCAATCCTGTTTGTACCTCTAACCCTACTTGTTCAGCAGGATTAATAATTACACGTCGGTAATCCTCATCACTGAGTCGGGGAGGAACCAAAATACTGGAATCCTGCAATAGCTTGGCTAATTTTGCTTCTTCCAGACAAGAACTAATAAAATCTGCACGTAAAGTAATGACTAATTTAAACTTATCGCTAGCGTACTCTAACCCTCCCAATAACAATTCTAAAAATCGTTTTCTATCTTCTGTTGCAGCAAGGGTAAACAATTCCTCAAATTGGTCTACAACTAACATTACCATTGGTTCACATCGCTGACGTAGCCAAAATACAAAACCCTCCACCCCTTGATAAAGCATTCCCTCTAATATGTCTGCTTGTCCTTGTCCCAAACTTTTCGCTAAAATATCCAAGGGATGTTTTCCTGGACGTATAGTTTTAATCCACCATTTATCACTATTAGGAAATTGTTTCCCCTGACGTAATTGGGAGACTAATCCTGCTTGGACCACAGAAGATTTTCCACTACCAGAAGCTCCCACCACTGCGAGAAAAGAGTTATGATTTATATGAGTAATTAAATGTTGAATTAAAGTTTCTCTACCATAAAAATATTGAGCATCTTCTTCCCCAAAAGCACGTAAACCTTGATAAGGACAAATATTTAAATCCAAAGTAGTTTGTTTATTATTATGTCCGCTAGGAGTTGCAGGTATAATTTCAATTACTCCTTGGGTTCCTGATAGCCAAATATGCAAAGGAAATGCACCTGCGAGGGAAACTTGCAATTGACTAATCCAACCTGCTACAGATAAACCCGTTGGCTGATTCGCTGCTTGTAGGGAATCAATCAATGCTTGGGTAAATTGTTCCGGGTTATCATTAGAAGAATTAGCAGCAAGAATACATTGTCCTCGTTCAGAATCAAGTTGTAAATCTTCTACCCATTCCTGTAAAGATATGGAATTGACACCAGGACAATCTAAGATAATTATTTGTTGGGAAACATAACTACGTCGTAACTGTTGTCTCAGCCAAGAACAGCTAATCCAAATATCTTCTCCCAATAAAAATGCTGTTTCTCCAATTGGTGTTTCTTGTAGGTGTCCCCGCAGATACAATAATGTTGTAGCTTGTTCGGGAATAGTATTTTTGGACTTTGATGATGAATATAAGCATCTTCTAATTGCATCTCTAATATCATCCGCAGATACTTTTCCCCCAAACAAATATTCCAGATCAAAATTACCATTACCCCGTAAGAGTTTACTGAAAGTGAGCGTTGTTGGTAATCCAGTTAACCCTTCAATCACTAAAGCCTTTCTTAAAGCATGAGTTTCTGTTGTAGTTGCTATTTTTCCTAAAATGATTTCTCCTACTCCTTCCACAATTCGTTTAGGAGTTTGTAGAGGATATTCAGAATAAAGTTGATTGTCTCCTTTACCCCGTTTTTGTTGATTAATTAATCGGAGTCGCTGGTTAGTTTTATCGATATATTGTAGAGTTTGATGATAAATATATCTATATAAACCATCAGCAGAAATTACACCTTGGGAATCTGCAGCTTCACCCCGCAATCCCCGCATTAAATAATATGTAAATACCCCATGTCCCAGTTCCGGAAATTCCCATGATTGTTGGTCAATATCACAGGAAAGTAAAGCATAAAAACCTTTACTTTTAGCAGCACGTTGTTGCAATACTTCTACAAATTGACGAGAAGTTTCCCTCAAAGTCATTCCCCCACTATGGCAAGCATCCAACCAAACTAACTGCTGCTGCGCTGGACATTGACTTAAGAAATATAAAAGTTCTTGTAAAGGTAAACCAGTGGCTTCTAGGCTATCTTTTTGAGTATCCATACAACAGAGAAATGCCTTTCCCGTCTGGGGATGCAGCATTCCATGTCCAGAAAAATAAAAGAGAATCGTGTCTTGTGTTTGAGCAGTAGTGGTAATTTTTTGTAAGCTAGTTCTGACAGTTTGTAAATATGGTAATTGCCCAGCAAAATCATTATAATTGATTACCTCCTTTTCCGTAAATTGTTGACCAGATTCCCTTAAAGTAGATGCTAAACCTTGACAATCCAAAGCAGAATAACTCAAATTAGGAAGTTGCTTATCCTGATATTTATTAACACCAACCATTAACAACCACAACTTTGGTAGTCGTGTTTTTTGAGCATCTTTTGAGCGACTAGTTGCAACACCGCGTGGAGACATAGGAATAGGTAATTAGTAATTAGTAATTAGTAATTGGTAATTGGTAATTTTACTTAATAGTTTTCCAACCTTTGTTTTATGCAGCTGCTAGTGAAAATGTGGCTTCTCAACTATCTTTTTGAGTATCCATACAACATAGAAATGCTTTTCCCGTCTGGGGATGTAACATTCCATGTCCAGAGAAATAAAAAATAATCGTGTATTGTAGTTGAGCAGCAATAGTAATTTTTTGTAAGCTAGTTCTGACAGTTTGTAAATATGGTAATTGCCCAGCAAAATCATTATAATTGATTACCTCCTTTTCCATAAATTGTTGACCAGATTCCCTTAAAGTAGATGCTAAACCTTCACAATCTAAAGTAGAATAACTCAAAGAAAGGAAGTTGCTTATCCTGATATTTATTAACACCAACCATTAACAACCACAACTTTGGTAGTCGTGTTTTTTGAGCATCTTTTGAGCGACTAGTTGCAACACCGTGTGGAGACATAGGAATAGGTAATTAGTAATTAGTAATTAGTAATTGGTAATTTTACTTAATAGTTTTCCAACCTTTGTTTTATGCAGCTGCTAGTGAAAATATTCCCGAAAAATTTTATAAAATGATACATTACCGGGAACAAAATTTGAATAAAAACTATCCCAACACAAGAAAATACTCTGAAAACTCTCATTCTCTCCTAGGTTGGGTTACTCTGGGTTCCACCCAACCTACACTCAACCAGCAGGTGCAAGATATCTGTTGAGGAGAGTGCATAAAAAAAATAACCGGATCTATTAAGTAATTAGCAGCGTAAATACGGAATACCGTAGGTTGAAAATGTATTTACATATACAGGTACAGATCTGCTACAAATTTGTATGTGCAAGAGGAAGACAGAATATGAACAAGCAAATTTTCACTTTAGCTAGGCAGTAGTTATCAAAATAACCCCCCATTGCGGGGGAGTTAACAATTAGACTACAACCCCCTTCAATTCCTTAAACAATAACCTACAACCGTAAGC
>JAAUYI010123290.1_pt1 | contig 11580 bp, 11 predicted proteins | sample 7278041 | NCBI WGS metagenome assembly JAAUYI01 (sample SAMN14350216, study PRJNA611818) | marine sediment metagenome | isolation source: surface marine sediment (0.6m) | place: French Polynesia: Moorea | collected 2018-08
CCACCGGTGTGCCGCTGGCCAGCGCCTCGGCCATGACCAGACCGAAGGGCTCGGACCACTGGATCGGGTTGACGAGCGCGACGGCACCGGCGAGCAGCTCGCGCTTGGTGTCGTGGTCCGCCTCGCCGACGAACTCGATGCCATCGCCCAAGAGCGGCCGCACGACGTGGGTGAAGTAGGCCTGCTCCTTCGGCTCGCGCATCTTCGCCGCGAGCAGCAGCGGTCGACCACTCCGTCGCGCGATCTCGATCGCGAGGTGTGCGCCCTTGTCCGGGTGCATCCGGCCGAGGAAGAGCAGCTGCTCACCTCGTGGCGCGTCCGCCCGGTAGGAGTCGACGTCGACACCGTGGTGGATCACCGCGGCGATCGGGCCGTCGTGGGTCACCGCCTGGTCGTGTGAGATGGCGATCGTCGAGACGCGGGGTGGATAGCTCCGGAAGACCTGTCGGATGTCGTCGCTGCGGAACGGCCCGTGGTTGGTGGTCACGACGCGGAGGCGGGCGAGCGCCCCGACGAACGGACCCGCCAACGTGTGGTCGTGCACGACGTCGATCTCGCCGATGTCGGCGTACGCCCAGGTCACGTGGGCCAGCTCGCGCAGCACCGACGTGCTGCCCTCCGCGCTCCACTGCGCCACGTCGTAGCGGTGGCGGCGCGGCACCGGGCACGTGCTGGTGCCGACCGTGTACAGCGTCACGTCGTGCTCCGCCGCGACGAGTCCACGGGCGAGCAGGTCGATGACGAGCTCGGTGCCGCCGTAGGCAGGGGGCGGCACCGGGAGCCACGGCGGGGCGATCAGCGCGATCCGCATGGCCAGACGTACCCGAGCTCGTAGTGCCACCGACGGTCGCAGGCGCGACATCGGAAGACGACGAGGTCCTCGATCTCCTCGACGACGAACTCGCCGCCGTCGCACTCCGGGCACCGTGCGAGCGGTGCGAGGCCGAGTGTGGTCCTGGACTCAGCTGCCGGCATCTTCGTTCTCCTCCGTCGTCGAGACGAGCAGGACCGGGATCGTCGTGCGCGAGAGCACCTCGCGCACGACGGCTCCGTGTCCGCCGTCGAACGTGCGTCGCCACTCGAGGGCGACGAGGTCGGCGTCGTGTCGCTCGCACATCTCGATCACCGCGGTGGCGATGTCGCCGGTGCACAGCTCCAGGGGGACGTCAGGGGTGCCGGGGGCGAAGCGGCGCCCGAACTCGTCCGCCCACAGCTCGGTGTCCTGCCAGCCCTCCCAGAACGCCGGGACGGCGGCCCGGTCGAAGATGTGGACGGCGTACACGGCGGAGCCGCTCAGCTCGAAGGCCGACACGGCCGAGCGGAGGTCGTGCGAGGGCTCGCCGCGCCCCTCGACCGGGACGACGACGCGATGGAGCGATCGACGATCGGGGGCGAGATCCGGGGGGACGACGACGGTCGGCTTCGACGTCGACGTGATCACGGCGTGGGTGAGGTGGCCGACGGGTCGTGGTCCACCGGGCACGGCCCGGGCGCCGATCGCCACGATGACGACGTCGTCGTCCCGGATCGCCTCGAGCACGACGTCGTCGGGATCGCCGATCTCGGTCCGCCCGGGTGGGGTGACCGGGCCATCGTCGGGGGCGTCCGGGCGGACGTGGAGCACGTCGACGTCGATGCCGACGATCCGGGCGAGCGCGGACGCGACGTCGGCGACGGGTCGGGTCGCCGCACCTCCGTCGACCACCCCGAGCACGTGTCTCATGACCTCACCTGCCAGTTCCCGGCGCCGCCTGTGAGGAGCGTCGTCCGCCGGGCCGTCCCACCCCGGTCGGTCGGTGTCGTGACCTGGACCGGCTGGTCCGCCTCGACGAGGACCTCGTCGTGGCCGGCGGTGACCTCGACCCGCACGCCCTGGAATCGGCACCGGACCCGGAGCGACCGCCACTCGTGTGGCAGCGTCGGATCGACCCGCAGCGCCGCCTCGCCGTCGTGGCCCAGGCCCAGGAACCCGAACGCCAGCGCCTGCCAGAGCCCACCCATCGTCGCCAGGTGCAGGCCGAAGGCGGTCGTGCCGGTCAGGTCGTCGAGGTCGAGTCGGGCCGCCACCCGGAAGAGCTGGAGCGCGTCGTCCGGCCGGCCCACCCGGGCCAGGACCGCAGCGTGGATGGCAGGCGAGAGCGAGCTGCCGTGGGCCGTGTGGGGGAGGTACCGGTCGAGGTCGCGGCCCATCGAGCCCTCGGGGAGCTCCCGGCCGATCAGGTGATGTGCCATCACGACGTCCGGCTGCTTGATGATCTGGGACCGCTGCACGACCTCGCGCCCGAGGAGGAGGTCGGCGGCGACCGGCGGCGTGGCGACGGAGTCGATCGTCACCGGATCCAGGTCGTCGAACCCGCTGAACTGCGAGTGGACGCCGGAGTCCGGGTCGTAGCCGTCGACGAGCTCGTCGGCGATCCGCTGCCACGCCCGTCGTTCGGACCGGGTCGAGTCGCCGTCGCCCTCCATCGCCTCGAGGTGCGCTGCGGTGCGGAGGGTCCAGCGGGCCATCAGGTTGGTGTACGCGTTGTCGTCGACTCCCTCGTGGTACTCGTCGGGCCCGATCACGTTCCGGATGTGACCACTGCCGTCGGCGTCGAGCTCGACGCGCGACGCCCAGAAGCGAGCCGCCTCGACGATCAGCGGGCGGTCGCGGCCGAGCAGGCTGCGGCGGTTCCCGGTCCAGTGGGCGAGGTGGACGGCGGCCCACGCCACGTCGGCCACGATGTGGAGCTCCAGCGACCCGGTCAGGATGGGGATGACCAGACCGTTCGGGGCCGTGGCCTCGGTCGGCGTGACGTCGATGCCCGACGCCGCCGACTCCCACGGGAACCGCGCGCCGAGGTGACCGCCGTCCGCGGCGTTGCGATGCGCCTGGTCGAGCAGGCCGATCCGGTAGTCGAGCATCGATCGCGCTGCCGCCGGATCGACAGCGGCCAGCGTGGGCAGGACGAAGACGTCGGCGTCCCAGAAGACGTGGCCGAGGTAGGCCGGGCCCGTGAGCCCCCGGGCGCCGACGGCGGTCGGGCCACGCCGCCGCACGCTGCTCAGCAGGTGGTAGAGGGCGAAGCGGACGGCGAGCTCGCTGTCGGGGTCACCGACGATCTCGACCTCGGCGTCCTCCCAGCGCTCCTGCCACCGGCGGGAGTGCTCGCGGAGCAGCCGGCGCACGCCGAGCTCGCGGGCCGAGCCCCGGAGCCGCTCTGCGGCGGCGATGGCGGCCTCGTCGTCCCCTGCTGCCGCCGTCGACGCCAACCGGATCAGCTCCGGCCGGTCACCGTCGGTGCCGTTGTGGTCGCCGGTCGTCACGGCGACGGACGTGCCGTCGGCTGCCTCGAGCGTGGTCTCGCGGCTCGACCAGTCGTGGAGGTCGGCGCCGCGCACCTGGAGGGCGTGGACCCCGGGCAGCTGAGCGACGGCGAAGCGGAGCGTCTCGACCCGCCCGGTGTCGGTCTCGATGTCGTGACCGACGACCCCGTGCCGGAGATCGAGCCGCCACCGCTGTCCACGGCCCTGCATCGGCAGGTCGAGCCAGTTCGGCCCGGTCAGGATCCGCCCCGGGGGTTCGGTGCCGTACCTCGAACCGAGGTAGGTGACCGGGATGTGGGGAGGTTCGGGCCGGACCTCGGAGACGCCCCGGGTGCCCATCTCACCGTCGCCGATGGCCAGGATCGCCTCGAGCACCCGCCGGTGTGCGGGTGCGTCGTCGAGCTCGATCGTCCAGCCGTCCGACGACCGGTGGCGGACGAGGACGTCGCTGTCCGGGACCGTGGTCGTCATATACGGATGTTCGTCGTGGTCGGTCCCGGGCGGCAGGGTCGAACGTCATCAGCGTCGACGGAGAGGACCACGTCCTCTGGAGGAAGGACCTCCGACTCGTCACCATCGAGGTGTCCAGCTCCTCGACCCGGAGGTCTGCGATGACGACCACGCCGTGGACGTTCGCCGGCGAGAGCGCCACGTCAGGTGCGGGTGGCGAGGTGATCCTGGTGGACGGCAGCACGTTCTTCGTCGGGCAGGCGAACGGCGATCTCGACGGGCACGGCCCGACGGGGTTGTTCCTGCTGGACACCCGGGTGCTCGATCGGTGGGCGCTGCGCCTCGACGGGGTCGCCATCGATCCGCTGACGGTCGTGCCGAACGGGCCGTTCTCGGCGACCTTCGTCGGCAGGATCCACCGCGACGGGCTCCCCGACGCCCCGATCTCGGTCGTCCGGCGCCGTCACGTCGGCCGCGGGATGCGCGAGGACGTCGAGATCCGGAACCACGGGGCCTCGCCGATCGCCGTGCGGGTCACCCTCGACGTGGGCGCCGACTTCGCCGGGCTCTTCGAGGTGAAGGTCGGGGCCGAGACCATCTCGACGCCGTCGTCGATCGAGCTGGCCGGCGCCGGCCTGCGGATCGCCGCCGCGGACGGAGCGACCGTCGAGCAGACGGTCGTGGCGTTCGATCCGCCGCCGGAGCCGGGTGCCGTCGGTGGCCCGGGCTGGCTGGTGTCCCTCGAGCCGGGCGCGGCGTGGAACCTCTGCTGCGAGGTGGGGGTCGTGATCGGCGACGAGGTCGTGCACCCGAGTCACCGCTGCGGCGAGCCGGTCGAGCAGGCGCTCCCCGTGGAGCGGATGCGCAGGTGGAGTCACGCCCTGCCCGTCGTCGACAGCGACGATGCCGCCCTCGTGCAGGCCGTGCGGCGGGCCGGTGCCGACCTCGGGGCGCTCCGGATCTTCGACCCCGAGCACATCGACCGGGTGGTCGTCGCCGCCGGCGCGCCATGGTTCATGACGCTGTTCGGGCGGGACTCGCTGATCACGGCGTCGATGGCGCTCCTGATCGACCACGACGTCGCCCGCGGGGTGTTGTCGTCGCTGGCCGACGCCCAGGGTCGCACGTCACGGGCCGACACCGAGGAGCAGCCGGGTCGGATCCTCCACGAGGTCCGGTTCGACCGGGCGAGCACCCGATGGCTCGGGGGCAGCAACGTCTATTACGGCACCGTGGACGCGACCCCGCTGTTCGTCGTGCTCGCCGCCGAGCTCCTGGCCTGGACCGACGACCGGGCCTTCGTCGGAGGGCTCCTCCCGGCGATCGACCGTGCGCTGGACTGGATCGACGGCTTCGGCGACCGCGACGGCGACGGCTTCGTGGAGTACCAGCGCTCCGACCCGTCGGGGCTCGAGCACCAGGGCTGGAAGGACTCCTTCGACGGCGTCCGCTTCGCCGACGGTCGCATCGCCAGGACGCCGATCGCCCTGTGCGAGGTCCAGGCGTACGTCTACGCGGCCCACCGGGCGAGGGCTCGCATCGCGGAGGTGTTCGGCGACGATGCGACGGCCGATGACCGGCGCCGACGGGCGGACGAGCTGCGCCGACGCTTCGACGAGCGCTTCTGGATGGAGGACCCGGGGTGCTACGCCGTCGGTCTCGACACGGACAAGGAGCGGATCGACAGCATCACCTCGAACGTCGGTCACTGCCTCTGGAGCGGGATCGTGCCCGAAGCGCGGGCCCCTCGCCTCGCGGCACACCTCGCCGGTGAGGCGATGTTCTCGGGATGGGGCGTGCGGACGCTGGCTGCGGGGAGCGGTGGCTACAACCCGCTCTCCTACCACTGCGGCTCGGTCTGGCCCCACGACACCGCGATCGCCGTCGCCGGGCTCGCTCGCTACGGCTTCGACGACGAGGCCGGCGTGATCGCCCGGGGGCTCCTCGACGTCTCGGCGCACAGCGGAGGTCGACTGCCCGAGCTCTTCGCCGGCTTCGACCGGTCCGACCTCCCGGCGCCGGTCCCGTACCCCGCCTCGTGCTCGCCGCAGGCGTGGGCCGCGGCCGCCCCGCTCCTGCTCACCCGTTCGATGCTCGGACTCGAACCGGACCTGCCCGCCCGCCGCATCCGTCTCCGGCCCCGGCTCCCGGCCGGCATCGACCGCCTCGAGGTCACCGGCCTGCCGCTCGGCGAGCACGAGCTGGACGTCCGGGTCGACGGTGACGAGGTCCGGGTCGAGGGGGTGCCCGGCGGCGTCGAGGTGGTCGTGGAGTAGCGCCCAGCCTGTCCCTTGCTCGTCTGCCCACTTGTCTCTAACTTGTATCTTATGGTCCAGGTCGTGGAGCTCGCGGTGATCGGCGTCGCCGCGCTCCTCACGTCGGTGCTGAGCGCGGTCGCCGGGCTCGGGGGCGGCATCATCCTGCTCCTCGTCCTGGCCCAGTTCTTCGTGCCCGCAGTCGCCATCCCGCTGCAGAGCGGGGTGCAGTTCGTCGCCAACGGCTCGCGGGCGCTGATGATCCGCGGCGACATCTCGTGGCCCGCGGTCGGGTGGTCGACCGTGCTCGTCTTCCCCGGCGCGCTGCTCGGCGTCCGCGTGGCGACCGCGTTGCCCGAGGACGTGATGCGGGTCGTCCTCGGGGTGTTCGTGCTGATCGTCGCCTGGCGGCCGTCGCTGCTCCGCTGGCACGACGGCCGCCCGTTGCCGTCCCAGGCGATGCTGCCGGTCGGGGGAGCGGCCGGCTTCGTCAACGCGACCGCGGGTGCGAGCGGGCCGTTCACCGCGCCGTTCTTCAGGGCGGTGACCGCCACGCATACGGCCTTCGTCGCGACGTCGGCGGCGAGCCAGGTGATCGCCCACACCTCGAAGCTCGGCGCCTACTCGCTCGCCGACTTCCGGCTGACCGATCACCTCGACGTGGTCGTCGTCGGGGCCGTGGCCGTGACGGTCGGCAGCCGGATCGGGACCCGCCTGTTGGGACGGGCGTCGCCGGAGCAGCTCGAGCTCGTGTTCCGGGTGGTCCTGACCGTGCTGGCGCTCCGGTTGATCGTCGGCGCGGTCGTGTGAGCGCCGTCAGCTCCGGCGCAGGGCTCGGCGCAGGCGGGTGAGCAGCTGGTCGAACACCTCGATGACCTCGCCCGCCCGGTAGCCCCACCAGTGGATCGGCGTGCCGTCGGCGAGCGCCTCGGCGAGCACGACCCGGTTCGGGACGTGCGGCTCCCACACGGCCCGCTTGCCGACGAGACCTCGCAGCTCATCGACCTGGCGGAACGCCTCGCTCCCGCGGGCCGGGACCTTGTTGAGCACCACGCCGCCGACGTGGATCTCGATGCCGAGATCGTCACCCAGCTCGGTGAGCCGGCGCTCGACGCCCTCGATGCCGCGGAGGGACAACGCCGAGGGCTCGGTGACCAGGAGGATCATGTCGGCGACGGCCAGGGCCGCGGACGAGATCCGCCCGAGCGAGGGTGCGCAGTCGATGAGCACGAGGTCGTAGTCGTCGGTGGCGCCCTCCATCGCCCGTCGGAACCGGTCGATGTGGTCGACGCGGACGTGGTCGGCCTCGCGCTCGGTCAGCCTGGGGTCGGACGGCACGACGTCGACCTCGTTGCCCCAGCCGGACGGGTGGATGGCGTCGGCGAGCGTCCCGACCGCGCCGTTGGCGAAGACGTCGGCGGTGGTGCGGCCGTCCTCGATCTCGGCCGGTCGGAGGCCCCACGTGGCGTTCGCCTGTGGGTCGAGATCGATGACGAGCACCGTCGATCCGACCGCCTGCGCGGCGCTGGCCAGGCCGAGTGTGACGGTGGTCTTGCCGACCCCGCCCTTGGAGTTGATGACCGCCACGGTCTTCGTCATGGCACCAGCCTGGCACGGAGCGGGACGCCTGACGTGCTGGGCGCGGCCGCACGGCTACGAGAGCGCGTGGATGGCGGCCCGGAGCTTCGCGGCCGCGTCGTCGGCGAGCTCGCCGAACGCGGGGTCGTCCATGATCTCGTGGGGATCGACGGCGCTGACCTTCGTTCCGTCCTCGGTCGCCTCCAGCACGACGTTGCACGGCAGGGCGAGCGCGGCCGACGGGTCGAGGGTGAGCGCCTGGTGGGCGAGGTGGGGGTTGCACGCGCCGAGGATCTTGAGCGGCGCACGATCGACGTCGAGCTTCTGCTTGAACGTCGCGGCGATGTCGATCTCGGTCAGCACGCCGAAGCCCTGCTCGGCCAACGAGGACCGGACGGCCGCCTCGGCCTCCTCGAGCGACAACCCGGTGGTCGTCGTGAACGCCTCCATGTCGGCACCTCCGTCTGTGCGGGTCGATCCAGGTCCGAGCCTACGGTCGTCGCTCGCGGGTCAGCGTCGGATCGGCAGCTCGCGACGTCGCTTCACGACCTTCATCGCCAGCTGGGAGGTGAGCGTCTGGACGTGGGGCAGCCTCGCGAGCCGGTCGATGTAGAGCGCCTCGAAGTCGTCGGCATCGGCCGCGACGACGCGGAGGAGGTAGTCGGGCTGGCCCATCATCCGGGCGGCCTCGACGATCTGGGGGATCTCGTCGATCGCGCTCTCGAACTCCAGCATCGACTCGCGGGTCACCGCCGACAGCGTCACCCAGACGATCGGCTCGTAGGCGCAGCCGATGGCCTCCCGGTCGAGCACCGCCGTGTAGCCCTCGATCACGCCGGCGGCCTCCAGGTTGCGCACCCGGCGAAGGCATGGCGACGGGCTGAGGCCGACGAGCCGGGCGAGCTCGTTGTTCGCGATCCGACCCCGGAGCTGCAGCTGGCGCAGGATGTCTCGATCGACGTCATCCATGGTCGATGATGCTAACGATGCGTCGGATCGCGGTCGGATTCGGCTCCATCTTGCGGGTGTCCTGTTGCAGGATGGCTGCCATGACCGTCACCGCCTCCTACGACGTCGTCTGGCCGCGATCGCCCCGAGGGGTGCAGCCTCGCCGGAGCGCGGAGCGCCACGCCGACCTGAGCGGCACCCGGATCGCCTTCTGCTGGGATCACCTCTTCCGCGGCGACGAGCTCTTCCCGGTGCTCGCCGGCGAGCTCGTGGCGCGCCACCCGGACATCGAGATCGTCGGCCACGAGGTCTTCGGCAACCTCCACGGCGCCGACGAGGCCGAGCGGCTCGCCCGGCTACCCGATCAGCTGCGCGAGCTGGGCGTCGATGCCGTGGTCTCCGGGATGGGGTGTTGAGGGAGCTGCACGCCCGCCGTGCTGCGGGCATCCATCGCCGCCGAGCGCATCGGCATCCCGGCCGTCTCCATCGTCTGTGAGGGCTTCGAGCGCCAGGCGCGCTCGACCGCACGCGGCCACGGCTTCGACGATCTGCCGCTCGCCGTCACCGTCGGCCACGTCGACACGCAGTCGGCCGACGAGATGATCGCCCACTTCGTCACGGCGACGATCCCGCAGATCGTCGACGGGCTCACCGTCGCGGTCGAGCCGGCCGCAGCGCTCGACGAGGAGTCGGCGGCGCTCGACGTCGTCGTCTCCGGCACCATCGACGACATCCAGCGCGAGTTCGTCGCGCGCGGCTGGACCGACGGCCATCCGGTCGTCCCGCCGACCAGGGACCGGGTCGAGGCGTTCCTCGCCGACTCCGGCCACGATCCGTGGAAGACGCTCGGCGTCGCCCCGTCGTCGGGTCGCGACCTCACCGTCTGGTCGGTCGGGGTCAACGCCGTGATGGCCGGCTGTCGCCCCGAGCACCTCCCGGTGCTGATGGCGCTGGTCGAGATCCTCGCCGACCCCGCGTACGGCGCGCAGCACTCGGGCAACACGACGGGGGCCGACGCGCTGGCGATCGTCTCCGGTCCGAACGTCGCCGCGCTCGGCTTCCACTGCGGCGCCGGTGCGATGCGCGAGGGCGCGCACGCGAACACGAGCGTCGGCCGGTGGCTCCGCCTGTACCTCCGCAACGTGTTCGGCTTCACCGCGGACGAGCACGACAAGGCAACCTTCGGCAACGCCGCCCGGGTCGTGCTCGCCGAGGACGTCGACTGCCTGGCCGAGATCGGATGGGCGCCGCTCGCCGCCGACCTCGGCGTCGGGATCGGGGGCGACACGGTGACGATGGCCCGGATGAACAGCGGCACGATCATCGGCAGCGTGGTCGGTTCCACACCCGAGGAGATCGTCCCCTACCTCGCCAACGGGCTCGTGCGCGTGACCTCCTGGGACCTCACCCACGTGCACGGGATCGGCGACGACCAGTACCAGCCGCTCCTCGTGCTCTCACCCATCCTCGCCCGGACCTTCGCCAGGGCGGGCTGGACGAAGCGCGACGTGCAGCGGGCCCTGTTCGAGCACGCCCGGATCCCGGCGATCGCGTTCGAGCGGATGATCGGCGAGTGGAGCAACCTCACGCCCGGGCGCAGGCGTCTGGTCGACCTGGTCGCCGAGGGTGCGCTCCCCGCCGTGTTCGCCACCTCCGACGACCCCGAGCGGCCGGTGCCCATCGTGACCCGGCCCGAGCGGCTGCTGCTCGCCGTCGCCGGCGACCCGGCCCGGACGAACGCCTACGCGTTCAGCAACGACGGGCCGCACGGGTGGTGGACCGCGAGGCAGATCGACCACACCCCGGCCAGCGATCTCGTCTGTGACGTCGGCGGCAGCTGCGGCGTCGCCCCGTGACGGCCGGGCCCGGTCACCACAGGTCGGCGTCGAGCCCGGCCGCCACGGTGGCACCGAGCTCCTCGGCGGCATCGACGACCTCGGTGGTCACCTCACCCTCGATCACGAGCGGTGGGACGACCTGCTTCCATCGCAGCCCCGTGACGATGCGGGTCACGTCGCGGACCGCGCCCGAGGCGTCGGAGGTGCCCTTCGCGACGAGCGCGTAGGGCAGGCCGGGGCGTCGATCGGGGACCTCCTCGAACCAGGGGTAGATGCGCTCGAGGAGATCCTTCACCAGGCCGGAGACGGCCCCGAAGTTGGCGGTGACCAGGAGCACGAGCGCGTCGGTCGCCTCGATGTCGTCCACCTCGGCCTCGGCCGCGGCGAGCGATCGCACCTCGACGCCCTCGACCCGTGCGACGCCGTCGAGCACGGCGAGGCGCAGGCGCTCGACGCTCTGCGACCGGGGTTGGTGGACGACCAGCAGCCGGTTCACGGGTCGAGCGAGTCGAGGACCTCGGCGGTGTGCTCGCCGACGCCTGGTGCCGGCAGGTCGGGTCGGTCGTCGTGACCGTCCCGGTCGCGGAACGGCGACCGGACCTGCCGCAGCTGCCCCTCGGTCGGGTGCTCGACCACCGGGAACATGCCGACCGCGGCGAGGTGCTCGTCGGCCAGCACGTCGGCGAGGCTCGCCACCGGCGCGCACGGCACGTCGATCGCGCCGACGGCCTCCACCCACTCGGCGGTGGTGCGCGAGCCCAGGCCGTCGCCGAGCACGCCGTACAGCTCGCCGATCCGTTGGGCTCGCTGCACGGGGTCCTGCACCCAGTCGGCGTCGGCCAGGTCGTCGCGCCCGATCAGCTCGAGCACCCGCCGCCAGTGCCCGCCGTCGTAGGGCAGCACCCCGATCCATCCGTCGGCGGTGCGGTACGGCCTGCGGTCGGGGTGGGTGATGCGGTTGTAGCCGACCGGGCCGAGGGGCGGGTCGAACGTGCTGCCGGCGAGGTGCTCGGCGAACAGGAACGAGACGATGCTCTCGAACATCGGTGCCTCGATGCGTCGCCCCTCGCCGCCTCGTTCGCGGGCGACGAGCCCGGCGAGCACGGCGAGCGCCAGGTGGAGGCCGCCGATCTTGTCGCAGACGACGCTCGGGACGTAGCGGGGTTCGGCGCCGGTCTGCTCGGCGACCAGGCCGGCGAAGCCCG
>JAAUYI010022507.1_pt1 | contig 11573 bp, 11 predicted proteins | sample 7278041 | NCBI WGS metagenome assembly JAAUYI01 (sample SAMN14350216, study PRJNA611818) | marine sediment metagenome | isolation source: surface marine sediment (0.6m) | place: French Polynesia: Moorea | collected 2018-08
GGGAAGCGGAGCGGACCCGGCTCAAGCTCGAAGTCGACCTGCTTTCCCAGGCTGACCCCTTTGCCGAGGTGCTTGACGTGGTAGAGCAGGGCGCCTGGGTCGATGTCATCGATTGGGGCTCCGAGTGGTCGAAGGTCTCTCATGGCGACAACACGGGCTACGTCTACACGGAAGTCCTGCAGTGAGGGCAGTCCCGGTCCTCGGGCGGTGAGCTTGTGATGCACGTGCAGAGGGCTTTTCTACTGTGCCTGCTTGCCCTGGCGACCGCCGCCGGAGCGCAGCTTGCGGGTGCGGAGGCGATTACCGGCGCCGTCAGCCAGGATTCGAACTCCATCGCGGACGAGTACCAGCGCAACCGTTTATCGTTTCAGCAGCAAAAGGCCGAGCTCCTCGAAGAACTGCCGACCCTCGAGGGTGAGAGGGCGCGCAAGGAAGAGCAACTGCGTGCTCTGCGCGAAGACAGGGCAGAGCTGACGCGGCTCACCCTGGAAACCCCGGAAGACCTGGCGGGCCTTCGCGCCGCGACGCGGGGTGTGGAATCGGCTACGTTTCTCGCCCTGCAGCCCTTCGTTGCCCTGACGGCGCGCGCCTTTCAATCCCCGGACGCAGGCCCGGAGGCGAACTCGATACCCTGGGTCAGCGGGGACACGGTCTCCCGTTACCTGAGTTTCCTGCTCCCCATAACCATTCTGCTCCTGTTCTGGTGCCTCCGGCGCTTCGAACCGGAATTGTATGACCGGCACCGCAAACACCTTCAGATGTTCGTGCTGTCCGTCGTGCTGCTCCTACCCCTCTCTTCCTTTGCACAGGATGATCCGGGCGCCCAGGAGCGTACTGGTGAGGCGTTGGAACCCGGGCTCACGGAGATGCTGCGAACGGCGGATGAGGTGCTCGGCCTCACCCGCGTGCAGCGCTACATCCAGTGGTTTTCATCGACGAGATCCGCTGGTCGCCGCCTGCGCATCTCGGACGTTGATCTTTCCGCGACGCCCTTTGTCTACTTCGACAGCGTGGTCGGGGGCTCGGGCGAGTTCTACATGACCCTCGCGGCGCTGCACTTTGCCGACGGCAACACGGAGGCTGCACGTCGCCAGATGCTGGCGCTGGCCGATCCGGGCACCCGTTACGCCAGCCAGAACTCCAACCGCGATCAGTACGAGGCGATGTTCGCCACGGCGGCGGCGTTTCTCTTTGAGAACGAAGCGCCGGAGCTCGGCGAGGAGATCATTCGCCTGCACCTGTCGGAGCTGCGCAATCGTGAGACCTTTGAGGCGGTCTTTTCCGGGCTGATCGAGCATTCTTTCAGCAGGACGGCGGTCGCTCTGGCTCAGCAGCTCATCGATCAGACGTCGGACGCAGATGACCTGCTCGTTTACGCGCAGGCACTCTATGATCGCGAATTCGCCACCTACGGCCAGAACGCTCTGGCGAAAGCCCTGGATAACGTTGAAACGGTGCCTGCTCTTCGTGTCGCCTTTGACCTCGCCTTGATACAGCGCGAAGACGCGCTCCTGCAAAGGGCCCTGCGCCAGGCCGGTCCGATGATCGACGATCTGGTGGTCGTGCTCGAGCTGGCCGATGCTTTGCGAGATTTCGAGCGTGAACCCGCGGCCAGGACGCTTATGGCGAGCGTTATCGGGCGCGCCGAGGCGGGGTCGAGTTTCACCATTAGCGGGGAAGCGGCGACTTCGACGGAGGCCCTCGCCTACGTGTCCGCGCAGGCTTACGACCGCGGCATGTTCACCATCGCCGAGACGGCCGCCGCCGCTGCCATCGCCCCTCTATCCCGCGTGGAGCGTGGTGCGTTGACTATCGCGACACCGTCTGCGGCGCTCGATCCGTTGCGCATCCCTGAACCTGAGAAACTGGTTTCATCGCTCTACCTCGGGCTGCTCGACGAGCAGCGGGGACGCACGAGCGATGCCAGGCAGCGCTACCTGGAGGAGAGCCGGGAGCTCCTGGCCAATCTGCTGGATAGCAACGGTCTCTACGTTCCGGACATGATGAACCACCTTGCGCTGCTGGGCAGCACGCTCAGCGCACAGAGCGAGCCGGAGACAATGGCGCAGCTCGATCGCGTCCTGCTGCGCCTGGAGCGCGAGGCCCTGGACGACCTGCGTACAGAGCAGTCGGCGGCCCTCACGGGTACCCGGTCCGAGCTTGCCGAGCTGGACGCTGAAATCAGCGCCACCCTCACCGAGATCGCCGCCCTGAATGCCGGGCTCGAAGCTCGCGAGCGCAGCCTGATCGGACTCGCGCTGAGTGCGATTCTGCTCCTGCTCCGCAGTATCGGCCTGCTCCTCATCTGTGCCGCGGTAGCCTTTGTGGTCGTGCAGTTTGCGCTGCAGTACAGCAGGACGCGTGCGGCGCATCGGGGCCACGCTTTCGGCTGGAAACTGTTCGAGGGTCTGGGCTGGACCTGGGTCGCGTCGATCTTCAGCGCGCCGCTGGGCCTGCTCGCGATCGTAGTGTCCCAATTCTTCATGCTCTTCCAGGAGCGAAGCGAGTTGGCGTTCGAGTACCGCAGGAAATCGCCGCAGGGTGCGGGCCCCGCGCCGGCGCCGCTGGAGAAGCGCCAGAAAGCCAGGAAGTCGGCGGCCGATCGTTCCGACCAGGAGTGGAGCAAGGTTATTCAGATGCTCCGCGAGGTGTGACGGTCCGGGCGTCTTTTGCCGCGGCGCGCAGGCTGATTGCCGTGCGGGCCTGAATGTTTCTCTCAAGGTCTGCTGAGGCCAAAACCCCTCAAGCCCGATAGCGCTCCACGAAGCGCCGCAGGATTTCGTTGCTCTGTGGCACCGGAGCGGACGAAACGGCTTCGATAAGTCTCTCCGCATCCTCTGGCGGAAAATAGCCGTGGTGTCGGTACACGTTCACCCGCAGCACAAAGCCATCGGCATCCGCTTCCGGATGAAACTGCGTCGCGTAGATGTTGGTCCTGCGGCGAAACATCTGCACCGGGCAGTGCTCACCCGTGGCCAGCAGGGTCGTGCCGGGCGGGACGGCATCGCAGGCCTCCTTGTGCCCAAGGAGCACGGGAAAGCAATCGGGGAGTCCCGACAGCAGGGGGTCGGCTTTCCCTTCATCGGTCAGCGCGATCTCTGCACATCCGACAGGCTCGCCGAAGCGGCGGGAGATACTCGCGCCGCAGTATGAGCCGAGCAGGCCATTACCGGAGCAACAACCCAGAAAGGGGAAATCCCGAGTGTCGATGTCGCCGAGCAGCAGGCGAAAACCGGCTTCAATAAGCTTTTGAATAGCGGACTTCGAGGCTTCGGGCGTGCTTACATCGAAGGGACTGCCGCCCACGATGACGGCGGAGTAGTCGTCCAGATTGATTTTCGGAAGACCGGCACGCTCAGCCCTTACGCGAACGAGTTCGGCGTCGGCAAGGCCGCCATGCTGTTGCAGGGCGCGCAGCTCCTCGTCGGCAACTTCGTCTTCGGGTCTGAGCTGGATGACCAGGAAGGGCTTGCTCACGGTCGCGCACGGTTGGCCTCACGGTGGAGGACCGATCATAGCCCAGAGCGCTTTTCCCATGGGGGAACGCACACCGACGCAAAAAAAAGCGCGTCCGAAGACGCGCAAATGGGCGGGACATACGCTCGGGTCTAGCTCATTGCTTCGGTGTACTCCACCTCGTCAATGAGACCGTCCTCGTTGGCGTCAACGAGGGTAAACATTTCAGCGAGCCAGGTGCCTTCGGCTTCGCTGAGGGTGATGCTGCCGCTCTCGTCCGTATCAATCTCGGCAAAGGTAGGCGCCGGATCTTCTTCCACGACGTCACTCTGGGCAGATTGCTCGGCGTAGGCGCCTGAGGCGATGGCGGTGGCGATACCAAGCAGGAATACTGATGACTTGAAGTCCATGAATCTCTCCTGTGAGGCGGGATGGCTTCCCGGTTCAGTGCATGGGACAGCGCCGCGGCGGCGCTCCCGGGTATAAGTGCAATCGCGGAACCAATCCGGAAAAAACGAATAAATACAGTGGTATATGGCGATTCTTCGGGAAATCCGGCCGTCGGAGGCGCCGAAAAGTGTTGCCCAGCGGCAACGCTTTTTCTGCTATAGGGGAGCGACGGCGGTCTGCAAAGCCGGCTAACCTAGGAATGACCGGCCTGAACCACTCATCTGCATCGGTGTCACCAGAGAGCAACAGCATAAAAATCGGGTTGTCGGAAACGCCCGAAACAGGGACTACGAGGAACAGATCCATCGGATACGGAATCGCCTGGAACGTTTCGCTGCGCCCGGCTAATTGCGCTGCGCGCGGCTCGTTGCGCTGCGCGTAGCTATCGGGTGGCAACGAGTGAAACGCTTTTTCGAGTCGCTTACCCTGCTGCAGCTGATCCTGCTCGGCTTCGCCGCAGTGATACTGCCGCTGGCGCTGGCGATATCCATCGCCATCGTGCAGTCCGAGGAGTTCGCGGCGAACAGCCGCGAGGCACTCGCATCTGTGCAGACCAGCACTGATACAAGCCGGCTTCTCGCCAGTCGAATCCGCGACCTCGAGCGTTCGGCGCGGCAGTACATCGCCCTCGAAGATGAACAGATCCTGAGCCTCTACCGGGGACACCGCAGCGAGGTCCTGGACCTTCTGGAGGCGCTGCGCGCTATACCCGCCGACAGCGATAGCGCGGCGATACTCGGGAAGATCAGCGGCTCCGAGGAGGACCTCCGCAGGCATATCGAGGCGATCAGTGCGGCGATGGCGACGCCTGAGGACAGCGGCGAAAGCGTGGCGCCGGAAGCGGGTCCCGCGCTGGAGGCTGAGACTGCGGAGGATGAACCCGGTCCCGACTCCAGGGGAGAAGTCGCGCCCGCTACGGCCCCAGACCTGGAGACCGTTCTCGAACAACTAAGATCGAATTCCATCGCGCTGATATCGCACTACTCGCGGCGCGGGCGGGAGCTCGGCAACCAGCTGCCCCGGCAGGTCACCAGGCTGCGCAACTCCCTGGTGCTCCTTGCCGTCATGGTGATTCCGCTGTCGCTGCTGCTCGCCGCCGTATTCCTGGTGCTCGCGAGACGCCCCCTGCGGCAGCTCGACGGCAGTATTCGAACGCTCGGCGACGGTGTCCTCACCGAACCCATCCAGATCAGCGGCGCGCGCGACCTGGTTGAGCTGGGGCAAAGACTCGACTGGCTGCGCACACGGCTGAGCGCCCTGGAGGGGCAGAAGATGCGTTTCCTGCGCGAAATGTCGCATGAGCTTAAAACGCCGCTCACCAACATACGCGAGGCTTCCGCGCTACTCCTGGATGAATCCAGCAAACTGGAGGAGAGGGAGGCCTCGACGATCATCCGCATCCTGCACGAGAACGGTCTTCGCCTGCAGACGCTCATCGAAGAGCTGCTGCGCTTTGGAGCGGCCGATAGCGGCGGCGCTGAGCACCAGCCGCTGGCGTTGCACAAGCTCGTATCGGAAACGGTGCGCAGGCAGGCCATCGCCGCCCAGGCGCGCAGCCTGGACCTTCATACAGAGCTGAGCCCGGTCTGCGTGCGCGGCAACCCGCGGCAAATCGATATCGTCGTCGACAATCTGCTCTCCAACGCGATCAAGTTCGCCCCGGAGCGCGGTCAGGTGGACGTGCGGCTGAAGCGCTGCGGAACGGAAGCGCTGTTGGATGTTATCGACGACGGCCCCGGCGTGCCCGAAGAGCATCGCGACAACGTCTTTGAGTGGTTCTTTCGCGGCGGCGAGGATGACCACGCGGTGGTGGCCGGGTCCGGCATGGGGCTCGCGATAGCCAGCGAGTACGCCCGGCTTCATGCGGGGACGCTGCAGCTTCTGCCTTCGGAACGCGGGGCCTTTTTCCGGCTCAGACTGAGCGCCGTGGAGAATGCCGTGGAGGAATCGGTGGAGCCTGCCCTGGAGGATCCCATCGAGGGTGTTGTTGAGCCTCGCACAGAGAAGCCCCTGGAAGGTGTGGTGGAGCGCGCAGAGTGATTGCGTGGCGTCAATCAAGTGCGCTCCTGGCCCTGCTGTTTCTCGGCGGCTGCGTCACGCAGCAGCCCGGAGACTACGAGCGCTGGCGAGACTTCCACGTAGCCGTGAACGCAATGAACGACGAAGAGCGTCGGGCGCGCTACGACGAACTGAGCGAGCTTTATGAGCGAGTGCCGGGTACGGTCACCCGCCTGCAGCTCGCTTACCTGATGACGCGAGAGATGGCTCCGCCGTCCACCGCCAGCCCTGACCTCGATATCAATGCGCTGCTCGAAGGCGTGTCCGACAGCCACGAGCTCGTCCCCATACGGGATCAGCTCAGACAGTATCTTGAACTGCGGGCGTCGTTTGAACGCGAAAGGGCGCGGCTTGGCGAGGCACGCCGGCAGTGCGAAGCATTGAATACGCAGCTGGGAGGATTGCGTGATGAGCGAGAAGCGCTGCAGGAAGAAATCACTACCTGCAAGGATCAGCTGGAAGCACTCAAGGAGATCGAAAGCATGATGTCTGCATCGGATGAGAGCCTGGAGGTGCTGCCTTGAACCAGTCCCCGATCGCCAGCGCGCCGTCGAGCGCGGCGCCGATCCTGCTCGTCGACGACGACAGGGATCTGCTGGAGCTGTTGACCATCCGCCTGCTGCGCGCGGGATTCACTGCCTGTACCGCGGAGAGTGCCCACGAAGCCCTCAGTTTTCTGCGCACGCGCCAGGCCGCCGTCGTGGTGACCGACCTGAAAATGGAGCGCATGGATGGACTCGACCTGCTCCGCGAGATCGAGTCGCAGTATCCGCTGCTTCCCGTCGTCCTCCTCACCGCCCACGGTTCGATACCGGACGCCGTCGCGGCGACCAAGCAGGGCGCCTTCGCGTTTCTCACCAAGCCCCTGGACGCCGCGGAGCTGATCCAGACGCTGCGCAGGGCCGTCGCCCGCAACGCCAGCGCCGGCGGGCCGGCGCCGGACACGGCCAAGGACGAGTGGCGGGAGGGAATTGTCTTTCGCAGCGCGGCCATGGAGTCGACCCTGCAGGAAGCCGAGCTCGCCGCCGGAAGCAGCGCCAGCATCATCATCCAGAGCGAGAGCGGCACCGGCAAGGAGGTGCTGGCGCGGGCGATTCATGCGGCGAGCCCGCGTGCGGCAGCGCCGTTCGTGCCGGTGAACTGCACCGCAATCCCCGACAACCTTTTCGAAAGCGAGATGTTCGGGCACCGCAAGGGAGCGTTCACCGGTGCCTCCCGCGATCGGGTCGGCTTCTTCCAGCGCGCCCAGGGCGGCACGCTCTTCCTGGATGAAGTCGGCGAAATGCCCCTCGCGTTCCAGGCCAAGATGCTGCGCGCGCTGCAGGAGCTGACGATCGAACCCCTCGGCAGCGAAAGGTCCGTTGCCGTCGACGTGCGCGTCATCTGCGCCACGCATCGCAATCTCGAAGATGCTATCGCGAACGGCAGCTTCCGCGAGGATCTCTACTACCGCCTCGCCGTGGTCACACTGCAGCTACCTTCGCTTGCCGAGCGGAGGGAAGACATCCCGCTGCTCGCACAGCACTTTCTTGAGACCTTCCGCGGGGACGGCGTCGCGCGCAGCTTCAGCAGCGACGCCATGGAGCGCCTCATGGCGGCGAGTTGGCCAGGCAATGTGCGACAGCTGGCAAACGTGGTCCAGCAGTGCATGGTGCTCGGGCGGTCGCGGATTATCTCGGTGGGACTGGTCGAGCGCGCTCTAAAGGGTCGTCCCGCAACGTTCACCCCGCTCGCGGAGGCGCGCGATCGTTTCGAGTTCGATTACATCAGCAGTCTCCTGCATACGACCGAGGGCAACGTCGCGCAGGCGGCGCGCCTCGCGCAGCGGAACCGGTCGGAGTTCTACAAGCTGCTGAAGAAACACAAGCTGGACCCGGCGCAGTACCGGCCGGTGGGCAACGCGTAGTCAGAATCAGCCTATCGGTCGATGTGACAAGGCTGGCAGAGGATTAGGCTCGGACTAATCTTTGCCATTGATCATTGCCTATGTCGAATCTATTCAGCGCTCTCTGGCACGAGCCCCGTGTCTCTCACGCGACCGGACCGCGCACGGGAGACTGGTTGCTGGTCGGATTGATCGGAACACTCGCGATCATCGAGGTCCTTGTCCGGGACGATGTGATGTGGCGTGCTCTCTCAGCGGTGCTGGCCATGGCATTCGCTTTCGCGCTCCCGTGGCGTCGCGTTCTTCCCCTGCAGATGGTGATACTCGTATTTGGCGCCAACACGGTGGTGCGCTGCTACGCGCTGTTGAACAACATCGATTGGACCGGGCTCTACACGACCGTGCTTGTGCTGATCCTTCCCTATGCGCTGCTGAGATGGGGATCGGGGAAGGAGGCCTGCCTGGGCCTCGGTTTCATCATGCTCACGTTTGTGACGACCCTGGCGATCGAACAACCGCCGGTGGGAGAGATAGTCGGCGCCAGCCTGTTCATTCTTTTTCCCTCGGCGCTGGGAGCCTCGGTCCGCTATCAGGACGCGGCGCAACAGCGCGCCAGCGAGCAGGTGCGACTGCGCGAGCGAGAGCAGCTGGCCCGGGAGCTCCACGACACGGTGGGTCACTATGTATCGGCGATTGCCGTGCAGGCCCAGGCGGGGCGCGCGCTGGCAACCACCCGCCCCGAGGCGCCGCTCGAGGCCCTTGCGGTAATTGAGAACGCGGCGTCATCGGCGCTTGGCGAGATGCGCAGTATCCTGCGAGCACTCAGGGGTGACGACGAAGCCGCGTACTCACCCGCGGCTTCGCTGGCGGATATAGAACGCCTGGCGAATGATACGACCTTCCCCTTTCGCATCGAGGTCTCTACGCCTGGCAGTCTGGACAAACTGGATACAGCTCTGGCCTCGACTCTGTTCCGCCTGACCCAGGAATCCATTACGAACGCCGTGCGTCACGCCAGAAATGCGAGCAGACTCGATGTGCGAATCACGGGTGATGACAAGCAGGTGAACCTGATCATTGCAGACGACGGTGAGCAAGTGACGAATCCGGCCCCGCCGGGGCTCGGCCTGCAGGGCATGACGGAACGGGTAGCTCTTCTTGGCGGCTCCCTCACGGCCGGCCCAGGGATCGAACGTGGATGGGTGGTAAAGGCGACCTTACCGATGGGTGGAGAGGCATCGTGACGATTACCGTGCTCGTCGCCGACGACCAGGAGCTGATCCGGACCGGCCTGCGCATGATCCTGGACGCACAGCCCGATATCGAAGTGATCGGCGAAGCCAGCGACGGGCAGGAGGCGGTCGCCCTTGCCCGGGAACTCCGGCCCGACGTCTGTCTCTTCGATATCCGCATGCCGGAACTCGACGGGATCGAGGCGACGAGGATCCTGGCCGGGCCGGCTGAAGCCGAGCCCATGGCCGTTGTCGTCATCACCACGTTCGATTTGGACGAGTATGTTCATGGCGCACTGAAGGCCGGCGCACGGGGGTTTCTGCTGAAGGACGCAGGCCCCGAAATGCTCGCCCAGGCCGTGCATGCCGCCGCCAGCGGCGAGGCCCTTATCGCGCCAAGCATTACGGCGCGCTTGCTGTCGGCCTTCGCCGACAAGCCGCAGGGAACGCGAGCGGTGCAACCTGATGAACCGTTGACCGAGCGCGAGGAGCAGGTACTTCTGACTGTCGCCCGCGGTCTCAGCAATGCCGAGATCGGCGAAACGCTGCATATCAGTCTCAGCACCGTGAAGACCCACCTTGCCAGTCTCATGCAGAAGCTCGGCGCTCGTAATCGCGTGGAGATCGCTATCTGGGCTTACGAGACCGGGCGCATCCCTGCCTGAACCGGTTTCAAGCCTGTCTCGATTGATCTACCGGATTCTTTCCTCTGGTCGCTTGCCTCCGCCTTTCGCGGGTGAAGATCTGTCATCTCTGTCTGCGCTATGAAAGGGAACGAGCCTCTTCCCGATTCGCTTGCTGCAGCCTCCATCGGCCGAAAGTACTAGCGACACCTCGGCCGGCGGAGCGAGCCGGATAGGCCCGATCTGCCGATGTGCTGAACCACCTCTTTCCCGATCATGCGCTCCACCAAAACAACGGAGGAGCAGCCATGACAAGTCAATCAACTTACAGCGTTCGCGGCGCGGCCGAAGCGTCATCAGAGCCCCGGAAGAAGGACAGCACGGCCCGATTCTGGGATCGCGTTGCCGACGGCTATGCCGCCAAGCCCGTGGCCGAGCCCGAGGCCTACGAGCGAAAGCTTTCGCTTACCCGCGAGTTCCTGTCGCCTCGCTCCGAAGTGCTGGAACTCGGCTGCGGCACCGGTACCACGGCGCTGCACCACGCGCCCCACGTGCGGCACATCAGGGCTACGGACGTTTCCGGGAAGATGATCGAAATCGCCCGCGCAAAGGCCGCGAGCGCAGGAATAGAGAATGTTGAGTTCGCATGCGCATCGACCGACGAGGCGTATCTGCCCGGCGCGCACTACGATGCCATTCTGGCCCTCAACCTGCTTCACGTGGTCCCCAACTGGAAGGACGTCATCAGCGATGCGTATAGCCGGCTGCAGCCCGGCGGCGTGTTCGTGAGCAGCACGCTTTGCCTGCTGGACGATCACCGCTGGCTTCGCTGGGCTGCACCGATCGGTGTGCTGCTTCGACTTATGCCGAAGCTGAGTTTCTTCACGGGCGATGAGCTCAGAACAGCCATCACGAGCGCCGGGTTCGAGATCGAGCACGACTGGCAGGCCTCCAGCAGGAATGGACTGTTCCTGGTTGCGAGGAGGAAGCCGTGAAGATCGTAAACGCAATGCCGGGCGCTACCGCCACGGCGAACCTGTGTCGCCTCGCCATCGGACTGAGCACGCTGATCTGGCTCGCTGCCGGAGACTGGCTGAGCGCTGCGGTGGGGAGCACCGCACTGCTGCTCACGGCAGCGCCTGGGGCTCTGCTGAGGCATTCAGAACTTCGCGAGCCGTCGACGGTAGCAGCCGCTTTGCTGCTCGCAGCCCACATCGTGCTTGGAATGCAGATGAACCTCTACGAGACGTCGAAGCTCTACGACAAGGCGATGCACGTTATCGGGTCCGGGGCCATTGCGGCACTGCTCCTGGTAGCCACGCGCGAATTCTGTGTGCGCGAGCGCATTGCCGTGCCGCGAGTGCTCGTCGCCGTGATCGTGTTTGCAGGAACCCTGAGCGCGGGCACTCTCTGGGAAGTGTTCGAATTTGCCATCGATCGAACGGGCCTGTTTTTCGCGCAGCGCGGGCTGATCGACACCATGATCGACCTGGTCGCAGACGCCCTGGGGGCGCTGCTCGCGCTGTCGATCTTTGCCGGCATGAGCTACGCGCAGACCAACACAAGCCTTTGATAAGCAGCGAGCAAACACATGAACAACGCAAGTAGAAGAATCCTGCTGTGCCTGGCGCTGGCGACCGTCGGTACCGGCTGCGCTCACAGCGGGACGGGAGTCTCCGGCAGTAACGAGGCGGAGAAGAACCATCGGACGAGGAACACGCTGATCGCCGTGGGAGCCGCGATCGCGCTGGGTGCCATCGTGGCTAAGCAGGCGGAGAATAACGGCAAGGACATCGTAAGAGACGTTGTTCGCAACTGACACGATGATCCACGTCCGCGGTGGAGTGCTGTGGCAGGAGCGGACGGAAA
>JAAUYI010148666.1_pt1 | contig 11569 bp, 9 predicted proteins | sample 7278041 | NCBI WGS metagenome assembly JAAUYI01 (sample SAMN14350216, study PRJNA611818) | marine sediment metagenome | isolation source: surface marine sediment (0.6m) | place: French Polynesia: Moorea | collected 2018-08
AAAAATTTTCCTCTTCAACCCCTGTTTCTCAGAAAAGAAATACACAATCTCCTGTTTCTCATCAATCTAGTCAAAAGAAAAATTTAGAACAAAAATTTGCAGCTTTGGAAACAGAGGATGAGTTAGAGAAACTAAAAAAACAAGTCAGAGGACGAAGTTATCGTAAGCAAAAATTTCAGTCCTCAACCCATGTTCCCAAGAAAAGAAACACACAATCTCCTGCTTCTCATCAATCTCGTCCAAAAAAGAATTTCAAACGGAAATTTACACCGTTGGAAATTGAGGATGACTTTGAGAAAATCAAAGCTAAGTCTTCTATTCCCAAAAGTGAACCAGAAAGATTTTCCCTTAGCAATCAACAAGTTGAAACTTGGAAATGTGTCAAAACTTTAAAAGAACATTCAGCAGCAGTAAATGCAATTGCTATTAGTCCTGATGGAAAAACTTTTGTGAGTGGTAGTAATGACAGAAATGTTAATCTGTGGGATTTAAATAAAGGAAAACGTCTTTACACTTTTGTTGGACAAGCGGAAGCAGTTTTATCTGTTGCTATTAGTCCTGATGGTACAACTTTAGTCAGTGGTTGTGTAGATTGCAAAATCAGTACCTGGAAATTGGATACTAAAGCTTTTGATAAGACTTTCTTTTACTTAAACTCTCCATACAGTCATAACGGTTTGGTGTACTCCGTAGCTTTCAGTCCTGATAATAGAATTATCGCTAGTGCTAGTAGTGACAAAACAATTAGAATTTGGGGACGCTACACCGGAGAGTTAAAACGCATCCTCAATGGACATACAGACACAGTCTTATCTGTCGCATTTAGTCCTGATGGTAAAAATTTAGTTAGCGGTAGTGCTGATAAAACTATTAGAATCTGGAATTTAAATAACCCCAAACAATCACAAATTCTCACAGGACATTTGGGTGCGGTAACAACAGTTGCGATCACACCAGATGGAAAAACTCTAATTAGTGGTAGCAGAGATTCCACTATCAAATTATGGGATTTTTACACTGGGAAATTAATTTCTACCATTACAGGACATTCAACTGCGGTAGAGTGTATTGCACTGACTTCTGGAGGGAGAATTCTTGCTAGTAGTGGCAGTAACAGTACAATCAAACTTTGGAATTTAGCCACAGGGGAACTATTACAAACCCTTGCTGGATGTTCTCCCGTTGTTTTTACTCCCGATGGTAAAACCCTAATTACTGGAGGCAAGGGAGGTAGTATCAAAATTTGGCGTCAAATTTGGGGTAATGATGAAATTCCCAGAAATTTTGTCTTATTTGGGAAATGGTGGGAAGTACTGGGTGTAGAACCCGAAACTCATCCCCATGATGTCAAAAAAGCTTATCGTCAATTAGCAAGACTATATCATCCTGATATTAACGCTTCTCCTAATGCCAAAGCTGCAATGCAGGCAATTAATCAAGCTTATCGAGAATTTCGGCAAAAATATCATTAGAAACTTTCAAGTAAAAAATATCCCAATCATAAATTTGTAGTTTGTTTATCATATCATTCGTAGGGGCGGGGTTACCCCAACCGTACCACAATTTGGCATGATTGATTTTTGGGTATTCCCTTATTCGTTTGCTACGACTGTGAAGTAGATTGGCATAATTAAATGTAACATCAGACCTCACCCCGGCTAAAGCCACCCCTCTCCTTACTAAGGAGAGGGGAAGGGGTGAGGTTTTATATTTAATGTGACCCGTTTACTAAGCTCCCATTTCCCCCTTCACCGTAGCATAAGCCCAATCTAACCAGGGTAACAGCGCTTCGATATCTTTGGTTTCCACCGTCGCACCACCCCAAATCCTCAATCCTGGAGGTGCTGCGCGATAGGAAGCAATATCATAAGCGACTCCTTCCTTCCCTAAGAGTTTCGCTACTTTTTTCGCACAATCCGCTTGCTGTTCCCCATCCAAACCAGTAAACCATTCATCGACAATCTTCAGACAGATAGAAGTACAGGAACGAGTTTCTGGCTTTTCCGCTAGAAACTCCACCCAACTAGTTTTCTCTACCCATGCACTCATCGCCGCCAAATTCGCCTCAGAACGGCTGATAAGTCCAGATAGCCCTGCAACACTCTCAGTCCATTTCAACCCGTCTAAAGCGTCTTCTACACACAGCATAGAGGGCGTATTAATGGTATCTCCCTTAAACACACCTTCATTCAACTTACCCTTTTTAGTCAAACGAAATATCTTTGGTAGGGGACGAGGTGGTTGATAGGTTTCCAAACGTTCCACAGCGCGGGGAGAAAGTACAATTACCCCATGTTGCGCTTCCCCACCCAATACTTTTTGCCAAGAATAAGTAACTACATCTAGCTTATCCCAAGGAATATCCATGGCAAACACCGCCGAAGTCGCATCACAAATAGTTAACCCCGTGCGGTTTGTAGGAATCCAATCCCCATTGGGTACTCTGACCCCAGAAGTTGTTCCATTCCACAAAAAAACAACATCATGGCTAAAATCAACTTGCCCAAAATCTGGTAAACTACCATAAGGAGCCTTAAAAATGCGAGTATCCTCTAACTGCAACTCGTCAACAACATCCTTTACCCATTCCTGACCAAAATTTTCCCAAGCTAAAATATCCAAAGGTAGCTTCCCTAACAGCGACCACATCGCCATTTCCACCGCACCAGTATCGGAAGCAGGAACAATACCCAAGCGATAATCAGCGGGTACACCCAAAATTTTCTTAGATAATTCAATAACTTCCTTTAATTTCGCCCTTCCAGCCTCAGAACGGTGAGAACGACCCACACAAGCATCTTCTAACACAGAAACAGACCAACCGGGACGTTTGGCACAAGGACCCGAAGAAAAATTTGGTACTTGGGGTTTAGTAGCTGGGGGAGTCAAATTTCCTGACATAAATAAAATATTACAGCACTGCGAGAGAACAATAAACCCAGTTCCTCTATGAAACCAGGTCTTTTATGTATTCAATAAGAAATCGGTAATTAAGGGAATCCTCCACCCAGTAACTACACGCTAACTTAAAGAAACACAAAAACTCTTACCTTTGTGTCTTAGTGTCTTTGTGGTGAAAAATACTTAACAATGAACCAGGTAGATTACCTCCGCATTAGTCTCATAGACCGCTGTAACTTCCGTTGTCAATACTGTATGCCAGAAGGAGCGGAACTAGATTACATTCTCAAACAAAATTTATTAACAGATACAGAATTACTCACCCTAATTACAGAGATTTTCATCCCCCTAGGTTTCACCCGCTTTCGCTTGACTGGGGGAGAACCCCTATTACGTCCCAATGTGGTGGAGTTAGTAAACAAAATTGCTTCCCTTCCCCAAACTCAAGACCTTTCCATGACCACCAATGCCTTTTTACTTGCTCCCATGGCACAAAGTCTCTATGATGCTGGTCTGCACCGCCTCAATATTAGCCTAGATTCTCTCGTTTCCCATACTTTTGACCAAATCATCGGTAATCGCGGTCAAGGACGCTGGCAAGCCGTTTGGGAGGGGATTCAGGAAGCATATAAAGTCGGGTTCAATCCCTTAAAATTAAATGTGGTGGTAATTCCCGGTGTCAATGACCACGAGGTTTTAGATTTAGCTGCTTTAACCCTTGACAAACAATGGCATGTCCGCTTTATTGAATTTATGCCCATTGGTAATGGGGATTTATTTGGTGATCGCGGTTGGATATCTTCAGAAGAATTACGCCAGCGCATTCGCAACCGTTGGGGATTGGTAGAAAGTAAAGTGCCAGGAAATGGTCCTGCGGATGTATTTCAAATACCGCAAGCAAAAGGAACCCTGGGATTTATTAGCCAGATGTCCGAGTGTTTTTGCGATCGCTGTAACCGGATGCGGTTAAGCGCAGATGGCTGTCTGCGTCCCTGTTTATTAAACGAAACTGGTCAAATTGATTTGAAAACTGCTCTCAGGGATGGTGTTAGCACTGCCAAATTACGGGAACAAGTGAGAGGATTATTGGCAATTAAGCCAGAAATTAACTTTAAGCAACGAGAATCAGGTACTGCGACAGGTGTTTATACCCGCACCATGTCGCAAATTGGAGGATAGTCATTAGTCCTATCCTGGGGGAAGACACAGAGTGTCTAAGTCATTTGTCCTTCATAGAACTGACTAAGGAAACAGGACAAATGACAAATGACGATTAAGCCATCCGTGAGTAGTATTCCACCACGAGTAGTTCGTTAATTTGCAGTGCCACCCATTCCCGTTCAACAAGACCATTCACTTTGCCAACCAGGTTATTTTTATCAAACTCCAAATGGCTGGGGAGGTTTGCTAAACCAGGATATTGTAGGTTTGCTTCCACCAGTTTGCGTGATTTTTCGTTGTTTTTAACTCCAATCACTTCTCCAGGACGACACTGGTAACTGGCAATATTAACTTCCTTACCATTAACAGTAACGTGACCGTGGTTCACCAATTGACGCGCTGCGGGGATGGTGGGAGCCATTCCCATACGGAATACGGTGTTATCCAAGCGCATTTCTAACAATTGTAGCAGCACTTGTCCCGTAGAACCAGTTACTCGTCTTGCTCTGCGGACGTACCGTAACAGTTGCTTTTCGCTTAAACCGTAGTTAAAGCGTAATTTCTGTTTTTCCTCCAAACGGATCGCATACTCAGAACGCTTCTTGCGGTTCTGACCATGTTGACCGGGGGGATAGGCACGTCTAGCACTTTTACGGCTTAATCCTGGTAATTCTCCCAAGCGACGTACAATTCTTAAGCGGGGTCCGCGATATCGCGACATAATTTTCCTTTATCTAATCCTATTTTACAATTTACCCAGACACTCGATTATAAATAAATTTAACTTGTAATGGGTAATGGGTAATGGGTAATGGGTAATGGGTAATTGGTAATAGGTAAATACTGAATCCAATCCCCAGCTAAGATAGGATAGCATAGCTTTGGGTGTTTGGAGAACGAAACTATGTTAGGCAAAAATCAAAGGAAATACTCCCACAAGGGTGTTGTGAAATATCAAGTTTTTGGATTCGTTGCACCAGTATTAACTACCCTGGGATACTTGGCTGCATACTCTCCCAGTTATGCTGTCACCACCTCTTACAGCAATGATTATCGTGTTTGTGCAGCTCAACTTATTAAAGCTAGCATCACTGTTGATGCGGCATCCCAAGCTTGTGCAAAGGCATTGCGTCCAAGGGAATTATCCGGCTGTGTAGCTAAAATTGAGAAGCGAACCGAATTAGATGCCGTGGATGCTCTCTCTTCTTGTAGCATGGCGCGACGTCCTGAAGATTTAGCTAAATGTGTAGTCGGTATTACCACCAATACTAAAGATAGTGTAAATCCAGCTGTTTTTGATTATTGCGGTCGTAGTTTGCTACCAGTGCGCTTTGCTCAATGTGTCGTGGGTTTGAATGCAGAAATTGAATTCGCCACTACTCGCGCCATGGATACTTGTATAGATGCTACCGACCAAGTCAGTGGGGTTTCATCTACATTTATACCAACAAATCAGCCATTGTTACCAGCAAATCAACCTGGAGTAGAATTTCAACCAACTTTTGAACCTCTTCCCATACCAGAAAATCCACCAATACCATAATTGCCAAAAAGGAACTTTGGGTAACCCCAACAAAAGAATTATGATGTACTGTCAAACACAATAAAAAAATGGGGTGGAAATTTCCACCTCAGCAATCTGGATAACTTACCTTACCGCAAAGGATAAGTAATCAGGAATAAGTAATAATTAATAAGTAATCAGTAATAAAGAATAAGTAATCAGTAATAAGTAAGAGACCATTTATATAATAAATATTAAGTCTATGGATGGGTGTAGGGAGAAACCGGGTTTCCATGAGTGGAGTATCCAATCCCCATAGGACTTAGTCTCAAAGAAACCCGGTTTCTTGAGTCTTAAGGTTTAAGTAAATCGGCGGAAATAAATATAACTATGTTACGAAACGTAAATATAGCCCTGAAACCTTTACCAATGACCAATGAGCAATGACAAATGACGACCCTAACTGCTTCGCTTTATTTGTAGCGACCAGAAACCGGGTTTCTATAGGTGGAGTATCGAATCCGCATCGTACTTAGTCTCAAAGAAACCCGGTTTCTTGAGTCTTAAGGTTTAGTTTATAAATAACCTCTAATAAGTATTTTGGTTCTCCCACACATTTTTTCGTTCACCCCCTATTACCTATTACCTATTACCTATTACCTATTACCTATTACCTATTACAAATTACCTATTACAAATTACCTATTACCTATTACCAATTACAAAGATTGAATCCACTATTTGGTGGATTCAATATAAACATTCTGTGAGTTATCCTGTTTGCTAGAAGTGAGAGTTTGTTGATTATGGAGTTTTAGTCTTCTTTTTTACCAAAAACCATTTGTAAAATCATATGAACTCCACCTTCTTCGTGATATTTATCTGCCCAAGCACGGAGCATTTCGTCTAACTCCTCTATAGCTTGCTCTAATCTTTCCGGTGGAATGTCCATTTCTTCCAAAATGCGTATGACTTTCCCCTGTCTCTCTGCCCAATCTTTCATCATCCGAAAATACCGGGCAGTATCTTCTACCATGATGTAAGTACGTTCCTGTTCATCTACGGGAGAATAAAAAGGACGTGCTAGGGCATAAAAGGGCATTCCCCAGGGAGAATCTACACGCAATACTGTACCAGAATAAAGCAGACGCCGCTTGATATGCTCCGCTAAGGCTTCACTCAAAGGCATTTGATGCTCTGAAGGTAAATCCTCCTGCGATCGCTTATGCAGAAACTCAATCAATTCCAAAAATTCAAAGGAAGTGATTAAATGGGCATCAGGTAAATTTGATGGCAGTTTCTGCTCAAGCTGTCTTTTCTCGTCACTTGTCAAACTAGTACCTGGAATCCGGGAACGTCCCGGTGCCCAAGGATACTTTTCCATCCATACGTATGGAAATTGAATTAGGTAGCGCGGTTCCTGAGAACCGAGCATTTTTAACAATTTGCCCTCAGTTAGTGCTTTTCTAACTTCCTCGACAATGGCTTTTACCCGCTTCGGCTCTAAATGGTGCAAATGACCTGTCATTCGCAGGTTTTGTCCCTGCTCTAAATAAGTCATGTAAATAGCACATTTGGCTGCTGTCGCTGCGGCATCTAAAAAAGCCCCATGTCTATGCCCACTTCTACGCATGGCACTGAAAGCCAGATAAAGCAAGATCTGATCCATCGCACTGGGGCCAAGACGTTTGATCAGATCTATGTCTTTACTCATATTACAGACACTTGAATAGCAATTTTACACAATTCTATGATTGAAAATAAGTAGTATACACCGGACTGAACATCCTATGTTCACTTCAGATGTTCTATTATGCTCTACGGATGGGTCTTATTGGTAGTCATAACTGCTAATTTCACCGTATTTTCCAGTACAAAGGCAAAAATACTAATTTTCAATGAAGTTATATCAAGCCTCTGACTGTTAATGTTGATAATCTCTGGGAATTAGCAAATGTTTAGACTCTGTGTTTAATCACCATTGATATTAACTGTTGATTAACCCTCTCCATGATAACCATTAGCTATTGGTAATCCAGTTTTAGAGCCTCGGGGTTTTTAAGGAGGAGTAGAGGTGTTTTTTAAAGGAAAATTTATGAATCTTATAGAAAACAGATTATTCAAAAGCCCAATCACCTTTGTCTTAGGGAACATTATTGACAATAATAGCAAAATTTATGCTGTAAATGATGTTACGTAAAATACATACAACTTTATATTTATGGTTGTGTCCGGAAAATCAGTACAATCAACAATCAAAATGTTCTATTGCAACAAGGCTTAAAGTAACTTAGGTATGGGAATAGGCAACAGGGAATAGGCAACAGGGAAGATTTATTGTGCCATGGACATCCCCCTTGGTGGAAAATGTGTGTTATCCCAACTCTAGAATTGGAGAGGGTTGCAAACATTTTTGGATTTTGTATTACTTGTGTTTAAAAAACTTTCTCAGAGCATATTTAAGTAAATATACTGATAAAACTTTTTTGTAGAAGGCTGGGTAACCTTTTTCAGGACTGATTTAAGAGGAATGGGTCACATTTTTGATGGTTTAGCTTGATGTCGCATTTTTTCCCAGCTGAAAGTTGCTGCACCAAAAGTAACTAAAAATACTCCCAAAATCTGTAGCGGTAACAAAGTGTCCTGAATAATCAACCAAGCAAACAGTAAGGTGACAACGGGAACTGTAGCACCAAAGATGGATGCACGGGAAGCACCCAATTGACTAATGCCAAGATTATTTAGCAAATAACCGCACAGAGTTAGTACCCCCAACAGGAAAGCGCTTAAAATTAATTCTAAGAGGTTAGTAGGGTTAATTTGTAGATTCCAGTTACTGGGTAAAGGCAATATCAAGCCTAGAATGCACAACGGTAGCATGGTGATGAAGTTGACGACGGTGAATGTAACTGGATGTATTTTGGCAGCACAGATGCGTGTCAACATGACATAGAAAGCAAAAGCTATACCCCCAGATATCGCTGTGATGCTTCCCAAAACATAACCCGCACCGCTGATTGTAGAACCTCCTAACACCAGCAGTTCACCGACAAAAATCAAAGCGGTCGCTGCTGTGCGAAATGAGGTAGGGCGATCGCGAAATAGAAACCAAGACAATAAAGCGCTAATCGCAGGGTAAATGAAAAATAGAGTAATGGCACCTCCAATGGCTAATTGACCGATGGCGATGTAAATTAGTACCTGGGATAAAAACAAAAAACATCCACTCATTATTGACAGAAAGAATACTTGCTTAACCTTGTTTTTTTCCGTGGTGCTATTTTCTTTTTGTGGGTTAGCTAAATACTGTAAGTCTTGCCAAATCTGGGGATGGAGTATAGGAGATAAAAGTAACATTAATGGAACAACGACTAACATCCGCAGCATTAAAACAAACAGGGAATTGCCTATAGTCGGTGATATCAACTGTTCTACTGCGAATGTTCCCAAAATCTGGGAACTGGGTTGAAAAATTACTTTAATGGCTACGTTATACAGGCAAGATACCAAAACTGATGCCACAATTAACAATAAACCCTTTGGTTGCTGCCATAAACTAGGGATTTTTGACGAGGATTGGGGGGGATTTCCTTGGGGTTGTGGGGTGGTTGTAGGAACTTCCACAGGAGGTGCAACTGTGGGGGGATTCGCAGGTTGTGCAGTTGTATTCTCAATGTCCTGGGTATCTTCTAAATCAGGAAAAGTTTCAGAACTAGTGGTTGGTGAGGCTTCTGTTGGTTGTAATACCGTGGGAGAACCTGAGAGGGGTGGTAGCTTCGTTGGTTGTAATACCGTGGGGGAACCTGATACAGTTGGTGGTTCCGTTGGTTGTAATACTGTGGGGGAACCTGATATAGGTGGTGGTTCCGTTGGTTGTAATACCGTGGGGGAACCTGATATAGGTGCTGTAGTAGAAGTTTGTGCTGTAACCCCCTCTAACTCTTGACGCAGGTTATTTACTAATTCTGCCAACATTTCTTCCCCTTGCAGTTGCTGGTTACGCATCCGGGATAGCTGTTGGGAAAGGGTATTTTGATAGTTTTTTATTTCTTGTTGCAGGGAATTAAAGGTAATGGTGATTGTATCATCCAAACTACTAAGAAATTCTTCTATATTATCATCATTAGTATGATTAGGGAAATGATTATTTGAGCTTTGCAGGGGGGTTGGGTTAGTTCCGTTTTCCTGTAGCCCCATTTGGGCTGTAAATTGCTCTAGAGAGGCTTGTAACTGGGAAGATATATGATTAGCCATTACTTCCCCTAACTGACGCACTAGAGCTTGTAATTCTCCAATTTGACGCCCTTGTTGCAAACTTTCCTTTTCGTTTTGCAAGCGTTGAATATCCTCTCCTAAGCGAATTTTTTCTGCTTGCAGTCGCTTGACATCTTCCTGTAAAGATTTCAGCAAACCCCTCTGGATAATTTGTAATTCTTCTGTGACAGCTCGCAAGGCATTTTCTGCGGTTGCAAATGGATCGCTACCTCCTCGCGGGTACTCTGATCGGTTTTCAAATCGCCCCATTAATTAACTTTTAACCTACTGCTAATTACTATTGTCGCAAATTTCCAGGATTAGGGGTTAGGGGGTAGAATCTCAAACAACTTTGCCACTTTGCCTAAATCCTTATCTCCAGGGACTTTTTCCACACCACTGGATAAATCTATACCACTAGGATTAACTTCAGCCAGGGCATCCAAAACATTATCGGGGGTTAGTCCCCCTGCTAAAAACCAAGGACGGCTGGGAGTAAAATCTTTCAGCATTGTCCAGTCTAAAGTTTTACCCGTACCACCCAACTGTTGGGGATGGTAAGCATCAAGTAATAGGGTATCCACATAGTCAGTATAACTAGTTACTCGTTGTAAATCTTCGGCAGTACGTATTCTCAAAGCTTTAATAATTTCCACTTTGGATAAAGATTGACGTAACTGCTGGCAAAATGCTGGTGATTCCTCTCCATGTAACTGCACACCTGTCAACCCAGACTCAGTAACTATTCTAATTATTTCCTCTATGGATGAGTTTGCAAAAACACCAATTTTATCAGTATCATCAGGTAAGTGTTCTCCTACTGCCCTAATTTGTGCTGGGGTAACATAGCGGGGTGAACTCGGTACACAAATAAATCCTAATGCCGTGGCACCAATGGAGGCGATCGCTTCTCCTTGATTTGGTTGAGTAATGCCGCAAATTTTGACGCGCATAAAATTTTGAGATTTCAAAAGTAAGAACTAGATATATTGAAAAAAAATGGCAAAATTAACCCTTCATCTGTAAAAGTTCCCATTTTTGTCTTTTAAATTCATAAATTCGTTTAAATTAATAAAGAAGTCTTGACTTAGGAGATAGAAACTTGATGTCATCTATTTTAATAGCACAACTGTTGTCTGTTCCCCCAACCCCCGATTGGAATTTCACCGTCGGAATTATCATCAGTCTTAGCTGTTTGGTAGCTGTAATACTTACTTCGTTTATTAAGTATCCCGAAGATACTATGAAGATGCCTGGATTACCCCTAACTATTCCAGCATTTATTGCTGCTATGTGTTTCGGTCATGTGATTGGTGTTGGTATCGTTTTAGGATTAACTAACATCGGCAGTATTTAGAGATTGGGAACAGGCAACAGCCAACAGGCAACAGGTAACAGTGATTAAGTCTCCCTATTGCCTGTTCTCAATTGCTAACTTCTGCAATAAATCCAATGTTAAAGCGTGATAAATAATACATTAAAACCTAGTGGTTCTTTAAGACTTAAGGAGTAAACTTGCAAGCCTAAGAACTGCTCTGATTGTCTATCCTAGAAATAGAGAGGGGAAACAAGGGAGAAGGGGAAGACAAGACTTCATCCGGTTCAACATTTACCCCTAAAATCAATCTAGAAGCTATCTTCCCTATTCCCTTAGGAAAGGCAACAGGCAACAGCGAAAAGTGCGGTCTTGGGGGTTTCCCCCATGAGCAACTTTTCAAGAGAGGCAACAGGCAACAAATTCAGATAATT
>JAAUYI010090057.1_pt1 | contig 11566 bp, 10 predicted proteins | sample 7278041 | NCBI WGS metagenome assembly JAAUYI01 (sample SAMN14350216, study PRJNA611818) | marine sediment metagenome | isolation source: surface marine sediment (0.6m) | place: French Polynesia: Moorea | collected 2018-08
ATGCGTGAGGCGGCCTGGCGCTACGACCAGGGCCTCGAGTGCGGGGCCGAGGCCAACTCGGCCAAGTACCTGGCTGCGGAGGCGTCGTTCCAGGCGGCCGATCGGGCGGTGCAGACCCACGGCGGGATGGGGTACGCGCTCGACTACCACGTCGAGCGGTACTGGCGCGAGGCCCGCCTGCAGCGCCTCGCGCCGGTCAGTCAGGAGATGACGCTGAACTACGTCGCGCAGCAGGTCCTCGGCCTGCCGCGGTCGTACTGAGGCCGATCCCTACACTCGGCTCCCTGCCCCCGCCCGCCCGATCGCCCCGTCGCGGATGACCGACGACGCCCCCGGTCGCGGCACCCGGGTGGCCGCGACCGCGAGGGACCTCGGCCCCGGCCTCGCCCTCGTCGCCACGCTCGTCGTCGTCGCCCGTCTCCTCGGCGAGGTGGCCTCGACGGTGTCGGCGCTCGTGTTCGCCGTGATCCTCGGTGCGCTGGTCGCCAACACCGTCGGCGTGCATCCCCGCTTCGAGCCCGGACTCGGCTTCGCGGCCAAGCGCCTGTTGCGGATCGGCATCGTGCTGCTGGGCTTCCGCCTCAGCCTCGGCGACGTCGTCGACCTCGGCGGCACGGGTCTCGCCATCGTCGCGGTGACCGTGCTCGCCACGTTCGTCGGCACGCAGTGGATGGGGCGGCGTCTCGGGCTCAGCTCGGATCTCTCGTTGCTCGTCGCGACCGGCTTCTCGATCTGCGGCGCCTCCGCGGTGGCGGCCATGGAACCGATGACCGACGCCGAGGAGGAGGAGGTCGCTGCCGCCATCGGGCTCGTGACCGTGTTCGGCACGCTGTCGATCATGACGCTGCCGCTCCTCGGTTCGGTGGCCGGCCTCGATGATCCCGACTTCGGTTCGTGGGTCGGCGCCGCGACCCACGACGTCGCGCAGGTCGTCGCCGCCGCCTCCACCGCCGGCGCAGCTGCGGTCTCGGCTGCCATCGTCGTGAAGCTCACCCGGGTCGTGCTCCTCGCACCGATGGTCGCCGTCGTGAGCTGGCGTCGGCGTTCGACGGTCGAGGTCGAGCCGGGCGGATCGACTCCGCCGCTGCTGCCCCTCTTCGTCGTCGGCTTCCTCGCCGCGGTCGCCGTGCGGACGACCGATGTCCTCTCCTCCGGTGCGCTCGCGACCATCAGGGACGCGGAGAACATCCTGCTGACCGCGGCGATGGTGGGGTTGGGCTCCGGCGTCCGCGTGGCGAAGCTGAGGGGGCTCGGCCCGAAGCCGGTCGTCCTGGGGCTGTTGTCGTGGTTCGTCGTCGCCGGCGTCTCGCTCGTCGGCGTCCTCGTGACCTCAGGCTGAGGCGCTGTCGGTCGGTTCCGACGGGGCGGTGCGTTCGAGGATCGTCAGCTCCTCGGGGATCCGGGCCGCGATCTGGTCGAGATCGGGTACGAGGTCGCGGTCGGCGACGAGGCTGAGGCAGAGCCGGTCGCCCACCGACATCGCTCCGATGTGGAGACCGACGCCGTCGACGACGCCGAGCACGGGGTGGATGGCCTCGACCCGGGCGCCCAGCGCGTAGTGAGGATCGGACGGGCCCGGCACCGACGTGATGACGGTGTTGAACGGCGGCAGGAGCCGGTCGGCCAGGGAGCTGCGCTCCAGCAGGCGAGAGGCGATCACGCCGAGGATCGGCGTCCCACCACCGATGCCCTGGATCTCCGCGGCGGGCATGGCGCCGTGGCGTACGACGGCCTCGCCGATCTCGGCGTGGATCGAAGCCAGGCGCTCGTCCGGGCGTCGCTTGTGGGTGTGGAGGCTGACCACCGCGCCGGCGAGACCATCGATCGCATCGGGATCGGTGACCGACAGCGGCACGAGCGCCTTCAGTGGCTCCTTGGGGAGCTCGTCGTGCTCGAGCAGCCACCAGCGCAACGCCCCGGAGCACAACGTCGTGAGCACGTCGACCGTGCTCACACCGGCGCGATGACGCAGCGCGGCGATGCGATCGAGCTCGAGGACGACGGGTGCCCAGCGGCGGTGGGGACCCACGCGGTGGTTGAAGGACGTCCGCGGCGTGACGGTCTCGTCGTTCGGCACCACGATGGAGCGCTGGGTGCGCTGGTTCAGCAGCGCCAGCGCCGGGTTCACGAGGGCTCGCACACCGGGCACGCTCGTCAGGCGTGACGGGATCGCCAGCACCGAGCGAGCCGGGTCGAGCGTGGTGTTGCGCCAGCCCGTGCACAGGAGCTGCCAGGTCGAGGGGCCGGGACTCGCTCGCCAGGCGATCGCGTCGAGCTCGTCGTCGGTCGTGCCGGTCAGCAGCGGTGAGGAGCCGAGCAACCCTGCGGCGATCTCGTTGCCGCCGGCCGAGCCGATCGCTGCGAGGTGGACCTTCGACAGCAGCGCCATGCGACCCCCCGCCAGCCCGGAGATCAGATAGAGCTCCCACAGGGGGCGTCGTCGGTCGAGCGGGCGGTCGTGGATGCGGGCGACCAACTGGGCGAGCGCCGTCGGGTCGTCGGGATCGGGGACGGCGATGTAGCGGAGGTGGTAGTTGAGGTCGAAGCCGGGGTCGTCGCGCCACCACGGTCGGTCGAGGCCGAAGGGGATGTCGACGAGGCACTGGCGGAGCAGGGGGAGCGAGTCGAGACGGGCGGCGACCTCGGCGTGGAGGAGCTCGCTGTTGATCGGCTGATCGGCAGCGGCGGCGTCGAGAACGATGAGCGTCGAGGTGTGGCCGAGCGCGGTCGGCGACTCGACGGCGAGGAACCGGGACTCGCTCCGGCGGAGCTGACGGGTGGTCATCGGCTCACCGCCGTGGTGGATGACGGGAACAGGCACCGCAGCCGCTCCGGCGGCTCGAAGGGACGCCAGTCCTCGCCATCGACCCAGGCCAAGCGGTCGGCGACGGTCCACACCACGGTCGGGTTGTGGGCCAGGCCGATGTGGGCGCCTCGGACCTCGACGTTCTCCGCCGTCGGTCCGGGTGGCTGCTGGCACGACGACGGGGCGACGATGCCGTCGCCCCGCGAGAAGACGCAGGTCGACGGCACCGGGACGTGGGTGAGGTCGTGGGTCGAGCGTTCGCGCTGCAGTCCCGCCATCTGGGCCACGATGCGCACGGCGTCGCTCAGGTTGGCCTCCGGGTCCTCGACCCGGATCGGGCTGCCCAGTGAGATGACCTGACGCACGTCGTGGGGCCGGTAGAGGGCGATCAGGCGGCTCATGATGCCCCCGAGCGACCAGCCGACGAGGTCGATCGGCCCGCCGTTGCGGTGGACCAGCTCGTCGACGCGGCGCATGAGCTGGCGGACGGTGTTGTCGTCGGGCCCGATGTTGGCCCCCAGCCCCCAGCCGGACGGGCGATGGCCGAGCACGCGGAGGACGGCCCGCAGCGGCGCGGTGGTCAGGTCGCCGGCGGTGAAGCCGGGGATGACCAGGACCCGGCGGCCGTGGCCCCGGGGGGCCGAAGCCAGCCACGGCGAGGTCGCCATGAACGCCCCCAGCTCGGGAACCGCTGACAGCTCGTAGAACAGTGGCGCCGGCTTCGGCATCGGTTCCGGCTCCTCCCGCTCGGACGTTCCCCACGGATCATGTCGGCCGCAGGGGTGCTTGCACCAGTTTGCACGATGGTCAGACCACAACGGCGACAGGTGACGGTCACACACGACGTTGAGCCGGTCGCCCCCGACGAGCATCATGCGATGATGCAGCTGCCCGAGCACGGACGTGCCGTCGATGAGGTCATCGCCGATCTGGCCGAGAAGCGATCCCACGACCTGCGGTGGCAGGACGGCCGGACCTTCGGAATGGTCTACGACGGCGGGCCGGGCGTGCACGAGGCCGCCGAGCGGGCGGCGGCGCTCTACCTGCACGAGAACGCGCTGAACACCCAGGCCTTCCCGTCGCTGCGGCAGATCCAGTCGGAGGTGGTGGCCTGGACGGCCTCCATGCTGCACGGCCCCGAGACCGTGGCCGGCTTCCTCACCAGCGGCGGCACCGAGTCCATCCTCTGCGCGGTCAAGGCCGCCCGCGAGCGGGGTCGGAGCGAGCGCGGCATCGATGACCCCGAGATGGTGCTGTCCTCGAGCGCGCATGCCGCCTTCCACAAGGCGGCGCACCTGTTCGGCGTGCGGGTGCGCTCGGTGCCGGTCCTCGACGACTGGACCGCCGACGTCGACGCGATGGCCGCCGAGGTGAACGAGCGCACGGTCCTGGTCGTCGGCTCGGCGCCCCAGTACCCCCAGGGCGTCGTCGATCCGATCGAGGACATCGCCCAGCTGGCCGCGTCGGTCGGAGCGAGCTGCCACGTCGACGCCTGCATGGGTGGGTTCGTCCTGCCCTTCGCCGAGCAGCTCGGCGTCGAGATGCCCCGCTGGGACTTCCGCGTCGACGGCGTCACCACGATCTCCGCCGACATCCACAAGCTCGGCTACGCGCCGAAGGGCGTGTCGGTCATCCTCCATCGCACGAAGGAGCTGCGTCGCTACCAGACGTTCGTGTTCGACGACTGGCTCGGGGGCTTCTACGCCTCACCGAACCTCCAGGGAACGCGCTCCGGCCTGCCGATGGCCGCGGCCTGGGCGGTGATGCAGCACCTCGGCGTCGAGGGGTACCGGCGCCTCACCGAGGTCGTGCTCGACAACGCCGATCGGATCCGTGCGGCGATCGCCGAGATCGACGGCATCCGCGTGCTCGGCGACGGTCGCTTCCACCTCGTCGCCATGGCCTCGGACCCGGCGGCGCGCCGACCGATCGACGTGTTCGCCCTCGGCGACGCGCTGCTCGAACGCGGCTGGTACCACGACCGGCAGGGCCCGCCGGACTCGCTGCACTCCACCGTGTCGAACACCAACACCGGCGCGATCGACGCCTACGTCGCCGAGTTGGCCGAGTGCGTCGACCTCGTCGCCGGCCGTACGACTGCCGACCGATCGACCACCTACGCCACGCTCGAGTAGACGCTCAGGCCATCGTCAGCCCACCGGACACCGACAGGGTCTGCCCGGTGACGAACCCGGCCTGCTCCGATGCGAAGTAGACGACCGCCGAAGCGACCTCGGCCGGCTGACCGACCCGCTTCATCGGCACCGCCCGGGCCATCGCACCGATGACCCTGTCGCCGTCGTCGCTCGCTGCGGCGATCTCCCCGAGCAGGGGAGTGTCGGTCGGGCCGGGGCAGACCGTGTTGGCGGTGACGCCGGACCGGGCGACCTCACGGGCGATGGTCTTCGTGAAGGCGATGACGCCGCCCTTCGCCCCGGAGTAGACGGCCTCGAGCGACGAGCCGACCCGACCGGCGTCGGAGCCGATGTTCACGATGCGACCCCACCCGGCATCGATCATCGCAGGCAGGCAGGCGTGCGTCGTGCGGAGCACGCCCTTGTAGTTGATCTCGATGATGCGATCCCAGAACGCTTCGTCGGTCTCCAGGAACGGGAGGAGCTCGTCCCATCCGGCGCAGTTGACGAGCACCTCGACCTGACCGAGCTCGTCGGCGGTCCGCAGCACGCCCTGGTGGACGGCGTCGCTGTCGCTCACGTCCATCTCGACGGCGATGGCGCTCCCGCCCGCCGCCTCGACGAGCCCCACGGTGGTGGCGGCCTCGTCCGCCCGCAGATCGGCGACCGCCACCCGACGTCCGTCGGCGGCGAGCCCGAGGCAGATCTCGCGACCGATGCCTCGCCCGCCGCCGGTGACGAGGGCGACCCGGTCCGTCATGCCGCGCTCCGCACGGCTCGCGCGACCTCGCCCCACCTGGCGACGCTCGACGGATCGTCCCGGAACTGCTCCTCGGCCAGGTAGGTCACGACCCGGGCAGCGGTGCCCCGGTAGCGCTCGACGAGAGCGTCGGCCAGCTCGTCCCACGGGGCGATCACGGCGAAGTGGTCGAGCATGTCGTCGGAGATGACCTCGGCCATGCCGGCGGGGTCGCCTGCCTTGAGGCGCTCACCGAGGCGGGCGGTCACCCCCTCGTAGCCGAGGTCCTCGAACTGGAAGGCGTAGTTGGGCGTCGAGCCGTAGAAGGCGATCTGGGTCTTGGCCCGCCGGACCAGCGGCGCCTGCTCCTCCGGCGTGTCGCCGGGGACGGCGAAGACCGGGACGATCAGGTCGATGTCGTCGACATCGCGTCCCGCCCTGGCGGCGCCCTCGGCGACCGCCGGCTTCAGCCGGGTGTCCAGGTAGTGCATCGAGTGGAGCGGGTGGACGTGGACGCCGTCGGCGACCTCACCGGCCCTCCGGGTCATGTACGGCCCGACGGCCGAGATGTCGACCTTCACGTCGACGTGCTCGTGGCGGCGTGGCGCCCACTGCGGGGGGAGGAGGCTCAGCGAGTAGTACTCGCCCTCGTGGGACAGCCGCTCCTCACCGGCGAAGGCCCGGAAGCAGGCCTTGACGGCGAGCACGTAGTCGCGCAGCCGGGGCCCGGGCGGCTCGAACTCGGCGCTGTAGCGGCGCTGCACGTGGGCCCGCACCTGGCTCCCCAGGCCGAGCCGGAAGCGGCCGCCGGTGTTCTCGGCCAGCTCCCACGCGACGGCGGCGGACACCATCGGGCTCCGGGGGAAGGCGACCGCGATGCCGGTCGACAGCTCCAGGGTCGGGGCGGCCATCGCCGCGGCGGCGATGGTCATCCAGGGCACCTGGCTCGTCTCGGTGAACAACATGCCGGAGAAGCCGGCTTCCTCGAGCTGCCGGGCCAACGCCGCGGCGTCTGCCCAGGTGGAGGGGCCGGTCATGAGGTCGAGCTCCATGGCCGTCAGTACAGCACCTCTGCCTCGTCTGTCGCCGCGGCGGCCGGTCGGGCAGGCTGGCGCCCTCGACCCGGGAGAGGCACACGAATGACACCGTTCGACGAAGCAGCGCAGTCGGTGCGCGACGGCGGCGATCCGGTCTCCGCTGCCGCTGCCCTCGTCGCGCAGATGGAGCTCGACGAGCTGCTCGGCGTGCTCGACGGCGACGCGCCCTTCTGGCCGGGACTCGCCGACATGACCGGCGGTGGCTACTACCGCCATCCGTGGCCGGCTGCGGTCGTCGAGCGGCTGGGCATCCCGGGCATCCACTTCTCCGATGGCCCACGAGGCGTGGTGATCGGCGCGGCGACGTGCTTCCCGGTGTCGATGGCGCGCGGCGCGGCGTTCGACGTCGAGCTCGAGGAGGAGATCGGCCGGGCCATCGGGCGCGAGCTGCGGGCGTCTGGCGCCACGTTCTACGGCGGGGTCTGCGTGAACCTGCTCCGCCACCCCGGCTGGGGGCGAGCGCAGGAGACCTACGGCGAGGACCCCCACCACGTCGGTGAGCTCGGCGCGGCGCTGACCCGCGGCGTGCAGGAGCACGCGATGGCCTGCGTGAAGCACTTCGCCTGCAACTCCATGGAGAACGCCCGCTTCAGCGTCGACGTGACCGCCGGCGAGCGGGCGCTCCACGAGGTGTACCTGCCGCACTTCCGCCGGGTCGTCGACGAGGGTGTCGCGTCGGTGATGAGCGCCTACAACTCGGTCAACGGAGAGTGGTGCGGCGACTCGTCGAGCCTGCTGACCGACGTGCTCCGCGACGAGTGGGGGTTCGACGGCTTCGTCATCACCGACTTCATCTTCGGTCTCCGCGACCCGGTCGGGGGCATCGGGTCGGGACTCGACGTCGAGATGCCCTTCCGCCAGCAGCGTGCCGCCGCCCTCCCGTCCGCCATGGAGCGCGGCGAGCTGTCCCGATCCGATCTCGAGGCACCGGCGATCCGGACCGTCGCCACGCTGCTCCGCTTCGCCGGCGTGCTCGCCGCTCCGGCACCCGACCCGACGGTGATCGCGTGCGACGAGCATCGAGCGCTCGCCCGGCGTGCGGCCCAGGAGTCCATCGTGCTCCTGACGAACGCCGACGGGATCGTGCCGGTCGATGCGGCGTCCACCCGGAGCGTCGCGGTCCTCGGCCGCCTCGCGGACGTCGTCAACCTCGGCGACGGCGGCTCGTCCGACGTCCACCCGCCCGAGGCAGCGACCGTGCTCGACGGCCTCCGTGCGGCGTTCGAGGCGTCGCGGGTGCGCCAGGTCGAGGATCCGGCCCAGGCCGCCGACGACGACCTCGCGGTGGTCGTGGTGGGCTACACGAAGGACGACGAGGGAGAGTTCCTCGACACCGCGTCCACGGCGGGGCTCGTCGAGCTCTTCCCGCCGATGGATCACCCGGAGCTGGGCAGCGACGCGTCGATGCCTCCGATGCGCGACGCCCCGGACTCGCCGGATCCCGCCGGGCAGGAGTCGATGAGCCCCGGAGGGGATCGGCGGTCGTTGCGCCTGTCTCCCGACGACGAGGCCCTCATCGCCGCGACGTGTGCCGCCAATTCCCGGACGGTGGTCGTGGTCATGGGCGGCTCGGCGGTGGTCATGCCCTGGGTCGATCGGACCGCCGCCACGCTGATGCTCTGGTACCCCGGGATGGAGGGAGGTCATGCCCTCGCCGACGTGCTCACCGGTGCGGTGCCACCGACGGGGCGGTTGCCGTTCGCCGTACCCCACGACGAAGCCGACCTCGTCCACTTCGACCCCGACGCCACGACCGAGGTCTACGACCTGTTCCACGGCCAGTGGCACCTCGATCGCGAGGGCGTCGAGCCGCACTTCCCGTTCGGGTTCGGGTGCACGACCACGAGCTTCGAGCTGGCCGACGCGAAGCTCGACGGGGAGGACGTGATCGTCGACGTGCGCAACACCGGAGGGCGCGACGGGATCGACGTCGTCCAGGTCTACGGCTCGGTGCCGGGCTCGGCCCACGACCGCCCGGCTCGTCGCCTGGTCGGGTTCGCCCGCATCGCCGTCGAGGCGCGCGGCGTTCGCCGCTGTCGTGTCCCGGTGCGCCTCGCGGTGCTCGACGTGCGCGTCGGCGGTGCGTTCGTCAGCGAAGCGGCGCCGGTCGAGCTGATCGCAGCACGACACGCCGCCGACCCGGGCATCGTCGTCTCCCGCTGAGCGACGAGGCGCTCCTCACGTCGACCCCTCGTCGAGGCTCGCCCTGGCCAGCGGCATCGTCCTGGGCGCCAGCATGGTCGACAACACGATCGTCGTGTCGGTCCGGAGGACCGCCGGATGGTCGAGCAGCCGGTTGACGACCCGTTGCAGGTCGGCGTTGGAGCGCCCCGCCACCTTGACGAGCACGTCGCCCTTGCCGCTGGTCGTGTGCGCCTCGATGACCTGCGGGATCGCGCCGAAGTGCGCGACGAGGGGCTCGATGTCGGACTGGTCGGTCTCGATCGTCACGAAGGCGAGCACCTCGTGCCCGAGCGGTACGGGATCGAGCTCGGGTCCGAGCGAGCGGATCACACCGCGGGCGAGGAGCTTGTCGAGCCGCGCCTGTGCCGTGCCCCTGGCGACGTCGAGGCGTCTCGAGAGCTCGAGCACGCTCAGGCGAGGGTGCTCGTCGAGCAGCTCGAGGAGGCGGACGTCGAGCTCGTCGATCCGGGGCGTGGTGCGCAGATCCCTCATCGTCGGACCTCCCTCGCCGGCCAGTCTTGTCGACGAGGGCGTGCTCACGTCGGGGCGCGCTGAGGCGGGCTGCCGGGTGGCGAGCAGGAGCCGCCGCCCCTGGCTGCCGTACGAGGCGCCGGGCGAGCGCCTGCCTGCGTGCGACACTGAGCCCGATGCCGCACATCGTGATCGAGCACTCGGCCAACGTCGCGGCGCACGGCGACATCGACGAGTTGGTCGAGCGCGTCCACGACGCCGCCACCGACGACGGGCTCCCGCCGGCGGACGGCCTGCGGACGCGTGCGGTGGCCCGATCGAGCTTCCGCATCGCCGATGGCGACCCGGCCTGGGCCTTCGTCGCGATCACGGCTCGGATCGGGGCGGGCCGAGCCGACGCCGAGAAGCGCCGCTTCCTCGATCGGCTCGTCGAGGTGGCCGACGCGTGGGTGCGAGAGGTCGAGGGGCTCGCCATCGCCCTGAGCGTCGAGCTCCAGGAGATCGACCCGGCGTGGCGGGTGAACCGGAACCACGTGCGCGAGGCGATGGCGAGACGTGCGTCGGCCGACTGATCAGCCCGGGCGGACCCAGGCCATGGGGGCCGAGCCCTCGGCGTCGACCTTCTCCTCGTAGCCGTTGAGCTCGGCGCGCCCGACGACCATGTGGTGGACCTCGTCGGGCCCGTCGGCGAGGCGCAGGGTGCGCATGCTGGCGTACATGCGGGCGAGGGGCGTCCACTGCGAGACCCCGATCCCGCCGTGCATCTGCATGGCCTCGTCGATGATCTGGCACACCCGCGCCGGCACCATCGCCTTGATCGCGCTGACCCAGACGCGGGCTTCGGCGTTGCCGAGCTCGTCCATGGCCTTCGCGGCCTGGAGGACCATCAGGCGCATGGCCTCGATGTCGATGCGTGCCTTGGCGATGATCTCGGTGTTGCCGCCCAGCTTGGCCAGCGGTCGACCGAAGGCCTCGCGACCGAGGCCGCGGCCGACCATCATCTCGAGCGCCCGCTCGGCGGCACCGATGGCCCGCATGCAGTGGTGGATGCGGCCGGGGCCGAGACGGACCTGCGAGATCTCGAAGCCGCGCCCCTCACCGAGCAGCAGGTTGGTCTTGGGCACCCGCACGTCGTTCAGGCGGATGTGCATGTGGCCGTGCGGAGCGTCGTCCTCGCCGAAGACGTGCATCGCGCCGAGGATCTCGACGCCGGGGGTGTCGAGGGGCACGAGGATCTGCGACTGCCGCTTGTGGGGAGGACCGTCGGGGTTGGTGACCACCATGCAGATCATCACCTTGCAGCGGGGGTCACCGGCGCCGGAGGTCCAGTACTTCTCGCCGTTGATGACGTACTCGTCGCCGTCGAGCACCGCGCGGGTCGAGATGTTCTTCGCGTCGGAGGAGGCGACCGACGGCTCGGTCATCCCGAAGCACGAGCGGATCTCGCCGGCGAGCAACGGCTCGAGCCACTGCCGCTTCTGCTCGGGGGTGCCGACCCGCTCGAGCACCTCCATGTTGCCGGTGTCGGGCGCCGAGCAGTTGAGGCACTCCGACGCGAGCGGCACCTTGCCGAGCTCGAACGCGATGTAGGCGTAGTCGAGGTTCGACAGGCCCTCGCCGGTCTCCGCGTCGGGGAGGAAGAAGTTCCAGAGCCCCTGGTCCTTCGCCTTCTGCTTCACGCCGTCGAGGAGCTCGAGCTGGCCGTCGGCGTAGCTCCAGCGGTCCTCGCGGCCCTCCCCGAGCGCGTCGAACTTCTCCGACATCGGGATCACCTCGTCGGCGATGAACTTCTTCACCGCCTCGAGCAGCGGGAGCGCCTTCTCGCTGATCGACAGGTCGTACATCTCCGGCGTCCGAACCAGTCCCGGCACGCTCATGGTCCCTCCCTCATGTGGCGACGACGCCGAACGTACTCGGCTGCGCCCGCTCGGGTCAGACCGAGACCGGGCCATCCTGGCCGCCCACCGGTCGAGGGCGAAGGGCCCGCCTGGCGGTCTGCCGTCCATCTGCGTCACACTCGGCACCCGTGACGACCGGCCGTCAGACGATCGTGACCCTCGATCTCGAGGGGGTGCTCGTCCCCGAGATCTGGATCGCCGTGGCCGAGCGGACCGGCATCGACGAGCTCCGCCGC
>JAAUYI010034998.1_pt1 | contig 11562 bp, 13 predicted proteins | sample 7278041 | NCBI WGS metagenome assembly JAAUYI01 (sample SAMN14350216, study PRJNA611818) | marine sediment metagenome | isolation source: surface marine sediment (0.6m) | place: French Polynesia: Moorea | collected 2018-08
GGTAGTATTTTTACCTGAGCTTTACGAGTAAAATAATCTTTAATTTTGACCCCTTCTTGCAAAGTCTTTAAAGCTAACTGGTCGGGAATTCTTTCTACTTGTACCCAATAAGTACGAGGATGAGCAAACTGACGATGAGCAAGGCGATGTTGCAAACGTCCACGATCGGTTAGTAATAGTAATCCTTCACTATCTAAATCTAATCTTCCCACAGGATAAATGGATGGTATGGGGATATAATCTTTTAAAGTTGGGCGTTTTTTTGCTCCGCTACTATGGTCGGTAAACTGACACAGTACACCGTAGGGTTTATAAAATAAAATACACTTCAAAATGGTGGTTCGGTGAGGAGTATAAATAACTGTTTTTAGCTCTTAGCTTTTTTTAAATTAGATTATTGTATTGGTAATAGGGAATAGGAAATAGTCTGCCTTATCCAACCAGGTACAAGCCACCTAGGGCGAAAAAAAATTTAGTTGGAGTCCACGCTCCAACCAAATTTCTTCCTTCTGCTTTTTCAAGGTTTCGCCTGCTAAATCTAAGCTTCTGGACTAGATTCAGCTGTAATGACTTCTGTTTCTCCTCCTTCTGTAGTCTTGCCAGCCATTTTTGATGGAGCAACGATCGAAAAAACGATTCTTTCGGGATCTTCCATCACGGTAACTCCTTCAGGTAATACTACTTCACCCACAGTTAAATTAGTACCCAGTTCAAAAGTTGAAACATCAATGTCAATTGAATCAGGAATATTTTTAGGCACGCAGATGATGTTAAATTCAGTCAAACTTTGTTCTAAAACACCACCTTCTTTAACTCCAGCAGCTTCGCCAACAATATTAACTGGTACAGTTAATTCTAGAGTTTCGCCAGCGGATACAGAGAAGAAACTTAGATGTAGTAAAGTTTTTTTCCAAGGATGAGCTTGCACTTCTCTAATAATTGCTCTACCATTCCAAGAAATATCAGGAATATTAATCTCAACTAGAGTATTATTGACCGCAGCGTTTCGTAGTAGAACTTGTGCATCTTTGCTTTTCATAGTCAGAGAAACAGACTCAGCACCATTGTGACCGTATAGAGCAGCAGGAATTAGGCCTTCACGACGCAAAGCTCTGGGTTTACTTCCTTCTGGTCTTTTTTGGCATTCGATTGTAATTGACATAGTTTTTACTCAATAGTTAATAATTAAGGAATTTAAAGGGTTAATAAGGAGACAATGACAAGACACAAAGGTTGAAAGCTCTTGTAGACAACTTTCAACCATACTGATTGAGGGAGATAACTTAAGTAGTAGTCACTGGGCTACCATCCGGATCGAGCAATGCTCGTTTAGGGCCGTGAATAGGATCCTCTACTATGATAGTCTGGTCGCGACTCGCACCAAGAGAAACAATGGCGATCGGAACTTCCATTAACTCAGCTAAAAACTTAAGATAATCTAGTGCTTGTTTGGGCAAGTCTTTAAGGGTACGACAATGAGTGGTAGGTTGTTGCCAACCAGGTAGAGTTTTATAAATAGGTTCGCATTGAGCAAATGTACTCGCGTTGCTAGGAAAATGATGACAAGTTTGACCATCAACTTTATAGGCAACACAAACTTTAATCTCCTCGAGTTCGTCGAGAACATCTAGTTTAGTAATTGCCAGACAATCTAACCCATTAATGCGCACGGCATAACGACCAATTATCGCATCAAACCAACCACAACGGCGACGACGACCAGTAGTTGTCCCAAATTCTGCACCGCGGTCGCACAGTAATGTTCCTACACTTCCGTTTAATTCGGTAGGAAAAGGGCCTTCACCAACACGGGTAGTATAAGCCTTAGCCACACCAATCACGCGATCGATTATAGTAGGACCTACTCCTGCGCCAACACAAGCTCCTCCGGCGATCGGGTTAGAAGAAGTAACATAGGGATAGGTACCGTGGTCTAAATCTAGTAAAGTACCCTGCGCTCCTTCAAACAGAATATTTTTCTTTTCTCTTACAGCTTCATCTACCTTAAGAGAGCTATCGATTACAAAAGGACGTAAAATATTAGCGTATTTTAAGTATTCAGCAATGACTTCATCAGGTTTTAAAGGAGTTATATTATATATTTTTTCTAAAATGACGTTCTTATAGTCGATTGCCCATGCTAATTTTTTAGGCAGATGCTCGCTATTCATTAAATCGAGGATGCGAATACCAGTACGTTCTGACTTATCCGCATAGGTTGGACCTATTCCTCTTCCAGTAGTCCCTATTTTGTATTCTCCCCTACGTTCTTCTGCTGCGCGATCGATCAGCCGATGATAGGGCATGGTAACGTGAGCAGTTTGAGAAATAAAGAGATTATCTACAGAAACATTTAGAGCTTTAAGTTGCTCGATTTCTTCGATCAATACTTGAGGATCGATTACTGTTCCTGAGCCAATAATACACTCGGTTTCTGGATATAAAATACCAGAGGGAATCAAATGTAGTTTAAATGTTTGCCCCTGAACCACCACAGTGTGTCCAGCGTTTACTCCTCCTTGAGAGCGCACAACTACATCTGCCGAACGACTCAGTAAATCTGTTATTTTTCCTTTTCCTTCGTCGCCCCATTGGGCGCCGATTACTATAACATTAGCCAAGGGTTTATTAATAAGCTAAAGTTTACACAAACTCTTATTATGATTAGTTGTAGTGGAGGATGTCAACCTTATTGGGAGAAAGTCGACCAAGAGAAAAATAAAAATGACTCAAGAACCTCATCGATCGGATAATGAACTCAGACTGAAAGAAGAAGAGCGTCGTCTTGCTGCTGTTAATTGGAATGCTAAACTGAGGCGTTTGACTGAGGTGATTTACTATCTGACTGGAGCACTCATAGTTTTATTACTTATAAGAGTAGTATTGAGTTTATTTGGTGCTAACCCAGAAAACAAATTTGCTAGTTTTATTTATGGCTTGTCAGCAACGTTTATTGCTCCTTTTCTCGATCTTTTTCCTACCCCTGCTTTAGGTAATTTTCAGTTAGAAATTAATACTCTGGTCGCTCTTGGCGTATACGGACTTTTAGCCTGGCTTGTAGTTAGATTAATTTGGCTGGGTTTTAGCCGTCCTTATGGTTAAAAAAAGCAATTTTTAACGATATTAAGCTACTTGCAGAACTCTTACTGAGTAATAGTTTTTCCCATAGTTGCTACTAGGAGGCTCTTCTTCTTCGGGGTACACTTCTGTTTCTAGTGCTGGCACTAACATCGAATCTGTCCCTCTGACAATCATTGTTCCTTGCGCCAAAGCATCTCGCCATTGACAACCAGTTCGCCAAGCACAGAATTTGGTTGTGTTCCACCGAGGATTGGGTGGAAAACCGACAAAGCCAGACCGAAGAGCTGCATGATTTTCTCTGGCAATATTAGTAGCAGCGCTCACTTTGTCTGTTAAATCGACTACCATGAGGTGGCGATTTTGAATAGGTTTAAACACAGACCTCACCCCCTTTATAATTAAAAGATTCTTCTATATATATAAATTTTATTACTTATGTTGCAAAATGTTAAACTGTAGGATACTTGTAAAGTTATAAGTATAATTCGTTACCAAATAATAATTTATTCGCCAAAACGATATCCTTTGCCATAAACAGTATGAATGAGCTGTTTTTCGGATTTTGTCTCTATTTTACGCCTCAAAAGTCTAATTAAAGCAGCTAAGACATTACTACTTGGTTTTTCATGATCTTTCCATAAATGTTGATATATTTCTTGATGAGTTAGTAGCTGTCCGGGATGACGCATAAATAATTCTAGAAGTTGAATTTCTTTTTCTGACAAACTAATAGCTTTTCCTTGACGGTAAACTAGTTGATTTTCACTATCTAGTTCTAAATCTGCTATTTTTAAGGGAGTCAATGGTGATTCTATTTTTTCCGCGTTGGTTGTATCCGTTTTTGTGGAAGTATGAGTTTCCCAGTTAGGCGATCGTCTGAGTAAAGCCCTGACTCTAGCAAGTAATTCTCTTAACTCAAAAGGTTTAACGAGATAATCGTCTGCCCCAGCATCTAAACCGAGAACGCGATCGTCAATGGTATCTTTAGCAGTCAGAAATAAAACAGGAGTTGTTATAGAAAGAGAGCGCAATTCCTGGCAAAGTTCAATACCAGATTGTTGCGGTAACATCCAATCAAGAATTAGTAAGTCATAATTGTTATTTAAGGCTAGTTCTTTTCCCTTTGCACCATTATCTGCCACCTCTACTTGATAACCCTCGCGAGATAGTACTCGACTTAAAGGCTCGGTTAATTCTGCTTCATCATCAACTAAAAGAATTTTCATTGGCTGGTTAATTGTTGATGGTTGATAGAACGTTGCTGAATCAAATTCGTCAGACGCTTACATTAGATTGGGATACGCTCTCCAAAATTATTATCTTTTTTATCCAACGATCGGCAATAAAACAAAAGCTAAAAACTAAAAGCTACAAACCGTATTACTAATAGTTTCAGATATTAATTCCCTGGTAACTGGTAACTGATACCAATAACTAAGGTAAGCTGGTTCATAGTCAGTAATTTTTACTCTTAATCGATTTCAATTAGGTTTTTCTGGTCCATGATTACTATTGCCTTACCCAAGGGCGCACTCTTAACTGATAGCATCAATTTGTTTAAAAATGTAGGTTTAGATTTTAGTGCTTTTCTAGATAAAAGCAATCGCCAACTGCAAATTAGCGATCCTACAAATACAGCTAAAGGACTACTAGTTAGAGCGCAAGATGTTCCCGTTTATGTAGAATACGGTCAGGCGCAGTTAGGTATTGTTGGTTATGATGTTCTGCGAGAGAAACAGCCTGAAGTGGCTAATTTAGCCGATCTCAAATTTGGGTATTGTCGGATGTCTGTAGCTGTACCCGAAACCAGTCCCTATCGAAGCTCGGTGGAATTACCTCCTCATGGCAGAGTAGCGTCTAAGTCTGTCAATTGTGCCAGGGATTATTTTCGCAGTATCGATTTACCCGTAGAAATAGTACCTTTGTATGGTTCAGTAGAATTAGGGCCAATTACAGGAATGTCTGAGGCGATCGTCGATTTGGTTTCTACTGGTCGTACTCTTAAAGAAAATGGTTTAATCGAAATTGATGTTCTCTACGAAAGTACAGCTAGACTAATTGCTCATCCTTTAAGTTATCGTCTCGACCGAGATAATCTCTCCAATTGGATTGAGAAATTGCGCTCCGCTTTGCTGTCAGCTATCGAATGACCGCTAAATAGTCACGGAATAACTAGGGTAAGCGCAAGAAAAATTGAGCCAAAATGTGGTATGGAGCAAGGATTACGATCGTATTAAGCCTTGACTCAGGACTATTGCCATTAGTTCTTAATATTGTTGATAATACTCCCTCCTTATTGATTCTTGCGCTTACCCTGACGGAATAATACTTGGATTACTATACAAAAGTAAAACATTGTCTAACTTCTTCTAGATCGATTCCCAAAAATTTTCTCATTTCCCCTACTGTTTTATTTTCATAAGTTTTAAAGTCTATCTGATTGATATTTTTTACTTTAAGTTTTCTGCCATAATCAAACGCTATTTTCAATAGCTCAAATTGTTGACGCTCGAACTTATACTGTTTGGGATACAGTAAATTAGATAAAATTTTAAAAACTGCTAAATGAAATCGATTGGTTTTTAAATCGCTTCCCATAGTAAAACCAATTACAAAAGCTTCGTCAAATAAAGAGCTTTCTCGGTCTAGCAAAATATGCAAACAATCATGATTATAAAGGTTTATTTTTCCAGGTAAGGGAAAGATACTGTCTGGATTTTCTAACAACCAAATCATAAAAGGAATATCTGATTGTTTATCGCCCTGGAGACTTTGAAGACATTTTTTAAGAGTTCGATGAGAGCGATCGCTATCAAAATTACTCTTAAATTCTACTGTGGCAATCATTTTAAACTTCTCGAATTGAACTTAAGAGCAAATTCCATTCTGCTTTAATCTTTTTAGCTTATCTCAACTAGGTAAAATTAAAGAAAAGTCGAGATAGGCTTGAAGCTCGACTTCTAAAAAACCATGCTAGATATCTACAATTGTTGTTACTGTTGTTCCATGAATAATCCTCCTAAAAATAAATATCTTATGTATAATTAAGCAATAGGTTCGGTATTAAATAGTACTAGAAGCTGCTTGGAAAGAAGTAAGTTTCTCTTCCTGCCCCAAGGCTAATATTTTCCCTTTAAGACCTTGTAAATAGTCTAGATTTAATTCTCGATCTCGTTTGGCAGTTTCATATTCTGCCATTAGATTATAACTAGTTATTGCTCTATCCATATTATCACAATTAACCTCATTTTGTCGATTGAATTCGATGAACTTATCTAGCAAATTTTCTCTAATTAAATTGTTTAATTTTTCTGTCTTTAACAGTGAATAATTTAACTCAACTAATTGTTTTTCTAGGTTCAATAACCCCTCAGTACATTCTTGAAATTTTTTGGTAATGTTGTCTAGACTATCCCAACTGTATTTTTTCAATAAAGAGATTATTTTTTTCTTCTTGAAAACCCAAAATAACTTGGTTTCTTCAAGTAGAAGAAAAATACTTTTTTGGTGTCGAGCGCAATTCTTCAAAAGCTTACTTCGTTCAACTAATTGGCTTTTAATTCCTTGTAGAGTTCCCTCGTTCTGCCAATTTTCTCTAATTTCTAATTCTTGTAGTTGGCAAGCTACTTGTGAATGCAAAATTTCTATATTTTTTAAGTTTTCTGATACCAATTTTAATAAAGCTAAAACTGTTTGTCGTTTCATCTTTTCTTCTCCTTTCTATCTCTCAATCTGGGAAAATATTTTAATGAAGGGCTTGTGGTGGACTATCCGTTTTGATGATTACGTAAATAGTTTGGTAGGGAACGTCTAGCACCCCTTCAAAACCACTACAATTCTCTTTTGGGGGCACTCCACCTCTAGTTTCTATCCTCAAAATGTAATAATCTTTTTGGTTGGTTTTTACTAGTAACCACGGAGCGTCTTTCTCTCCTGCTCCGTCAATTTTGGTTACTTCTTCTGCTACTAATCTAGAACCCGCAAATTCCCAGACTGGAGTATCAATCTTGTAGTGACTACCTATTTTTTTGGAGTTAAATATATATATATCCTGACCCAGAGATTCTACAGAAAATAAGTCGGCAGAAGGAGCAAAAATTTCAGGTTTACCATTGATAAACTCGTAGGATTGTAGACCATCTGCCCACAAGATTTTTTGCACTTCTCCCTCTAATTCTGCCGAGCGCATCGCTAACTCAATTTGTCTATCTAAATTAGCGACAGGATGAGAAAATAGAGTCCTTTTTACTGGCTCGATTTTACAATATTCTTGTGCTTTTGCTGGTGCAGTCAGGATAAAATTAGGGACAAGAGAAATGCCGATTAACAACATTGAAAGCTTACTTTTTAACGATTTACAACTCATGATTAATCCTTTATTTTCAAGTAGTTATTTTTTAAATAGCGACTAGCTACTAGTGACTAGTTGCTAGTCGCTAGTCGCTAATAGCTATTTTGTTATTCAAAAATGCTTGCTATCTCAGAGGTAGCAGAGATACCATTTGGATCGTTAAAAACTAGATCTTCTCCCCATGAGGTTAATTCACCTCTTGAGTCAGCTTCCCAATGCCCGGCAACCGAGAAGGGTCCATTTAACCAAGCCCAGGCATAATGTCCGATGCCGTGTTCTTGTGCTTCCGACATAATTGTTTGTTCTTGAACATTACCGTTTCCACCTCCTGACCCCTATTTAGGATGTTCATGAGCAAATTCACCCACCATGAAAGGTAGTTCCTTGCCAGTAAGCGAATCAAACAGATCTTTAATTGTTGCTGAACTTTCTCCCTGTCCGCAGTAAATGTGAGGGCTAAACAGCACGTTTTTTTGTGGATCGTGATGGTAGATTTCTTGTCCATAATCTCTAATCAACGTGTAGTCTTTTGCCCACTCAAAGGGTTCGACCACCAGAGTATTATCGATACCAGCATTACGTATGCGGGTAATGGCTTCTTTATAAATCTGAACTTCCCCTTTGACAAAAAGCTACAAAGTATGCTGTGTCAGGGATAGGTAGAATCTACCTGGCAGATTTACTGGGTACAAATCAGGGAAACTTGCAATAAATTTAAAGTCTTTTGTTGGAGTGAAGTCGGTTGAGTTATCTTGGAAAAAACATACTTTCCACTTACTAAAGTACACTGGACTGTATTCAGGCAAATTGTTCCTAAATCTTCCAATAAACTACGAAAGCTATGGACTGGTAAATTCTCATCATTGCGTTTTTTTCTATCTTTCTCCTTAGCGGATTCGCTGCGATGAGCTTTAATTACATCAGTAGCAGTATCTTCAGTTTGTTCGTCTTCAAATAATAAAGGTGCTAAGACTTTTCTTAAATGCCATTCTACATAATAAGCTAACATACATAAAAAGATATGAGCTTTAACTCGCTCACCCTTGTAATGATAAATAGGGCGCACTTTTAAATCAATAGATTTATAAGAACGAAAAGCTTCTTCTACTTGAGATAAACTTTTGTAGGCTTTGACTGTAGTTGGTGCATCCATTGCAGTTTTTTTGACAGAAGTTATAATGACATATACCCCATCTAAAGCTATTTCTTGGGCGATTAGTTCTTCTCGACGCTCATAAGTAAATTCTGAATCTTTGATGTCTAAAGTATAATATTTATTGACTTTGTATTTATTTAGTATTTTGCCAACTCTTAAAGCAATTTTATCTTGACCTTTTAAGGCTCTTTTTTCTCTCTTGGTTGCTTTAACTATTTGCTCTAATTCTTTTTCTACTACTTGTAATCTAGCTGCTCTTTGTTTTTGATTTTTCTCGGCTATTAAGGGATTACGACAAGCTATTAATCTTTCTTCTGGATAATCTTCGCTCTCGAATTCTACCAGATTTAACTCGTCAAATAATCCTAATTGAATGGCTTCAACTTCTGCTAATTTTCTGATTTGTGGTTTAGTTAAACCAGTGATATAGTCTAATCCCTCTACAGGCTTTACTAATTCATTGATTTTCGCATTAGTTAAGATACCTCTATCTGTTACCCAGACAACATTTTTGATACCAAACCGATTTCTTACTTTCTCTATTTGATTAGTTAAGGTGGCACTATCAGATGTATTTCCTGAGAAGACTTCTACTGCTATTGGACAGCCATCTTTATCACAAAGTAAGCCAAATACTATTTGAGTTTTCCCTTTCTTTTTATCTCGATTATACCCATAGAACCCTAATTCACACTTGGTTCCTTCTAAATAGCTTGAAGTGACATCATATAAAACTAATGAACCCGATATAAGATGTTTTTTAGCTAATTTATGTTCGATTTTTGACTGATGTTCTAATAACCAATCAAGCGCCTCATATAATTCATCTTCCGTCGCGTTTTCTAAATTTAATAATTTACCTAAACTATTGCTGCAAGTTTGATGATTAAAACCTCGGCAGGTAGCTAATTTGGACTTGGGATTAATGATTCTAGCAATAATCATTGCCATTACTAAGTTTTTCTTCCGAGATGATTGTTCACTAATTATATTCGACAAACCTAGCTTTTTAGTCATTTCTAAGATTGCTGCTACATGACCATGTGGCAGGCTTCTTATTACTTCAAAGTTAGATGGTATTGCCTCCTCAATCGAGACTTTTGCTCCCTTCAATACCATTTTCATATTGTCAACAACATCATCTGGCAATTTTGATAAGTTGGCCAGGGTTCTTTTTTTGACTCGATCGCCTTCCCGATATGATTCTCTCAGGAGAACTGCTGGAGGGGAATTTCTATTAGGAACTCTTTCTATATACATGACTACTATTGTCCCATATTTGTTCTCCTGGCATTGCTAAGAAATGTTAATATTTACATGGGTACAAATACTGGGGTCTGATTCTGAATCTCCCTACTGGTAAGGCTTTCACTCTTTATCAGTATATTTGTATGGTGGAAGTTCAGATAAATATCGGGAAATGCCCGTCTGTCACCTTGATACGCCATGGCATGATTGCCAAACTCATTAGCCAGATCGAGAATCAAATACTTTTCATATTTCTGCCAAAGATCTGCTCTATCCGTCCACCATTTTACGCCCTCATTTAATAGTGCTTGCTTATCGGTACTACCAGTAAAGTCATGGATTTCCACTACTGGCACCATATTCAAATCAATGGTGCGTTGGATAATTTGCGACAACTTATTGTCATCGGTGGGGCGAGCGAGAAAATCAACTGCCCAAACAATCCTGACCGAGTTAAAGCCAAAGCTGGCAATGTTGTCAAGAGCATCATAAGCTTGATTTTCATCATCGTTGTTGTCGTCGTACCAAACATGAGGATTATTGATTCCACGAGGAATAAACTCATTACCGTTGGCATCATATAGCTTGCCATCAAGAGTGAAGAAACCCTTAGACTTGTTGTAATTTGGTCGGGATACGGACGTTGGTGAAGGAGATGGAGAAGTTGATGCAGGGGATGGAGAAGTTGATGCAGGGGATGGAGAAGAAGGAGTGGATTCTACTTCCTCTATTTCCTCTACCTCTACGTCTATTGCTTGTCCGTTAAAAACAAAATTGCTTGGCTCAATAGTCTCCCCATTAGCAGTAAACCCAAAAGTAGTAGTCTCACCAGCGTAAACATTATCGTTAGACCTTACATCTTTAATCACGTAACGATCTCCTTTGCGAGAAACTATTTCTGCATTCCAAATTTTGTTAATCTCAAATTTGGCATCGAATTCAACCTCCCATCCGTGGAACTGTTCACCGTTATTCGTAAAGCTAATATCTCCAGTAAATTCTCCATTGACCCGAGCAGTAGCATCAAACTCAAGTTCGACTTCGACTGGATTGAATCCTGTTGGTTTTTCTGATTGAGTCGGAGGAGGGGAAGCTGTGGTTTCTTGGGGGATAAACTCAATACGATCGATCCTTGTATGCTCCGCAGTCCAATCATTACCTTGTTCAATCCCTTCAATAGTGAAATTGTCACCACTAGATATATCGACATCCCCGATCTCTAAAGTCGTTTTGGTTTGTTCATCGGCGACAGCACTACCTAATTCTTGACTGAGCTGAAAAGATTTTCTGGTCTTAGAGTCTTGTTTAATTGTTATTCTCCCTTCTCCATCGTTTTCATCAAAGTAAGTAAGTTTAATGTCGTATTTTCCTGAAACTCCTTCAAATTTAAAACTAGCTGACCCGACATCATCATTATCTCCACCATGCAAACTGATAACTTGACCATCAGAAGCAACTTGGTTGCTTTCAACTTTATACTCGTCCCCAAGAATCATTTCCTCTGCTTCCAGCAGAATAGTTTTACCGAAATTAGAATCCATTTTATCTACCTGTAAAGATTGAGTGACATTCGTTTCTTAATTAGCTACTAGTAGCCAGTTCCTACACACCAACATCGCTAGCCTCAGTGGAAACCACAAAATCATCAAAATAGCTATGTACTTCATAATCTGGCCACCACTCTGTACTCTTTCCTCCTCCATGAAAAGTACTGAACATCAGAGCA